>Ga0233439_10006458_pt1 | contig 10444 bp, 9 predicted proteins | sample SI_123_September_6_FD_182713 | JGI IMG/M metagenome (GOLD analysis project Ga0233439, IMG submission 182713) | Seawater microbial communities from Saanich Inlet, British Columbia, Canada - SI_123_September2016_100_MG | ecosystem: Environmental > Aquatic > Marine > Inlet | place: Canada: British... | reverse complement strand
ATTTTTGAAGTTCCATATTTACTGGATCTAATAAAAAAATTAGAATTTGATACAATATACCATGAACATCTTTCATATTTTTCAATTTTACCTTTATTAAAATTGGTTAAACAATTTGGATTAGAAATTTTTGATATTAGAAAACAATCCGTTCATGGAGGAACTTTAAGAATTTTTGTATCTAAAAAACATAATTATCAAATTCATAATTCTGTAAAAATCTTTGTTAATGAGGAAAAAAAATTGGGTTTAGACAAAATTAATTTTTATGAAAAATTTTCTTTAAATGTTAAGGAACTTAAAAAAAATCTGATAGAAATTTTGATTAAATTAAAAAAAGAAAATAAATCCATTTTTGGTTACGGTGCACCTGCTAAGGGAAATGTTTTGCTAAATTATTGTGAAATTGATACCAAATTTCTTGATTATGTAATAGATACAACTCCTTTAAAACAAGGAAAATATACGCCTGGAATGCATATACCAATTATTGCACCCTCAAATTTGAATAATGAGGATGTGGCATTATTACTTGCTTGGAATTATGAATCTGAAATTTTATTAAAAGAAAAAATGTTTAGGAATAATGGAGGAAAATTTTTAATTCCAGTACCAAACCCAATTATCAAATAATAGATATAATTAATAGTTATAAAAAATCATTTTCAAAATATTGACACAAAAAATAATTTTTTTGAGTAGTATATCTGATTTTAAGTATATGCCAAAAGATCTGTTGCAAGATAATGATGTCACAATTTTTTCTTTTAATTTAGCAGTTCATATGGAATTAAATAATAAAAAAATTAAACATGAAGTAGCTGATAATTTATTAACTTTAGATGAGAGACTTGATTTATTTGATAAAATAAAAAAATTAGAATCATGGCACTCACAAGTTCCTGGTAATGATTTTTATCTTGAAAAAATTAATTTATTGAAAATTTTTGATAGAAATGAATTATTGTCATATGTTTTACCAAATTTAATAAATTTTAAAATAATTAAAAAAATTCTTGAAAGAGAAAAACCTTCAGAAATTATCGCAACAACTCTCATGTCAAAAATAATTGAATTAATAAATGAAAAACAACAAATCCATACAACATTTTTTGAAAATAAAAACAAAAATGATTTACTTTGGGATAAAGTTACTGCTAAATATAATATTGGTAAAATCCCAATAACGTTTAGTCTATCTCGAAAAAAATATTTAAAATTGAAAAGTTTTGTTGAGGCGTTTAGTGGTTTTTATCATAATTTTTGGTTTAAATTTAAAAATACTAAAAAAAATACTATACTTTTTTTAGAATTCAATCCTCAATTATTTTCTAAATTATTTAATGAAATGCGTAATTATGAAGGAGATGTAGTTTTAATTAATCAGAGAAGATCTGCAATTTCAACCAAAAAATCAATTGAAGTCATAAAAAAATCAAATTGTAAAATCCTGAAATTAGATGGGGTTTTGAATAGACATGAAAAAGCTCAGATTCCATCCATTGTTAAGCAATATACAACAAAAATTGATAATTTATGGAGTAATTCCGAATTTTTCACTAAAATTTTTGAAATTGATGATTGTGATATTTGGGATTCTATAAAAGATGTTATGATAAAAACTTACACTGATAGATTATTTTATTATATTTCGTTAATATTGAGTGCAAAAAAAATTATTGATACACTTGATATTAAATGCATTGTATGTTTGTATGAATCTGGTGAAACAGAAAAAGCCTTTATTGAATCAAATAATAAAAAATTTCCTACTATGTTATTAGAACATGGTTTTATTGAAAGAACTCAAAAAACAAAACGATTTGATATTCTGTCTGAACATATTTGTTTTAATGATAAAATTTTAGTTTGGAGTGAATCAAAAAAAAATTGGTTAATTAATGAATACAATATTAATCCAAATAGAATTATTGTAACTGGTAGTCCACGCCATGATGATTATTTTATTTCTAGATTAAAAAGTAAAAAAAATAGTGAAAAAGTTTTATTACTAGCTCCAAATCCTATTAATGAAATTAATGCACAATCCACAACAAATTTAAAAATAGAATTTAATGAAATGATTAAAAAAATACTTGAACTAATTAAAAAATTTGATAATGTTAAAATTATTGTGAAATTACATCCCAGTCAATTACAACATAATGAAGAAATTAAATTGTTAATAAAAAATCATGATTCCTCTATTCCTATTTATTTATGGACTCCATTAATTGATACGATAAATAGTGTTGATGCTGTATTAGTTTTAAGTCCTGAAATTCATGCCACTCCTACTATTCTTCTTGAATCAATGATTTTAGGAAAGCCAACAATGAATATTTATTTTGATAAATTAATTCCTCAATTTGATCATATTCAAAAAAATGCTGTTTTTACTATGACAAATCAAGATAATTTAGAGGGTAATCTAAAGAAATTTTTATTTGATGAGAGTTTTCAAAAATCTCTTCAAAAAAATAGTGATAATTATCTAATTCAATTTATGGCTAATCCTGGAACAGCTTCAGAAAAACTTGCCTCAATTTTAAAATCATATTAATTTTAATTATCATAAGTAAGGTTTTTTAGAATAGTTATAAACAAAAATCTATGTTTAATAACAAAAAAATTCTCATTACTGGCGGTACTGGGTCTCTTGGACAAGCACTCACTAAAAAATTATTAGAAAAAAATGTTGATACTATTAGGATTTTTAGTAGAAATGAAAGTGATCAAATTAAAATGGAAAATGCTTTCAATAATTCAAAATTACGATTTTTGTTAGGTGACATTAGGGACAAAGAAAGATTAGTTAGAGCTACTGAAGATATTGATATTGTTTTTCATGCCGCTGCATTAAAACACGTTCCAAAAATAGAGTACAATCCTTTTGAAGCTATTAAAACCAATGTAGTAGGTTCACAAAATGTAATTGATGCATGTTTAATTAATAATGTTGAAAAAGCAATTTGTGTGGGTACTGATAAAGCAGTATCTCCTCTGAACACTTATGGTGCCACAAAATTATTAATGGAAAAATTATTTGTAACTGCAAATAATTATTTAGATCCAAAAAAACATGCAACTAAATTTATTGCACTTAGATATGGAAATGTTGTAGGAAGTAGTGGTTCAGTAATTCCAAAATTTATAGAGCAATTAAAACAAAAAATGGAACTCACTATAACTGATCCAAATATGACTAGATTTAGTATAACTATGGATGAAGCATTAGATTTTATTTTAACTGCTTCAGAATTAGGTCAAGGTTCAGAAATTTTTATTCCAAAATTAAGGGCGTATTCAATTTTAGATGTTAAAAATGCATTACAAGAAGAGATTGGTAATTTTGGTGAAAAAACTATTGGAATTAGACCTGGAGAAAAATTACATGAGACTTTAATTAATAAGGAAGAAGTTCGTTATAGCTGGGAATATGAAAATTTGTACATTATAACACCTCCACACTATTCTACATTTCATTCAAATCCAATTAATGAATCCTACAAAAATATTAAAAAATTAGAAGGAATGAATGAGTATTCCTCAGATATTGTTCCCACAATTCCAATTAATGAACTGAAAAATATATTTAAAAATCTAATCTAATGAATAATTATCTAGTTCATATGTATATTGAATTAATTTAAAATTATTATTTTTAAAGAATTTTGCTGAAAATTTATTTTTTGGACTTACATTTGCTAAAAATCTTTTTTTAGGATGACTATTAATTAATAATTTCAATGCTTCCGATGCAATTCCTTTATTTTGATACTCTTTTTTAATAAAAATGCCTATTTCATTATTTTTAGATAAATAAATAGTCCCAATTTTTTTCCGTGATAATTTGATAATATACCAATAACTATATGGTTTTGATTTAACAAATTGTTTATGTTCTGCAAATGTGGGCATTTTTTTGTGTGAAATATTTGTATTTGGATCACGTTCTTTGAGTAAATTAAATAGAAAACGTAAGTCTGTGTCATCCACTGGCTGAAAGCATAAATTTTCTTTTTTCATTAAAAACCATTAATTTTTATGCATTAAAAAAGTTAAATTTTGATATTAGGTAAATGCTATATGAAGACAACTATAATTTCTGAAATTGGTTCAAATTGGGAAGGTAGTGTGACTATAGCTAAAAAAATCATTACTGAATGCAAAAATGCTGGTGCTAACGCTGTAAAATTTCAAATGTGGCGTGCAAAGGATCTTTATTCAGAAAACCATCCTGAATGGTCTGCTATTAAAAAATCTGAATTAACATTTGAAAAAGCTAAAAAAATTAAACAAATTGCTGACGATCTTGGAATTGAATTCATGTGTAGTGTTTTTTATCCTGAGGCAGTAATATTTTTGGAATCTTTAGATGTGAAAAGATATAAAATTGCATCAAGAACTTGTTTGCTAAAAGATCCTTTTGCAATTGAAACATTAGAAAATAAAGCTAGTACAAAAAAACCTGTTATAATTAGCATGGGGATGGGTGGAAATAAGAAAAAAATTCAAAATATTTTTCTAAAAAATAAAGTTAGTTTTTGTTATTGTATTTCTGATTATCCCTTAAATTTTAATAAAATTAATTGGAAAAAAGCTGTTAATTTTGATGGTTTTTCTGATCATACAATGGGTATTACAGCACCAATTTTATTTACAATTTTGAAAAAGCAAAAAAAATCTAAACAAATTATTATTGAAAAACATGTAAAACTTAAAAATTCAAAAGGTCCAGATGCATCAACTTCTATTGACACACAACAACTATCTAATTTAGTTTCTCATATTCGAATTTTAGAAAAAACAAATTTTTAATTAATATTGTTAAATTAAATAAATTGATTCACTATTTTAATTATTTTTTCTAAATCTTTTTTTGTAATATTTGGATGTGTTGGGAGTGTAACAATTTCTTTACCAATTTTTTCTGTCATTGATAATTTAATTTTAGATTTATACAAACTAAAAGTATGAATTGGTTTGTAATGTATACCCGTTTCAATACCTTTTTTTAATAATTTCTCTCTAAATTGTTCTCTATTTTTTACTCTTATCCAATAGAAGTGATATGAGCATTCATTATCGAATAACATCTTTTTTTCTGTTAGTATTTTTTGTGAATATGTTTTAGCTATTTCCCTTCTTCTATTATTTGTATGATTCAGTTTTTTTAATTGCTCTAATCCTATTGCAGCAGAAAATTCATTCATATAATAATTCCATCCTATATTTTTAACATCATAATTTACCCCTTTCCTGTTTGTTATTCCACACCATCTTTTTTCCTTTAATGTTTTTTCTATTTTTTTATAATTTTTTGAATTAATTGCAATTAACCCTCCTGTTGGCATTGCAAGATTTTTTACTGGATGAAAGCTAAAACAAACTAAATCTCCATGACTACCAATTTTTCTATTTTTGTAAGTAGCACCAGTAGAATGTGCTGCATCTTCAATTAAATGAATTTTATTTTTTTTACATATTTTTGAAATTTCTGCAAGATCTGAAGAAAATCCTCCAAAATGTACTGGTAAAATGATTTTTGTTTTGTTTGTTATTGAATCTAATATTTTCTCAGGTTCAATACATAATGTTTTTTCATTTATATCCACAAATTTTGGAATTCCACCATTTTCAACTATTGCATTTGCAGTTGCAACAAAAGATAATGATGGTAAAATTACTTCTCTATTTTTTATATCATACATTGATAGTGCTAAGTTAAGAGCTGCAGTTCCACTATTTACTGCAACAGAACTTTTTGAATTTACATATTTTGAAAATTTTTCTTCAAATTTTTTTACATTACCATTACCTGCACCTGATGCCCAAAAATTACTCTTTAAAACTTTGTTTATTGCTATTTTTTCTAATTTATCAGTATATGGATCAAATAATTTAATTTGTTTCATTATGTTCTATAATTTTTCTTAGATTTAAAATATTGCTCATCTTTTTCTATTGATGATAAATAACCATCATGTTTTATATTTTTATTAATTTCAAATATCTCTGGTTTATCTTTGTTTAGTTTAATTATATCTTGAAGAAATATTGGTCTGGTTGAAATATTTTTTATAATTTCTTTAACAAGTTGAAGATCTTCTAATTTATCTACTGTATATCTGAAGTTAGAAATATTTTTTTGATTTTTAATATTTTTTAAAACAAATTTATTTTTTGGATTACGAATAAATGGTGTTACGTGTTCTCTTTCAGAAGGTTTTTTTGCATTTTCCCAAGCTTTTTTAAGACTTACAAAAGAAAAAACTTCAACTTCTGTTCCATATGGAAACGTTCTTTCTAATGTATTAGTAATAAAATCACATTTATTATATTCATTAATGATTTTATCAATAATATTCGGATCAATTAGGGGATTATCTGCTGTAATTCTTACTATCGTTTTTGCAGAATATTTTTTTGCACACTGATAGAATCTATCTAATACATCTTCTGAAGAACCTCTAAAACATTCAATTTTTTGTAAATTAGCATATTTACAAATTAAGTCATCTTCAATTAAATCCGTTGTTGCAACAATAATTTTTTCTATTTTTTGAGAGTATTTTACTTGGTCAATTACATAATCTAGAACTGTTAAATTATTGTCAATTTTTTGTATTACTTTTTTTGGTAATCTAGCTGAGCCTGTTCTTGCTTGAATTATACAACAAATCATTTTTATCTATTTTGAATAATTATATCACATGAAAATACTTTTACATTTTTTCTATTAACTAGTTAATCAGATTATTTTTCTAATTTAATAGATTTTTAATGCTTTCTAGAGTGTATTTTGGTAAATAGTGTAATTCCTTTTTTGCTAATGATACATCTGCTTCACTAAATCTAATATCTCCTTTTTTAATATCATTATAATTTATTTTTAGTTCTTTTTTGGATAACGTAATCATTAATTTTGCTAGTTGTTTAATTGTAATGGGCTTTCCACTTCCAATATTGTATATTTGATTTTTCCCATTTTCAATTGAATGATATATTGAATTAACTACATCTTTAACTGAAATAAAATCTCTTGTTTGCATTCCATCTCCAAATATTTCCAAGGATTGATTCATTTCAATTTTTTTTATAAATTTAGTAATTACTCCTGCATATTCTGGTGATTGACTTTTTCCATAAATATTAAAAAATCTCAATATTACATAATTCATATCATTATTTTCAGTTATTTTTTTAATTTCATTTTCCATCATCACTTTACTTTCTCCATATGGTGAAATTGGGTTTATTTTTGATTTTTCCGTTAATTTTACATCTGCTTCACTTTCTCCATAAACTGCAGCAGATGAAGCTACAATGATTTTTTTAATTTGATTTTTTTCACAAGCAATTAGTACGTTCTTTGTACCCTCTACATTGGTTTGAAACGTTTCAGAAGGACTTTTTATTGATTCCTCTACTGAAATTTTTGCTGCTAAATGTATCACTATATCGTGATCTTTTATTGCATTATTGATATCTCCTATTTTTCTAATATCTCCTTTTACAATTTTTGCACCTAGATTTTTTAAATACATAACTGATTCTTCTTTTGAATTTGAAAAATTATCAAAAATTGTTATGTCATTTTCTTTTTTAATGAGTAATTCCACTAAATGTTTTCCAATAAATCCTGCTCCACCTGTTATGATAATTTTCATATTATTAATTTATAATAATCTGTTATATGTTAATCAATTTTATCTTGACTATCTATTTTATTTTTAATATATTCAATTGTTTTAACTGGTGTTGGATCAATTCCTTCTAAAATTGATTTGTATATTGTAACATAATCTAAAATGTAAATTAAACTAATGATTTTTGTTAGTATATTCCCATTTCCTGAAAAAACTTGTTTATAATCAATTTTTTCCCCATCAAAATATTCAGAAAGTATTTTATATTTTTCTGCTGTTCTAAAATGATCATCATCACCTCTAATCATTATTGGTTTAATTGTTGATTTTTTTTCCCATGCAACAACTCCATTATGACATGATTCCACAATATCTTCGATGATTACATGCGTTTTTGAATTTTCTTGTAATGAACTTTTGAATCTAATTGCAACACATTCTAATCCCCAAGGATAATAAATTAATGGTATATCTGATATCCATTTTGCTAATGACATTGCCAAATTATTTTCAGAATTATTTTTTACAGAAATCAGTTTTTTTACATCCTGCATTTTGTTTAATGTTTCTTGAATGTCTTTTTCTGGAATTGGAATAATTGGCGATAATATATTTAAAATTGAAAATAAAAATGATGGAAATGAAGCTCTAGGGGAATGAAATTTTTCTATTTTTCTAAATTCAATATTTTTATCTTTACAAAATTTTTCCATTTTTCCTCCTGATGAAAATGCAATTAATTTACAATTTAGTTTACTTGCAGTTTCTAGAACAGTATTTGTTTCATTTGTATTCCCTGAAACACTAATAGTAACAACTAATGTATTTTCATTAACTGTTTTAGGTAAATTATATCCTTTTACAACTCTAATATGCATATTTGTTTTTGATAAAATTGATAAAAAAATATCCCCCAATGCACCAGAACCTCCCATTCCTACAAATACAATATGATTAATATTGGAAATTTTGATTTTTTCAAATTTTTTCTCAAAAAATATTTTTGCAATATTTGGCCAATCTTCATAGACTTTATGCATATTTTGACTGTCTACTTTTTCTAAATTGTGCAAGTCCAATAATTTTAAGACCTTCTATTCAATAAAATGTCTATCTACTCTAAATTCTTAGTATTGATTTTTAAAAAGCCTGTTTTTTATTAAAATGTGGAAAATATAACTGGTTTACGAACTGTAGAATGGAAAGATAACAAAGTCATTATGATTGAACAAACTAAATTACCTAATGAATTAGTATTTGTAGAATATGATGATTTTAATCAAGTTGCAAATGCAATTAAAACTCTAATCGTTAGAGGTGCCCCGGCAATAGGAGTTTCAGGTGCATTTGGATTGGGATTGGCAGTTTTACAAAGTAAATCTCAGACAAAGGATCAGTTACTTTCTGATTTAGAAAATGCAAAAAACATTTTATTTGCAACTAGACCTACTGCTGTTAATTTAGGTTGGGGATTAGAAAAAATTATGAATATTGCAAAAACTGGAGAAACAGTAGAACAAATTAAAGAATTAGTGATTTCTACAGCAAAAAAAATGGCTGATGAAGATATTGAAATAAATAAATTAATGGGAAAAAATGGCTCTTCTCTTTTTGATGATAACGATACAATAATGACTCATTGTAATGCCGGTGCTTTAGCTACTGTTGCTTATGGTACTGCATTAGGGGTTATTCGTGCAACTAGAGAAAGTGGAAAAAATGTTAAAGTTATTGCTACTGAAACAAGACCTATCCAACAAGGTTCTAGATTAACCGCATTTGAATTAAAACATGATGGATTTGACGTTAGTTTAGTTCCTGATACTGCAGTTGGATATTCCATGGCAAATGGATTAGTAAACAAAGTTGTAGTAGGTGCAGATAGAATTGTAAAAACTGGTCATGTCTTTAACAAAATTGGAACTTATCAAGTAGCAACAATGGCAAAACAACATGGAATTCCATTTTATGTTGCAGCACCATTATCTACAATTGATATGAACACTAAAGCTGAAGATGTAATTATTGAAATGAGACAGGGTTCTGAAGTAACTGGAATCGGTGATAAAAAAACTGCCCCTGATGATATTAATGTAATAAACCCTGCATTTGATATGACTCCTCCTGAATTAATTTCTGGTATTATTACAGAAAAAGGAATTGCTACAACTCCTTTTGAAGAATCAATAGAAAAATTATTTAAATAATCAACAAAATTAATTTGTTTGATATATTGAAATGATTGATGGAAAACATACTGGTCATCATTTTTCAAATAGAAAAATGTTAGATGTATAATTTAGTTTGGATAATGATATTTTTAACTTTTATTTTAAATCTGTTTTTTCTAACTCATAATTTTTTTTCCATAATTCAATGACTGGTTCTATTATTTTTAATAATCCTGGTTTTTTTTCTAAAAATTTTAGCAATAAATTTGTGTCAAAATCATTTCCAATTTCTTTAAAAATTTCTCTTGCCATCTGTAAATCTTCTTGATAATCTAAAAATAATCTAACTCCTTTTGGAAATCTATTGATAAATTCTGGAATAATATATTCTACATTAAATTCATCTCGTAAGAAAAATTCCCTATAACCAGTTTCTGTGTTTTCAATTTTTTTTAATTTATACATTTTTTTTATTGCACTAATATGGAAACCTGCGGGAATTACACCGTGAATTCCATGACTAGGATTAAATTTTGTTAATGAATCATTACCTGTAATATATTCTACTTGTGATTTTTGAAATTTGTCTGCTATAACATCTATGTATTTAGGATCTGTGTA
>Ga0233439_10006455_pt1 | contig 10445 bp, 7 predicted proteins | sample SI_123_September_6_FD_182713 | JGI IMG/M metagenome (GOLD analysis project Ga0233439, IMG submission 182713) | Seawater microbial communities from Saanich Inlet, British Columbia, Canada - SI_123_September2016_100_MG | ecosystem: Environmental > Aquatic > Marine > Inlet | place: Canada: British... | reverse complement strand
TCGCTTTTACTCGTCTCTCTACTTCTGACTTTGGGCTCATTATTGGCTCCTTTTTCGGGTTGTTAGCCGCCCAAAGTATCTCTTATTTATTTAGATCAAATGAACCGAATTGGTCTGACTCCACACACGCAGGTTTAATGTAGTTCGTACCGGCGGTCCATTAACTGAAGTAACTTGGTTCAATGGATCTGCAACCATCCGGGCTATAAAGAGCGAGCTCAGCGCGTTCGCTCAATTCCTTCAAGCATACCCATATGCGGAAGCAGATGCCCGTCGGACCATCATGAATGCGGAGAAAAGGAGGGTGATTGAGGCCGGTGTAAACCCTCTCGATCGATTAGTCGATTTGTTGAGGCGCGGTCGGAAAAATGATCTACTCAAGGCAGTTGATTCTGACCTAATAAGTGAGGACGAGTTGTCCGAGTTGTCCGACATGGATAATCAACTTACCAAGGAGCTGGTGTTGAAGCTTGCTGAAGGTATTTCTGGCGATGCATTGACCATGACCAGACTTACTCGGGAGCTCAAATCCAGAGGCATCGGTGAAACTCGTGGAAGAAGTGACGGGACAACTAGAAAGCGTGAATATTCCTGGCAAGGTTCCGCAAACTCGGACAAGTCGGACAGAGAGCCTGAGTAGCTGTCAATGGGTGGGGGAGACCTCGCCCAGTTTTAACGATTTGACGATGCAAAATATGGCTAAAAAATGGCTATTGATGGGTCGATTTGTCCACTATTGTCCATTACTCGCTAGAAAACTTGAAAGTGGCCTAGAAACAGAAAACCCTCGTAAGTCTATGAAATACAAGGGAATTATGTGGTGGCCAGGGACGGAATTGAACCGCCGACACGGGGATTTTCAGTACCTTGCTTTGTGCTATGTATCAGTGAGTTACGGTGACAGGTGTCCAAAAAGTGTCCATGTTTAAAAAGGTTTTTACCCACGTATGTTCTTAGTTTGCAGACCCACCTGCGCCATTGCGGCTACAGCGGGTAGGCTCTTATACGTAAGGGGTAGCAGGTTTTAGTTGCTAAAAATATTGTTGCTGTTTTCAAATAGGCAGTACTTCTTTATTCCAGATAAAGCAGCTTGATAACCTCGCTGTAGTTACCGGCAACAAGTCGGGCAAAGTAAACCCCGGTACTAATGGGTTGACCATTCGCCTTATGTCCATTCCAGCTTATCTCATGCCAACCAGCCGCCTGAGTTCCAGAGGCAAGGGTATTGATCTCGGTCCCCCGAATATCATAGATAATCAGAGACATTTTTGAATCTTTCGGGAGACCATAGCGGATCATGGTGCTGGGGTTAAAGGGATTGGGATAAGCAGGTGCCAAAGTGAACTGATCGACCAGCATGGTTTCATCAACTGCTGTCACAAGTATTGATATGAGAGTATGATAGATCTGATTACCATGATAATCAACATCACTGAGTCGATAAGTATAAGTCTGTCCAATCTGAACGGTCTTATCTGTGAATTGATATTCTGTTGTTCTGGTTGTGGAACCCTGCCCTTTAAGTGACTCATGGGAACTAAAGGAGGCAAGCTCCTCCCATCCAGTGGCCGAGCTTTTTGAAGCTCGTTCAATGATGAAGCCCAGATTCTCAATTTCTGAATCTGTTGTCCATTCCAGATTGACGATGCCTGACTTGGATGTTGCAGTCCACGATGAGAGTTCTACCGGCAGAGATCCATCAGCCCCTGATTTACCACCAGTCCACCAACTAAAACTATTAATGCCAGTAAGCGTCAAGGTATTGTTACTGGTGTTAACGGTTGATGAGGATTGTTCCGTCCAGGAATCCCCATCAGCTGATTTGAAAAGTTCCAGGCTTGATTCGTTTAGGCCATTCAGCTCGGCATCAAGATAATTAAAAACCAGTGTGGCACTTGTCGGAGCATTGGCTGTGGAAATTTGATAGTATCTGGTGATTCCTTGAGAGCCCTGGGCTTCATGACCTCTAATAATTGTTGTACTACCAAGATCTCCATCTTCAGTGATCTCAGCCCCAAGACCGGCTACGTCTTGATCAATATTTGAGAGATCTCTTGTCGTTTGAATGGTACCTGAGGTACCGCTAATATTGCCACCTGATTCATATAGATGAGCGGCTGAACCAAGGGTTATGGTTTGTCCATTTAAATCGAGGTCGTCAAACAAAATGAAATTGCCATTTACAGTGGCATTTGAAGTCAATGTCAAGTCTGAAGTGCTACCGATAAAAAGATGGTTCACGGTTGGCGTTCCTGATAATGCTGGAGCTGTTCCACTAGTATAATCAGGAATACTAACATTATCGGTTGAAACCGGCACACCATCCGACCAGTTTGAAGCAGTGGACCAGGTTGCTGAATTTGTGTTTAACCAGGTATTGAAGGCCGTTGAAGCGACCCAGTCATCATTGTCTATTATTTCGTAATCAACATTGGCATCTAATGCAGGATCAAAACTACCATGAATATCGAAGGCGTCAGCTCCGTTCCATTCGATGATCCATTCCTGCTCTTTGCCTGACGTTGTTATTTTGACAGTTTTCCCTTTTAAGGCTTGATGAGTCCAATTTTCTCCGCTATCTGTTATACGCATCGTCGTATAAGCCGTTGAAGTTCCGGTTTCGCCACCATATCTAGTCCCATCAAGTGCATTACTGGAAAAATCCTGAAGGGTGGCTCCCATTGAACTGTTAATATTGTAATATACCAATAGGTTAACTTCATCGCCTACCAGGGGTCTGGACATATTTTCACGGATTTCAGCAGCTGTTCGGACATCACTCCAAATGCGAATTTCGTCCATGGAACCATCAAAATAATAACTGATTGGTCTGGGATCCCTCCCTACCATTAAATCGCGATCTACTGAGTAGGCTGTTTCTCCTACTGCTGCACTATAGCTTTCTTTTCCATCAATATACATGGTTACATTGCCGCTAAAATCGACAGTGGTAGCTACGTGGTGCCAATTGCCATCTGCCACAGATACATCATCTAAATGATTTGTACCATTCAGGTAAGTTCTGAGTTTTCCACCTCTAAATATTTCAAAGCTGTATGAAGGATTTCCATCATGATTGCCAATGAGAATACTTCTGTCAGTCCTGGTTGTTTTTACCCACATCTCCATGGTAAAATCAGTGAGGGATAAATTGTCAAACTCATCGGTATTACCCAGGTTCACATAATCATCTGTACCATCAAAATTCAGAGCATGTTTGGGTCCAAAAATCGCTGATGAGGTGGTCCATTCACTGCCAACCATATTGGTAAGTGTGCCATCATGATTACTACTGGACTGTGAATCATTTGTACTGGTTCCGCTAGTTTCGTTAAATGGGAAATAGGCCACCAGGCCGTTTTCATTCCCGGTAAGTTCTTGATACATATTGGTACGAATCTCAGCTACTGTGCGGACATCATCCCAAATGCGCACATCATCAATAAGTCCATTAAAGTATTTTAACTGTCCCTCAGGATCATCCGCGACATATCCATTTCCGATTGTCACTGGAACTGAATTTGAGACCGTTGTCTGGGGGGTGCCGGATAGACTTAAATCTATGCCATTGACGTATACGTGACGGGTTCCAGCATCATTTACTGCAGCAATATGATACCATATACCCGCTGTGATGCTGCCTTCCGATGTTGTTGTCCCATCAAAGGATATTTTACCTAGAGAGTTGAGCAGGCTAAGTGTATATCCATCATCTGAATTTGCTTGATATTTAGCGACGATACCTTGACTGACCAGTGCATCAGCTTTAATCCAGGCTTCAATTGTATAGTTGGTGGTCAAGTCTAATGCAGCATTATCTGAGATGCTCACATAGTCATTCGATCCATCAAAATCGAGAGCGTTGTTCGTTGCAAATAGACTGGTGTTTATCACAAAAGCTGTGATTAAGATTATTTGTGCAAATTTTAGCATTTTTACCCCTGCTTGATTATGAATCCAAAGCGATCCCGTTTTCTGTTTCAGATATGGTTCCGCCCAAGAATTATAATAATGAAGCAACCAATTTAATGATGACTCTACATAATCCAAGTCCGCACTTCTTGAGGAATCAAGTGCAAGGTAACCAAAGAATCTGAATCACAAGCGAATGGATGGGGCAGGGTAGCCTGAATGAATCGTGTAAAAACTCCGTGTGCAGAATACTACTCTATTGATATACCAAAATGTACCAAAATAGCCCATTTAAGTGCTTAATATTGTATTGAAATGATGGACGATTCTAGATACAAAAAACCCCAGGAACCTTTGTGGTACTGGGATTTGAGGGATGTGGCCAGGGACGGAATTGAACCGCCGACACGGGGATTTTCAGTACCATGCTTTGTGCTATGTATCAGTGAGTTACGGGGACGAGTCACTAAATCGTCACTACTTTTGAAAAGTCCCTATATTTGAGGTTAGGGGCTTTCTAAGCTAGGGTCCAGTTGAATACCTACTCAGTAGTTGGTGCACCATCTATCTCGGCTCGTTTCTCTAAGATTTTGGGAAGACATCTTTCAAAAGCCGCGATCACCTCAGGGTCGAAATGTTGTCCCGAACCGTTTCGGATGATTGTCAGAGCCTCTTCGAGTGGGAAAGCCTTTTTATAAGGTCGTTTTGAAACCAAGGCGTCAAATACGTCAGCCACAGCCACAATTCGTCCGGAAAGAGGAATCAGATCACCAGCTAGTCCTCTAGGATATCCACTTCCATCCCACTTCTCATGATGACTTCCGGCAATTTCCTCAGCGAGTTTTAAAACATCAGAATTGGTATCTCTGAAGACTCTTTGCCCCAATACCGGGTGCTCCATCATGACTTTGAATTCTTCTTCAGTCAACTTCGCTGGTTTTGTCAAAATATTGTCAGGGATCCCCACTTTGCCCAAATCATGCATGGGGGCTGCATATTTAATATTCTGTACAAGTTCCTTATCCAACCCCATCTCTTCGGCAATGAATGCGCTATAACTACTCATGCGTATAATATGTTCGGCTGTGTCCTCGTCCTTGTGTTCAGCAATCAGAGCCAGTCTGTAAATTGTATCAAGATATGCATCTTGCAGCTGGCCTTGGGTTCTATTGAGATCGCGGACGGTGGTGTTGAGTTCCTTAGCATAGATCTTTAATTGTTGATTCTTGTCCACCAATTCCTTACGCTTGCCCTTCTCTTGCAGATAAAGCGCATTAATATCCTTGGCATAGGTATTTAATTGTCCGCGTAACGAGGTGGCCTCCTGCTTAGCCAGGTCCAACTTGGTCGTTATTTCAGGTAGGTCCATATCGTGTCTATTGGGATCATAAAAAGGAATTTGGAGAACGGCTTGAGTGCCCTTGCCTAAAGTAGAATCAAGTTTAATAGAACCGCCATGGAGCCGAGCAGTACGCTTGACAATGGTCAATCCCAAACCGATACCTTCATGGCCACGTGTCATGTGCTCATCCACTTGATAATTGGGCTCAAAGATCATATCCATTTCCTGCTTTGGAATCCCTTCTCCCTCGTCTGTTATGGACAGCTTACAGTTACCATCATGGGGTTCCAGGAGCACTTCAACGGATGATCCTACCTCACTAAACTCCACAGCATTTTCAACAAGGTGACGAACAGCATGACTCAAAGCATTCTCGTCACCATATACCTGAAATTTACCAGGCTTTACATGGTAGTTGACCGTTACATCCTTGGGACGAAAGACTAGCTCAAAGCCATCGGCAACATCAGCAACGATTTTATCAAAATCTAGTATTTGCATCTCGAATTTGGGTTGGTCAAGCATTTGGTTGGAGATATCCAACATTTCAGAGGTAGTACGTGCCAGACGATCCCCAGCAGTAATAATCGCGTCAATAAAGCCTCGATCCTTCTCCTCGAGCTTTTCTCCAAGCATGGACCGGATTAACTGGATATATCCTGTAATGATAGAGACAGGCGTACGTATTTCGTGGGAGGAAATGGCGAAGAACTCTTCCTTGAGAAGGTTTGATCGCCTTAATTTGGTTTCATCTCTGAACAGAAACGTCCACCCAATCAATTGTTGAGTAGAATTCAGCAACCGAACGCGGGAAACATTAAGGAAAAATGAGCCATCTCCATTTACATTCACCAACTCTACCGGTGGCTCGTCCTTGCTCTTAAGTCCCTCAAAAATATTTTCCCAAACCTCACCTGTCAGCAAGGTAAGTAATGGCATTCCTCGAATATTCTCAGGAGGTTCATTGATAATTTCGCTGAACTCATTATTTACATCAATAATATTTAAATGCGGATCCAAGCTTACGATGCCAATATTGACGGTATCCAGCAGGCTCCTGAGCTTGAGGTTGCTTATCTCAAGGTCTTTACGTTTCTGCTTCTCCTGCTTGTAAACCTCAGAAATATCCTGCGCATACATTTTGAGTTGATCAACACTCATGCTGGCATCGAAATCAGACATATTCATTGCTCCTGTTGCGGTACTAAGAGAACCTTAGGATAGTACTTCTTCAACTTTATTAAGCAGCGCCAGAGGACTAAATGGTTTGGTGAAGTAATCATTAGCACCTGCTTCAGTTCCCTGCTTTTTATCCATTTCCTGACCTTTTGCGCTCAGCATGATCACAACGATATGTTTCAACTCGGTCTCATTCTTTATGACTTCACAGACCTGAAAACCATCCATGCCTCCTTCGGGCATCATAACATCCAAAAATACAAGATCAGGTACATGTTGTCTGCATAGATCAAGGGCCTGGGGTCCAGTGCTGGCTTGAAATAATTCATAATCTCCAATATCCAGGGTGACTTCGACGAGTTCCCGAACATCAGCTTGATCATCAACAATTAATATTTTTTTCATTTTTCAAATCTCCGTACTTAATTTTGAGTCACGTAAATCGTATTGAGATACTTGTCCTTCTCAGTTTCATCTATTGTATTGAAAATATTGGTCCAATATACCTTAAGTTTGCTTTAGAGGCAGAATAAAAGTGACTTTGGTCCCTATTTTTGGCTCACTCTCTACACGAATTTCTCCATCGTGAGCTTCTATTATATGCTTAACAATGTTCATTCCCAGACCGGTACCCTCAATGGCAGTATTGCCCGTATCTGCACGGTAAAACTTATCAAATATTTTATCAACCTGCTCCGGGCTCATTCCTAAGCCTTCGTCCTGAACAGAAACATGGTAGCTATCTTTTTCTAATTTCCCCTTGATTTGAATTTTTCCACCATCAGGGGAATATTTAACAGCATTGCTAAGTAAATTTCTTAGAACTTGGTCCATTTTCTCTTTGTCAACATTAAGCTCAATCGATTTATCAGGAAGCATGATTTCAAACTTATGAATTTTACTTTGAACAATAAAGGGCTCAGCAACAAGTTCTATTGATTCACCGATTATACAGGATTCTTTTTCAATAGTAAAACTTTTGCCAGCTTCAATGCGTGATATATCCAGAAGATCATTAATAATCTCACCAAGGCGTAACGCTTGTTTGTTAATCAGCCCAAGATACCGCTGCCTTTGCTTGGTGTCAATATTTTGACGGGAGAGCATAATCTCTGAGAAACCTTGAATAGAGGTTAGGGGAGTGCGTAATTCATGGGCAGCCATGGACAGAAAATCGGTTTTCATCCGATCAACTTCAGCTTTTTCTCGAAATCTTTCCAATTCTGTAATATCCTGACCCACCCCCAAAACACCCGTGATGTTGCCATCAATATTTCGTCTCGTGCTGGCATTGAGGAGCACCATGAGACGTCGTTGGTCTTTGGTAAAAAGCGGGAACTCATAGTTAGAGGCTTCTTTGCCCTGCAAGGCATCATCAAGAACCGCTTTGACATTCTTCTGATAATCATCTGTGATAAATTCTTTGACCAGGTCCCGTCCCAGCACTTCATCTTTGGTGAAACCAGTAATCTTGGCGGCAGTATCATTCCACTCATTGACCTTGCCATTGGCATCAATACCAAAGATCGGTGCGTTGGCTGTCTCGATAAACTGGCGGAGCTCTTGGGCCGTGTTTTGGACAAGCTTTTTATTGTTATAGAGCCTGATCACAATCGTCTGTGAAATCACTACAACTAGAAATATAATCAGATAAAGCTGGGACTTTGGAACCAGATTATGGGACAAATGCCAATCAGGAGTCGGTGAAAATATGACTATCCACTCCTTCTCTGCAAAAGATATTTTATGAGTATTCTGCAGGGGTTCTTTTCTTGCAAGGCTAGGATAGGATAAGCTTTTTGTCCCATTTTTAAAGATTAGCACAGTGTCACCATGTGCTACATCAAAGATCTCAAGTTGTAACTTTGACCAGCCAATTCTTTTCATTGTAGTCTCAACTAAGGGCTGGACCTGATAGACTGCAGATACAAATGCATGTGACTTGTTATGGAACGATATTGACGGGTCCAGAGAACTAGAATCGGGGATAATGGGCAGCACGACCAGAAAACCTAGTTGCGACTCATCAAGCTGAACCAGAGAAATTACATCCGAGCCAACCGGTAGACCGGTTCTGGAAGCTGTTTCCAGAGCAGCGTATCGCACCGCATTCGAGCCAATATCAAAACCCAAGGCGGACCTGTTAGCATCTAGCGGTGTTATGTGAGTGACTACATAATAAAAATCCTTCTTTGGGGATCTAACTAATGCTCCAGAATCATCTTTTACAGTAATCTCAAAACCAGGATCATACAAGCTACGCATCTTATTTTCATATGCAGTTCTATTAGAGTCGGGAACACTTTCAATGTATGACAGAGCTATAATACCCGAATGTTTTTCAACAGCGGGCGATGAAAAAGCTTCAAAATGTTGTTCTGAAACCGATTCTGACGCGATATAAAAATTCCTGATTGCGCTGATTTCAGACATGGTAAGCTGGATTTCAGATTCAAGATAATTGACTCGCTCAGCCACATCATCTCTCAAAGATTGAATATCAATTTTATACCAATAATGCTCAAATACAATGATTACAAGAATCGAAAATATTAGTGAGCTGCCAACTTCAGCTATGATTTTAAAAGGTTTTTTAACAATAGTGCCCTCCAAGAAATAATGATATTACTGGTAACCTAAAGAAAACATTGAGCATTTCCTAGGATAGTATATTATCAAGCATTACATGAAATATTAGTATTAATGATGTTACGGCAGGTATTCACCTTTCGCAATTTCTCCCTCCATTTGAACCGCGCTCGATGAGCCTGTCCTGAGTTTGTCGAAGGGCTAGCTAGATAAATTCGCACTCCCCAAAAAAGCAAAACAGCCCACCAAATGGCGGGCTGTTTCATTTTGTGGCCAGGGATCCCGACAGGCTTGTCGGGATAAACTCCATTGAACCGGTGCTTCGCTGGTTTGGTCCAATCCTAGCCTATAGCAATAGAAACCAAAAAACCCACTGATGTGGGTTTCTTTATTTCTGTGGCCAGGGACGGAATTGGCTTCGGCTCCGCTCGCCTTACTCAGTCCTGTGCTAATCTATTACCTCGTGCCAAGGTTCGTTTGAACCGCCGACACGGGGATTTTCAGTACCTTGCTATGATCTATGTATCAGTCACTTACGGGGACGAGTCACTAAATCGTCACTACTTTTGAAAAAGTATTGTATAGTATAAGCAGTGGCTGATTTCTAGTGTTGAGGAACAAACTGTAGTTGGAGCTTATACCCAACTGCCTTAGCATATTCTTCAATAGTCGAGAGTGTGGGAGATATCTTCGAGTTTACATTTTCAAGTCTAGAAATATTGCTCTTTTTAGTGTGTAGTATCTCTGCTAATTCCTCCTGAGTAAAACCAGCATTCTTACGGATTTCAATGAGTTGCTTTCTTAAAGCATAGGCAGGTGAAAGATCCATATATTCTTGTTCAACTTCAGGGTTAGCTAAAGCTTTCTTTTTAAAATCTTGTAATGATGGTCTCATGATTTCACCTCTTTTAATCTCTTGCGGGCTATCTTCAATTCTTTCGCTGGTGTCTTTTGGGATTTTTTAATAAAAGAGTGTAGAATGATAACCTCTTTCCCTTGCACCATGCAGAAGAATGATCTCCCGATTCCTTCTTTGCCTTTGGCTCTAATCTCAAAAAGCCCTTGTCCCATTGCTTTGGTATAAGGTGCTCCTAACGCAGGACCAAATTCTTCAATCATCTCAGCAATGTGTACGAAGTTGGCCAATATTCCTGCTGGGAATGACAAGGTCTCTGATTCTACTTTCTTATTGAAAAATGATAAATGCCAATCCATGTACGCAAGTTATCATATATGATAACAATGGCAAGAGGAAAATGATTTCCCATAATTGGTGCTTCAAAGTGAAAGGTAAAAGTTGCTAAAAAGTTCCTATGTTTAAACGGGTAGAGAGTAAAGCTCCTTAAATTGTTGGGCAACTAACAATCAACGCAAGAAGGAGCTTCACAATGCGACAAGCTAAACATGCAGATTTCAGCGGCCA
>Ga0233439_10006450_pt1 | contig 10451 bp, 8 predicted proteins | sample SI_123_September_6_FD_182713 | JGI IMG/M metagenome (GOLD analysis project Ga0233439, IMG submission 182713) | Seawater microbial communities from Saanich Inlet, British Columbia, Canada - SI_123_September2016_100_MG | ecosystem: Environmental > Aquatic > Marine > Inlet | place: Canada: British... | reverse complement strand
AGTCAGAAATAACGTCGTCAAGATTCTGCGATGCATCTTCAAGCGTGTCATCGTCAAGGATTGACTCAAAATCACCTTCTCGTACATTACTGGTCATAGAACTAACTCTCCATCAGAGTCATCGGGGCTTTTAAAGATCGATAAAACGGTGCCTGTCGATGAGAGCCGCGCTCTTAAAGACAAGTGCTTTAGTATTTGTATACCTAACGGTGCTCTCGTATATGGGGGCTTGGGTAGCTGATTTAAAGTCTTCGAGGTCATTGACCCCATCATTGAGGGCCGCTTGCGCTGTGATAATTGGAACACACGCAAGCACTCCAAAAACTTCACTACTACTTTTATCCCCAGCTTTTGCAATAAGCGCATTGATGGTAAGTGCGTTCTCTTTGAACGAAAAGACGATAATAATAGCTTATACGGCATATTAACCCAGGTTGGATTATACCACTTGTCATTATCGGTGTGTCTTTTGACCATGTCTATCACTATTTCAGATTTCTCAACGTGCGCTTTGCTTTTCTAGTGCGAGGAACACGCTGTTTCTCTCAATATTGATACTGAAATATCTTTTACTTAAGACCCGCACGACATGAATATTATTCTCGACCAGATTCCGAAAAGAAAAGCTCGCCAGCGAAGAGACATTTCTTTCCTGAATTCAGAACCTTAGCGCTGATTCCTGAGACAAAGATTATCAGAATCGCAGAAACCTCCATTTTTCTCCTCTTTTAATCGCGAGTTTTTGTGCGTATATTTACAACCCTCGCTAGCTCAAGCTGTATGAATATACAGTATTCTCCTCGGCAGGATGGATGCGCATACAGCTTAGCTAGCTGAGACCAAAGCCTTGACGGTCTTTTTCCCCTCCCCAACACCAACCCTTGAGCAGACACTTTCTCTGTCCGTGTCTTCTATTCTGCGGCCTGTCTGTTTGCGGCCTGTCTGTTTGCGGCCTATGCAGTCTTGATCAGCTTTTGCCAATCGAAATTTGGATCCCCGATAACATGGAAATATGGATTGAGCAGTTCATCTTTTTGGTTGTAACGAAGAGGTTCAAAATTCGCGTCAACAACCAAACCACCGGCCGCCTCAACAACCGCATGGGCAGCAGCCGTGTCCCATTCACAGGTAGGCGCCAATCTCGGATACAGGTCCGCTTGCCCTTCTGCTACTAAACAAAGCTTCAGAGAGCTACCCATGTTTCGGGTCTCAAGATCAGGATAGGCGTTATTGAGATTACCCATGCAAACCTCCATCTCGTCGCTGCCATGCCTCCTACTCGCCACCACCGTCACTGGCTCAATACTCGCACCAGTATCGGGGCCGCCAAACCTGTCCATGGTGCGGGTCGCAATCTCTCGACGTTCCCCATTTTCTTCAACCCAGGCAATACGTTCACTCAACTCAGCCGGGCTGTATCCTGCGTACATTCTGTCAATGACTGGCACATAGACGATGCCAAGTAGGGATCTCCCATTTTCAATCAGGGCAATATTTACCGTGAATTCACCGTTGCGGTTGATAAATTCCTTGGTACCGTCTAACGGGTCAACCAGAAAATAGCGTTGCCAGGTTCTACGTTGCTCAAAAGGGAGAACCTCCGATTCCTCGGAGAAGCAAGGTATGGCGGGATATATTTTGGCAAGTGATTCGCTAATTATTTTGTGCGCGGCTAGATCCGCCTGAGTCAGCGGGGAATCATCCGACTTTTGTTCGACGCCAAAATCCTCTTTCTGATATACCTCAAGAATCGCTTCCCCTGCCTTGCGGGCGATTTCCGTTAAATTATCTAGCATGTCTTGCATAATGTTTATCCGATCAAATTTGGAAAAATCCGAGTATAGCCATTATCAACGTGTCTGTAATTTCCTCTGCCAAATTCCCACTTCGCTTAACCAGCAGACTGTCTGTACCTTCGGGCAATTTCCTGCCAGACTTTCCGCCGGTTAACGAGGAAAACCCTCTAATGAGTACTGCAAATAAAGTTAGGCTTGATAAATGGCTTTGGGCTGCCCGTTTTTACAAGACCCGTGCGAAGGCCAAAGAGGCAATCGACGGGGGTAAAGTACATATTGACGGCACCAAAGGTAAAGCATCGAAGGAACTACAGGTGGGTATCGAGATCCGACTGCGGCAAGGCTGGGACGAAAAAACAGTGATTGTGAGAGCGCTGTCTGATCAGCGGCGTGATGCGACAACTGCCGAGACACTTTACGAAGAAACCCCTGAAAGTCTCGAGCACCGACTCCTCGAGGCCGCCCAAAGAAAATCCGCAGGTCAACAAGCAGTTTCCCGGGAACGACCAAACAAACGAAACCGTCGGCTGATTCACCAGTTCAAGGATAAGAATCTGAACGCGAGCTAAAACCTGACAACAAATTTATTCTGAAATTAATCATGGATATCAGGGCATCGTCTTGATTACCATTCATACTGGAAAGCCGGTCATTAATTAATACTGGCGGGAACAGAGCAAAGACCCTATGACAGAGCAGATCACTGAGAAATTGAGTTTTCTGGCAAGTGCGTATTCGAGCAAAAGATTCAGCACACTGCGAGGGCTTGAGCGAGAGGCATTAAGGGTCGATGCCGCGGGACACGTCTCGGCCAAACCGCACCCAAGGTATCTTGGCTCAAAGTTGACGCACCCGTTGATAACGACAGATTTTTCCGAGGCACAGCTCGAACTCATCACACCGGCGGCCGAATCTATTGACGATACTTTGTCCCAGCTGGAAAAGGTTCATCAATTTGTCTATCGCGGTTTAGACGACGAAGTCATGTGGTCGGCAAGCTTACCCTGCGCTTTGCAGGGCGATAGCAATATACCACTTGCTACCTACGGCAAATCAAATCTCGGCAAATTGAAAACCACTTACAGAAATGGCTTGGGTAATCGTTATGGCCGTTTGATGCAGACTATCTCTGCTGTTCACTACAATTTTTCATTCAGCGATGAATTCTGGCAAGACCTTGCCCAACATGAACAACGTGACAATTCGCCTGCGTGGAGGTCAAAACGTTACTTCGATCTGATCAGAAATTTCAGACGATTCTCATGGTTACCGATCTATTTGTTTGGCGCTTCTCCCGCTGTTTGTGAGTCATTTGTAAAAGGCACACCTGCCGAGAAAAAACTTGAGGCGATGGGGCGAGGAACTTACGGCCTTTCTCATGGCACGTCTCTGCGCAATAGCAGCATCCTCGGTTACCAGAGCAAACAGCAATCCGAATTACTCAATATTTGTTACAACAATCTCGATAATTACGTCAGTACTTTGACCCAAGCCGTTTGCACACCGCATCCACAGTTCAAGAATCTCGATGAGATGACTGGCGGCATGCACACCCAAGTCAATCCAAATATCCTGCAATCTGAAGCCGAGTTCTACACAACCATTCGGGCAAAACGAGTTGCCCACAACGGAGAAAACTTCCTCGATTGCCTGCATCGAGATGGCGTTGAATATATTGAAGTGCGACTGCTTGACGTTAATCCGTTCTCTCCAGTTGGTTTCACCAAAGAGCAGGCTAACTTTATCGATACGCTGTTACTCTACTGCTTGTTATTGCCGAGCCCAGAGCACAATAACCAGCTATGTGAAACGGTTGCCAGCAACGTTGAAGAAGTTGTTGAGCAAGGTCGGCTGCCAACTACATTGCTGGAAGACGGGCCAAGAAAACGTTCGGTAAAAGATTGGGGGCTCGAACTTACCAAAGAACTCGCGCCGGTAGCGAAGCTACTGGATCAGCTGACCGCGGGCGGGGAACACCTACAAAGTTTACAGAAACAAACAGCGCGTCTCGAAGACAGCAGCCTTACACTAAGCGCCCGCGTGCTAGCAGAGATGGAAAAAGAAGAGATTTCGTATTTTAAATTCGCAATGAACAAGTCCATCGAACATCAAACGCATTTTCAGCAATCGCTACTTTCGCAAGACATCGTAGAGATGTTCGAATCGATCTCGAGCAAATCTCTTGATGACCAGCGAGCGATAGAGGCGAAAGATGGGATCTCATTCGAACAATATCTACGAAATTTGCAAAACTCATATTCTGACTTGTTATGAGTGTCGAGCAGTGAAAAAGCCAATATGAATCATCTGGCTCATTTTCTTTTATCAGCGTCAGACCCTGCCTTGCTGGTCGGCGGCTTTCTCGGCGATTTTGTGAAGGGGCGATTGAATGGTCGATACCCACATGACATTGAAAACGGCATAAAACTGCATCGGGCGATTGACGCTTTCACCGACCGACATCCAATTGTCAGACAAAGCTGCCTGCGACCTGACAACGAGTTTCGTCGTGTCGCACCCATTATGATGGATATCATCTATGACTACTTTCTCGCGCAACATTGGCACAAGTTCCGCGAAGACAGTCTTGAACAATTCAGTGATCATGTCTCTGGCACAATTTTAAATTACGACACGGAACTGCCTACCAGCGCGCTTAGGTTCATTTCATACCTTGCGGCACACAAGAGCCTAAAAAATTACGGCACAAGGGAATTTGTTCAACGATCTTTTGAACACCTGAACAAGCGATTGACCCGTAAAAATCCACTGAATGTTGCTTTCACGCAATTCGTAAGATTCGAGCCGGCACTCGAGCAAGATTTCTTGTCTTTTTTCCCAGAGCTGCAGCACTTCACGGAGACTTGGCGGCAGGCAAACCAATCTAACTCACAACAACAAACCTGCCAGGTAGCAGATCCTCAATAACTGCCACACCCTGTTCTTAACCTTTCAACCTTCACAACCCTGTCAGAGACTTTCACCATGCTTTCGCGTTCTGATTAATACATAATAGCCGAACAAGTAATTTCCGAAGCGACAGAGCATCCAGCAATATGAACTTACCCTCGTCCCGAACCATTTTCCTCATTGTCTTTTTAGGCTGTACCGGGCTGATGGGTGTCGCGCTCTTTATGGAACATGTCATGGGTCTTGAACCTTGTAATTTATGTATCCTGCAGCGAGTAGCAGTTATTGCAACAGCCCTTATCGCTTTGGTCGCAGCTATTCACGGCCCAGCCGTCAACGGCATCAAGACGTATGCGGGCTTCGGCATGCTTGCTTCGGCTACTGGCGCAGGCGTTTCGGGTCGACAACTATGGTTGCAAAGTTTACCCCCAGAACAGGTGCCTGCCTGCGGACCTTCTCTCGATTATCTTATCGATGTATTTCCCCTGACAGAGGTCCTTAGTATGGTGCTCGCGGGCGACGGAGACTGCGCTGAGGTGGTCTGGAGCTTTTTGGGTATCAGTATTCCGGGATGGACGCTTGTGGGCTTCTTTGGATTGATTGCTATTTGTGGCTTTGTCTTTGTAAAGCCCAAGTACAAAGATTGAGTTTCACGCGCATTTTCACGCGCTGAACAACTCAGCAATCATCACGAGCGGCTGTTCATCTTCGACCTTGATAAAAAAATCCACCGCAAGTAACTATCACAAGAACCATTTTCAGCTTTATTATTTCAATACTCCCTTAACGGTATTTCTTAGCGCAACCCGATAGATGTTATCATTTGCTTAATCCAATCTGGCAGTTACTCCATGCTCACTTTCGCTAACCTGGCGCTTCGCAGGGGAACCCTCCTGTTATTCAGCGATGTCAGCTTTACCATCCACAAGGGTCGAAAAGTTGGCTTAATCGGCGCCAATGGTGCCGGTAAAACTAGTTTGTTCAAACTCATCACCGGTGAACTGGAGGCAGATACCGGCTCGCTCGATTTTCCGCAAAATATGGAGATCTCTTATCTAGAGCAAGAAGTCGCTGCAACCGCTGAGTTAGCGCTGGACTATGTCAAGAGTGGAGATAGACATTGGGCCCGAATTGATCAGGCGATTACCGAGGCCGAGCAGGATGGCGAGTTTGAGAAACTCGCAACTCTACATGAACAAATGGACTCCATTGACGGCTACACGGCAAATGCAAGAGCCGAGCAGTTAATGATGGGCCTTGGCTTTCAGGTTGACGAATTTAGCGAGCCCCTTTCTTCTTTCTCCGGCGGCTGGAGGATTCGGCTGAATCTTGCACGTACACTCATGTCACCTGCAGATCTATTACTGCTTGACGAACCGACAAACCACCTCGACCTAGATGCCATCATGTGGCTATCTGGCTGGATCAAGCAATATCACGGATCAATGATTCTCATCTCTCACGACAGAGAGTTCCTTGACGAAACGGTCAATACAATTGCCTATCTCTACAATAAATCCATTGAGCTCTTTAGCGGTAATTTTTCACAGTTCGAGATTGTTAAAGCCGCGCGGCTAGCAGAGCAACAGAGCAGCTACGTAAAACAGCAACGCGAAATAAGGCACATGCAGGATTTTGTTCGTAGGTTCAGAGCTAAAGCCACCAAGGCGCGCCAGGCCCAAAGTCGTATAAAGGCGCTCGAAAGAATGGAAGTGATTGCACCGGCACATATTGACTCACCTTTTTCCTTTCAAATTCCAACAGCGGAAAAGAGCTCAGATCCGCTAATACTGCTCGACCAATGTAATCTCGGATACACGAACCCTATATTGAACGAAGTCTCCATCAGCCTTCATCCCGGCGATAGAATTGGTTTGTTAGGCCATAATGGCGCGGGCAAGACAACCTTAATGAAGTCACTCAGCGGAGAACTGCCACTGCTGATAAATTCCATAGACGAGCGGGACAACACCGGCACTATCGGACGCAGAATCGAGGGTGAAAATCTTGAAATCGGCTATTTTTCACAGCACCAGGTAGATGATCTCGATCTAGGTATCACACCACTCACCCTTATCCGCAGGGTTGACCCAAAGCTCAGTGATCAGGGGATTCGAAATTATCTTGGTGGTTTCGATTTCAGAGGTGATCGGGTTAACGAGCTTATCGATATCTTTTCCGGAGGAGAGAAAGCCAGACTCGCACTCGCACTAGTTGCCTATTCAAAACCTAATCTTCTATTGATGGATGAACCTACTAACCATCTGGATATCGACATGCGACAGGCGCTGACAGTCGCTCTGCAGACTTTTGACGGGGCTATTCTATTGATATCACATGATCGGCATTTGTTAGCTAATGCAGTCGATTCGTTTCTGTTGCTCGATCGTGGAAGATTGACAGAATTCAATGGAGACTTGGAAGACTACCGACGTTTTGTGCTGACTGATGGCATCAAGACACCTGGTGCAGGCAACAAAGATGACGGTCTACGGAAACCAGTAACAAAGCGCATAACGGGAGAATCTGCTAACAAGAAACACAATCAACAGGTTACAAAACCAGTCGTCGGCGCAACTTCATCTAGTCGTACTAATAGCGCCAGCGGAAAACAGACGCGTCAACTCAAAACAAAGCTTCGTACCCTTGAGACGCAACTTGAAAGATTAAACAGGAAACTGGGAGAAGTTGAAGAAGGATTAACGGACTCCAGTCTCTATGAGAATGGGGGTGGGGACGATTTACAATCTCTGCTGAGAGATCAACTATATTTGAAAGATCAAATCGGTGAGCTTGAAGAAAGTTGGCTGGAAATGAGTACGATATTAGAAGCCATCTAGCAGCCAGTAGAAACTGTTTTCGATCACAGCTTTAATTCAAATCGTTTATGGGTATTTTGATTACTCAATGCAAAATGATGACCTTCAATTTTTGGTTAGCCCTTAGCGACTTTGTTAGGATCCGCAGGGCCTTCCACTACTGATCTACCAAGGGCAGGAAAGAGCGGAATATCCTCATCAGCGAGGGCTGGCATTCGGACCTTGCGTGCCATTGCTGCTTCAATATATGGTGCGAGTTCAGCCTCTTTCTTCGCCTCTCGCTCGGCTTCCCGCGCTTTGAACTCAGGCATGACCTCTGAGGCAAACAATTCGAGAGACTCACAGATGTGCTCATGTTTGTTCATGCCTGCCTGCTGGATAAACGTCACCTGATCGACACCCACCTTTTCGAATTTTTTGAGATGCACTCTCATATCATCCGGTGTTCCGATGCCACCTCTCTCAGCGGCGAGCGCAGAAGTTGAATTGACTGGATTATCTGCAAGTTGAGTAGCTCGAGCTTTTCTAAAATCATCAAACAGATTCGTTCTACCTGGTTTGTGCTCTCCAAAGCCGTAGAGCGAACCCAGGGCGTAACCAAAGAACTCAAACCCCTCGAGACCGCGGTCAATTGCAGTTTTGCGATCATTGTGCACAGAGAAACTGGTTACCATACAAATATTGGCGTTAACGGCATGCCCAATCGGTACACACTCGTCACTCTTAATGATGCTGTAATACTCTTCAACCCAATGGCTGGCCTCAGCGGGGTCCACAAACGCGAAGGTTAGGGCCCCGATGCCCAGTCGCGCTGCCATTTTTATCGTTTCTCGGTTAGAGCAGGCAACCCAAATTGGTGGGTGAGGCTTCTGCACCGATTTGGGCACAATATTTCGGCAAGGCATGCTGAAATATTTACCCTCGTAGCCCGGATATGGATCCATTGCCAGCATGTTGGCTATTTGCTCAGTCGCTTCGAGATATTGTTCTCGTTTAGATTCAACAGGAATGTCAAAACCGCCGAGTTCCAGAATCGCTGAAGATTCTCCGGTACCAAAATCTACCCGACCATTAGAGACAAGATCGAGCGTCGCAATACACTCTGCCGTTCTTGCAGGATGATTGTAGTTATTGATCACCTGCCGGATGCCATGCCCCAGTCGAATATTCTTTGTTCTCTGGGAAGCTGCGGCTAGGAATATCTCGGGCGCTGACGAATGCGAATACTCTTCCAGAAAGTGGTGCTCTACTTCCCATGCGTAGTCAATGCCCAGTCGGTCGGCGAGTTCCACCTGGTCGAGTGCATCCTGAAACAATTTTTGCTCAATACCCTCTGTCCAAGGACGCGGAAGTTGATGTTCATAAAAAATGCCAAATTTCATCGCTATTCCCCTCTTCACTGTTTGTCAAACAAACGTTTTGCTTCGCGCTATCGTTTCGTCATCGCGTCAAATTTTTCGAAGATCTTCTCACCATTTTCCACCGCTAAAATTTTATCCTTAAGTTCAGAGCGCAATCGGTCATAGTTTGCCCTGTGCATATCAACGCCATGCCACTGCACCATCTGAGCCCATACCGGGTCAAGCAACTCGCTTCCCATCACCTCGCTGCCATCAAGCGTTATCACCGTCGAATTTCTGAACTCCGAGATGGCAACTCTTAACCACGCCACATGCACTGATTCGTCCTGACGAATTCTGTTAACAAGTTCAACTGCTTGTTTAGATTCGATTTGCTTGTCCGTGAAAGTTTTTTCAGAGGCGATCACTTTTTCATAGAAATCAAAGGCTCTTTCGGCTCTGACTTCAATCATCAGCAGATTCATCAGAAAGCCTATAACACCTTCGAATTCCGGTCCTATTGCGCTTATTTCGCGCTCATCCTTTTCACGACCAATGCTTGCAGGTGCCTCGGGTAGAGGGAATTTATCCTTACCAAAGATCAAATCCCTTACCGCGTACCACATGACATCATGACCTCCGGTATCGTTTGCAGGGTGACCGCCTTCATCCCAGCCGTGGCTACTCAAAAGCCCTTTGTTCATATGACCGAGTGCTGTGTCTGAAATATCCTCTTTAACAATCGACTGAAAGTCAGGAGCAACTAGATCGGCCAAAGCTTTTCCGCGTCCTTCTATAATCCCGGTTATTGTCAGAGAATCCCACAACGGTTGCTCTACTCCGCTTGCCAGCAAGTAGATTTGTTGATCAATTGTCGGATAGTTGGGCTCTGAGAGCAGATCTGTTGTTGCTTCCACTATCGGCACATTTTGGTCTGTCAGCTGTGCTGTCCAGGCTTCAATGGCCTGCCAACGATTCTGAGTTCTAGGCGACAAATAGCGACCTTCTGCATCAAATCCACCGTGCAACTTAAGTCCACACTCAATGTGAGGCGTTGCGTATTCATGTTCCGCTTCTATTTCAACCAGGCTGTAAACACGCTTACTCATATTCTTTCTTCTCCGATTGCTCTTTGTTCATTCCTTGGAAACGTTTGCTACTGAGTTGCAGTGTAACGCCCTGAAAGTAGAAGGTGCCGCTTGCAACACTCGTTTTTCTGGCGATGTCCTGCGGACGAGTCTTATGAAACCCCTCATTCAAAAAGCATGCTCGAGCAGCACCTGCTCACTTTTGCAGAGGATTGCTTTGCCTTGGCGCGACCGCAAGTTCGGCAGCTAGGCTGTTGCTACGATTCTTTTTTCGAGGGACATGGTCCGACTTTGCTCATTAATGAGAATCTATCACTTTTTGTTTTACTCGCTGCTTTACCCCAAGTCAATCTTCTGTCAATTGACAAAAACGATGCTTTAAGACCATTGTCGCAAACCAAGCTATACTGCACGCTTTGATAGCAGAACTGTTTGAGGATGAACCAGATGAGCAGACAATTTCCAGAAGCCAGAATGAGAAGAATGCGAAAAGATGAT
>Ga0233439_10006441_pt1 | contig 10462 bp, 8 predicted proteins | sample SI_123_September_6_FD_182713 | JGI IMG/M metagenome (GOLD analysis project Ga0233439, IMG submission 182713) | Seawater microbial communities from Saanich Inlet, British Columbia, Canada - SI_123_September2016_100_MG | ecosystem: Environmental > Aquatic > Marine > Inlet | place: Canada: British... | reverse complement strand
AAACGGTGTGCCCGTCAGCTCAATCGGATTGCCGATGCTACGCACTTCACCCGCCGTCGGATGCTCTGTTTTCCAGATCATGCCGCGCTCTTTAAGGGTCTCGCTCTCGCAGGCTTCGCCAGTGGTGTAAATTGCCCCGCATGGAATACCGGCCCCTCCCAGAATGGAAATCCATTCATCGCGGGTCTTGGCTTGCAGGATTTCCGTGACGATGGGCAGTAATTGATCACGGTGACCAACCCGGTCCGGCGATTTGGCATAGCGTTCATCATCGCGAAGATCCAGGCGGCCTACGGCCTCGCAAAAGGTTCTCCATTGTGGATCATTACCCACCGCAATATTCAGCCAGCCATCGGCAGCCTGAAATGTCTCGTAAGGCACGATCGAAGGATGGGCGTTACCACGGCGTTCCGAAGAAACACCCGTCGCGAAGTAGTTGCCCGCATGATAGGTCAACAGCGCCGACAGCGCCTCCAGCATGGATACCTTGACGTGCTGGCCCTTGCCGCTGTCACGGCGGGCATAGAGGGCAACCAGAATACCCTGCACCAGGGTCATACCGGATACCAGATCGGCAATTGATGTCCCCATCTTGAAGGGCGGGGTATCAGGGGCACCGGTGATATTCATCATCGAACTTTCGCCCTGGATGATCAGATCATAGCCGGGACGGGTCGCATCCGGGCCCGTATCACCAAAACCGGAGATCGAGGCATAGATAACGCCCGGACAGCGGGCCGCCACATCCTCATAACCAAAACCAAGACGCTTGGCCGCACCGGGGCGGAAGTTTTCCACGATGATGTCGGCGTTATCGATCAGCTCCCACAGCACGTCCTTGGCGGCATCGTCCTTGAGATTGAGCGTAACACTCTTTTTGTTTCTGTTAACGGACAGGAAATAGGCTGATTGATCACCCTGATAGGGGGGGGCGAAGGCACGGGTATCATCGCCACCAACGGGATGCTCTACCTTGATCACTTCCGCACCCATGTCGCCAAGGGTCTGCGTGCAAAACGGACCCGCAAGGACCCGGGTCAGATCAATGACCCGCAATCCGTCAAGCGGACCTTTGGTGGCGCCATCAGCAGAGGGCGCTTCAACAGAGGACATGGGCAAGCTCCTTAAAGTCTTTTACAATAATATCCGGTTGGTGCGGCGTATGGCCGAAGGGCCGTAGGCGCCGGTCAATGAAGGCGGTAGGTATGCCACAAGACTTTGCCCCGATGCAATCAAAGGCATGGTTGGCCACGAACAAAATCTGCTCGGGCGCAAGATCAATGATCTCCGCCGCCTTCATATAGGTCGCCTTGTGGGGCTTAAAATAGCCTGCTGCCTGGACCGAGATAACATGATCAAACGGGAAGCCGATATGGGCCTTCGCCGCCTCCAGCATATCTACATCACCGTTCGACAGAATAGCCAGTGTGTAACCGGCATCTTTCAGACGTTGCAGGGCGACAATGACGTCGGGAAACGGTTTTAGACGCTCTATCTCGCTCACCAGCCAACGCACTTCATCCATACTGTAGGCAAAGCCGCAACGATCCATCACATGTGCCACCGCCATATGGCCAATCTCACGATAGGGCGTATGCGCTCCTTCGCTTAGGGCATCGATCATTGAATTTTCGAAATGGGTACGCCGCCACCAGGTGACGAAGCGGTGGGGTTCATCATGCCACCCCTTTTGTTTGAGAAAATCCGCAACGGCTGCCGTCAAACCGGCCTGCATATCAACGATCGTGCCATATTGATCAAACAGCAACGCCTTTGTCGTCGACTTTAGGTCCATAATTTCAAACTCCCACCAGTCGCTGGATTTCGGCAAACATCTTTGCCTTCGCTTCCATGCCAATGCCGATATGTTCATCGGGCCGGGCCATGCCGCCTTCGATCATTGTGTCATCGGCAAAACCACCAAAGGGCTGGAAGACGCCGGGATAAGATTCTGTACCGCCGAGTTGCAGCCCCACAGTCATTGCCAGGCCCAGTTGATGACCGCCGTGGGGTACGATCCGCCGTCGGGACCAGCCCATATCCTCCACCATATGTATCACATCGAGAAATTCAGTCAGGCCATAGCACAAGGCCGGGTCCAATTGAATCCAGTCCCGGTCCGCGCGCATGCCCGCATGCAGCATCAGATTACGCGCATCCTGCAACGAGAATAGATTTTCACCCGTGGCAATGGCCGCTGGATAGGCCTGGGCCAGTTCCGCATTCAAGGCAAAATCCAAGGGGTCGCCAGGTTCCTCGAACCAAAAAAGATCAAAGGGTGCCATAGCCTTGCCGTAGATCAGGGCTGTTTCAAGATCGAACCGGCCATTGGCATCAACCGCCAGATCGCCGCCACTGCCCGTAACTTCCATGACGGCTTCTATACGGGCCATATCCTCATCCAGGGAGGCCGCGCCGATCTTCATCTTGACGGCTTTGTAACCCTGGTCCAGATAGCCGCGCATTTCATCTTGCAGGCCGTCCAGGCCCTTGCCGGGGTTATAGTAACCACCGCCTGGATAAACCAGGACCTGTTCGTCGTAAGCGCCGGCGTTATAGTGATCGGAGAGGAAGCGCCACAGGGGCTGTTCCGCCAACTTCGCCATCAAATCCCAAATCGCCATATCAAGGGCCGCGGCGGCAAATGCGCGGTCGCCATGGCCGCCCGGTTTTTCATTTGTCAGCATGACGGTACGAATTTTGCGCGGGTCGAAGTTATCACCTGCATCGTTCAGCAAGGCCTGCGGCGCTGCCGCCCGAATGCGGGGGATCAACCGCTCCCGCAAGATACCACCCTGGGCATATCGCCCGTTGGAGGAGAAACCGTAACCGGTGACCGGCCTGCCATTGCGCATGATGTCACTTTCCACGGCGACGACGGAAATGGTCATCTGGGAAAAATCAACATAGGCATTGGAAATGCTGGAACCGATGGAGGCCGTGGCTTCCCGGATATCAGTGATCTTCATGAAAGCTCAACCTACTTATTTCACCAGCACCGTTCACCAACACCCTTCACCAACCGAGCGCATAACCGGCGCGGCGGGGATCGGCACCGGATTCCAGCAAACCGGTCTTTAGATCCTGGCGAATGGTGCACATGGACCCGGCCATCCAGGACCAATCCCCCCACCATTCGATTTTATGTCCCATTTCGGTCAGCTGTGCACCTACATCCTGACCAATGCGCGCTTCCATTTTCAACAGGCCAGGATGATAAGCGTGAGGGGCAAAGGATTGCGGAAAGGAATAGGAGGCAAAACGCGGCGCTTCGACTGCCATTTGCGGGTTCATTCCGAAGGCGTCGATGTTCAGCAATGTCTGCGCCATGGCCTGGCACTGCACATCCGCCCCCGGCGTCCCCAACGGCAAAGCCCATTCACCGGGTCTGATCGCAATGGCGGGATTGGGCGTTAAGCGCGGCCGCTTACCAGGTTCGATCGAAGATGGATGCTGTGGGTTAGGCCGCGATTGCGACCCCCGAGACGATGGCACAAACCCCAGGCCCGGTATCACCGGCCCATCGGAAGAAGTATCCGACGGCGTGGCGGAAAATATATTGCCCTTGGCGTCAATGACACAGGTGTACGAGGTATCCATGGCCGTCAATGGTGTCGGTGAGGCAACGGGACGCGCGGCGTCCGGATCACCCGAGGGCGGCATTTCCGGCCAGGCCCTGTCAGGGTCTATCATAGCCCGGCGCTGGGCCGCATAATCGTCCGAGAGCAAACGATCCATAGGCACATCAACGAAGCGAGGATCGCCATACCAACGTTCCCGGTCCGCCACCGCCAACTTTACCGCCTCGGTTACATGATGAATATGAGCCGCTGAATTGTGGCCCATGGCGGCGATATTCTGCCCCTCCAGCAACTGCATGATCTGCAACAACATAGGGCCCTGGCACCAGGGCCCACAGCTGTAGACATCCGTACCCGCCACATTGACGGACAGGGCGTCTTCAACTTCGACCTCGAAACCAGCCAAATCCGCCATACGGATCAGGCCGCCATTCGCCTGGTGGTAGGCAGATATTTTCTCGGCGATATCACCCTTGTAGAAGGCATCGCGGGCGGCCTGCAGTCCGGCTTTACGATCACCACCCGCCGCAGCTTCACAGTCTGCCATATATTGCAGGCTGCGGCCCAGGTCCTCTTGACGGAAATTATCACCCACCTGGGGCGTTTTGCCGCCCGGGATATAGATCTCCGCACTAGCCGGCCAGCGGGCATATTTTTCCGCCTTCTCGCCCAACAGCTCCGCCATCAGGGCATACATGGCAAAGCCATCACGGGCCAGTCGGATCGCCGCCGCGGCAACCTCGCCAAAGGTCATGCTGCCATACAGCTCCAATGCCTTGATCCAGGCAGCTGGCGCGGCCGGCACGATACAACGCAGAATACCTTCGGGCACCGCGTCAGGATATTCCCTGGCAAAGAATTCCGGATCCGTAGCGGCGGGCCAGATCCCCAGGCCCGAAATAGTCACGACCCGGTCTTCCTCCGCCAGATAAATAATAATCGGGGCGACACCAGCCACGCCGACCAATTCCGATTGCACCACGCCCAAGGCAATGCCGGCGGCAACACCGCCGTCAATGGCGTTCCCCCCTGCCTCCATCACCTGAAAGCTGGCCTGGGCGGCCAGGTAATGTCCGGCGGATGTCATATGCCGTCGTCCCCGCAACGAGGGGCGATAGGCATCCATGAACGAGGCGGGCGGTTGCATGATCGGTCCTATCAACGACCCTTAAAGACAGGCGCGCGTTTTTCGGAGAAGGCCAGCATCGCCTCTTTCGAATCCTCGTAACCCGAAAGATCGTAGGTCATGTTCTGTTCGAAGCGATAACCGTCCCGCAGGCTCATTTCCTCAATCGTGTTGAGAGCATGTTTGGCGATGCGGGAGGCGACAGGGCTTTTCGCCGCAATCGTGCGCGCCAGGTCCATTGCCGTTTCCATCAAATCCTCAGGCGGCACGCATGCCTCCACGATCCCGAGGCGATACAGCTCTGATCCCGGAACCCGATAGCCGGTCAGCATGACACGCCGGATCAGGGAATGCGGGAATAGGCGCATGGCATGACGCCCCCCGCCCATCAGGCCGACATCAATCTCGGGCAAACCAAGACTGGCCTTTTCAGACGCCACCAGAATATCGCAACTGGCCGCAACGGCGAGGCCCGCACCAAGGGCCGCACCATTCAAGGCCGCAATAACCGGTTTGCGGCATTCCATTATCGAATGAAAACATTCACGCGCCCGGCGGTTATGTTGCCAGGCATCGCCGGGTCCCCGCTCCTCCCCCGCCTTATTTTTAATATTGGCACCGGCGGAGAATATCTTGCCGGCCCCCGTCAGTACCGCTACGCGGACATCATCCATGTCCGAAATGGTGTCAAAAACCAACATCATCTCTTCATGGAATTGCTGATCCTGTGCGTTCACAGGGGGATTGTCCATGGTGACCACTGCGATATGGTCAGCAATCTCGCAGCGGATAATTTCAGTTTTAAACATGACGCCTTCTCTCAGGTCGGCGACCACAGGCTTTTCAAGCCGGACGGCCACTGGGCAGGTCGGTAATCAACATAGACCCCGGCGTATGTGTGATACACAGGGGCGGTTTAGCAGCCCGCACTGCTGCCTGGGGTGTAACCCCGCAAGCCCAGAACACAGGCACATCGCCGGATTTAAAGACCGGTACGTCGCCCCAATCCGGTTTCATAATATCAGCGACACCGATCTGGCTGGGATCGCCAATATGCACGGGCGTGCCATGCATCATGGGAAACCGGGCTGTGACCTCAACCGCACGAATTGCCTCCGACATAGGCATCGGGCGCATGGAGGTGACCGTGGGCCCTGAAAAAGGGCCCGCTGGCGTTGTCATGATATTGGTCTGATACATCGGCACCAGATAATCTTCTTCCAGATGCCGCATGGGCACGCCGTCGGCGATCAGGGCGGCTTCAAACGAGAAAGAACAGCCCAGAACGAAGGTGACCAGATCATCACGCCACAGATCGGAGATATCAAGGACCGTATCCGCCAGTTTCCCATCCCGATAGATGTTGTAGGAGGAGACATCGCTGCGGATATCAATGTCCTTGCCCAAGGTGGGCAACATGGGATCGCCGGTTTCTGACACCCCCACCAATGGACAGGGTTTTGGATTACGCTGGCAATAGCGAGCGAAATCCAACGCCAGATCCGCCGGCAGGATCGCCAGATTACCCTGCATCCGACCCAGGGCCATACCGCCCGTATGCGCGGTAATCTCCTGTCGTCGGATCAACCCGCGCACATAGGCCGCGCTGGCATCTGCTAGTTCCCCAGCCGAGTTTCCGGGCTGGTCCTGTTCCTCGAAATCCCGTAACGCCATTTTTCCCACTCCCTAAATTGCAGCTTGCAGATTACCCAAACGCTCAGTCAGTTTGATATTTTCGGCATAATCAACCGGCACGGCGATAAGTGCTGGGCCCTTTTGTTGGAACGCTTCCTCCAACGCGCCAGCCAATTGACCGGGGCCATCGAGGTGTTTGCCCCACATCCCGAAGGACTTCGCCAACAATTCAAAGTCCGGGTTGGTAAAGGCCAGGTCCGAATGACGGCCATCGAACTGGTTCTGCTGTTTCCATTTGATCAGGCCGTATTCTCCATCGACCAGGATAACACAAACAAAGTTGATGCCCCGGCGCACAGCTGTTTCCAGGTCCTGCACGTTCATCAAAAAGCCCGCATCACCACAAATGAAGCCAACCCGGCGATCGGGATGGGCAATCTTCGCGCCAATGGCACCTGGCAAGGCAAAGCCCATGGAGCAAAAGCCGTTGGAAATGAGGCAGGTATTCGGCTCGTAACATTGGTAATAGCGGGAAACCCACATCTTATGGGCGCCCACATCGGACAGCATGATGTCGTCCGGACCAAGGGCCGCGCGCACGTCATTGACCACGGTTTGCGGTTTCATGGGGAATGCGGTATCCGCCGCCTCTCCCGTCAGGTCGGCATTGATGGCTTCACGCAGGGCGGCGCGATCAGCGATTTTGAACTTGGGCAGAGAATCGCCATAACGTTCTTCCATCAACTCATTCATTTGCCACAAGGCATCAGCAATATCGCCAACCACGTCGACGGCGACAATAAAGTCATCGTCAATCTCCGCCGGTTCGAAATCAATATGCACGATGGTCTTGTCGCCTTTGCCATTCCACGAACTGGGCGCGTATTCCACCAGATCATAACCGACGGCAATAACAACGTCGGACGCTTCAAATGCCGCAGTGACATGATCCCGGCCCTGTAGCCCGATGGTGTAAAGGCAATGGGGATCCTCCAGCGAAACCGCGCCCTTGCCCATAAAAGTATTCACGACGCCAATGCCGCTGTTGTGGGCCAGACGCCGCAGCTGTTGCGAGGCGCGTTTGCGCACCGCGCCATTGCCCGCCAGGATTAACGGGTTCTTGGCCGCGACAAGGGCATCGACCGCACGGGCCACCGCCTTATGATCGGCGGCAGGACGGCGCGTGATGTCTACCGGCATAGGCTTGGCGACGATGTTATGCTTGGCCAGATCCTCCGGCAGTTCGATAACCGTCGCACCGGGCTTTTCCGTGGTCGCCACTTTGAACGCCTTGCGGATCACCTCGGGTATGGTTTTGGCATTGCCGATTGAGTGCGCCCACTTGGTGATGGGACGGAACATGGCAATGGCGTCCATATTCTGATGGCTTTCCTTATGCAGGCGTGAGGTTGAGGCCTGGCCGATAATCGCCACCAAGGGCGCCCGGTCCATATTGGCATCCGCCACACCGGTCACAAGATTGGTCGCTCCCGGCCCCAGGGTCGCGAGACAAACCCCTGGCTTACCCGTCAGACGGCCATATGTATCTGCCATGAAGGCAGCGGCTTGTTCGTGACGGCAAAGGACAAAATCGATTGTACTGTCCATCAACGACATCATGACGTCTGCATTTTCCTCCCCCGGCACGCCGAAGATATGAGTGACGCCTTCCGCCTCCAAACAACGGACAAAAAGATCCGACGCCTTTATTCCTTGATCGCTCATAACCTATCCCCTTCAAAATTTGTTCCGGCCCAGCATACACCTTCTTCGGTCAACTGGCTTTGGTCAACTGGCACTGGCCAACAGGGGTATTTTAGGGAAGGATGGCGACGGAATGTAAAAAATCGTAGATAGGAAACAAAAAAATGCCCGAATATTGCAAAGCCGAACGGGACGGCCATATTCTGACCGTCACCATGAACCGGCCCGAGCGCATGAATGCCCTGCATACGCACGCCCATTTTGAGATGAGTGAGATCTTTGATGATTTCGAAAAAGACCCAGAATTGTGGGTGGCGATCGTCACAGGGGCGGGCGATAAGGCGTTTTCCGCCGGCAATGACCTTAAATGGCAGGCAGAAGGCAACCCCACGGACAGCCCGCCCGCTGGTTTTGCCGGCCTTGTGAAGCGTTATACCATGACAAAGCCGGTTATAGCCGCCGTCAATGGCCTTGCCATGGGCGGTGGTTTCGAAGTGGCCCTGGCCTGCGACATCATTATCGCGGCTGAAAATGCCTTTTTTGCCCTGCCCGAACCCCGGGTTGGCTTGGCCGCCCTGGCCGGCGGTCTGCACCGTCTGTCCCGGCAAATCCCCATGAAGCAGGCAATGGGTATGATCCTGACCGGCCGCCGGGTGATGGCTGAAGAAGGTTACAAGCTTGGCTTTGTCACCGAAGTGGTACCTGAAGGTGATGCATTGGAAGGGGCAAAGCGCTGGGCTGGCTTGATCGCCGAATGCTCCCCCGTATCCATACGAACGTCAAAAGACGTGGTCATGCGTGGCCAGGAGTATCCCTCTGTACGGGAGGCCTTTGATGCGGATTATCAATCCGTCGCCGCCATGCGCGACAGTCTGGACTTCATCGAGGGACCCCTGGCGTTTTCGGAAAAACGTGCCCCCGATTGGAAGGGCCGGTAGTCGGATCGACCCAACCCGTGGATGATCTACACAGACGGGACTATGCACCGGACGCACCCGCACCCCTTGACGCGGTGCGGGTGTTGGATCTTTCGCGCCTGGTTGCGGGCAATGCCCTGACCCACGTGCTGGCCGATTTCGGGGCTGAAGTTATAAAGGTCGAACGCCCCGGCCACGGCGACGATTTGCGCAACTGGCGTGTCGAGGGCATTTCCGCCTTTTGGAAAGTCTATGCCCGGAACAAAAAAAGCATCACCCTGAACCCGCGCAGCCCGAAAGGCCGGGCGTTGTTACTGCGCCTGGTCGAAAGTGCGCAGGTTTTGGTGGAAAACTTCCTGCCCGGCACGTTGGAAAAATGGGGTTTGGGGCCTGATGTTTTGTTGCTACAAAATCCGGCCCTGGTCATCGTCCGAATATCCGGCTGGGGGCAGACCGGACCGGAGCGTGAGCAACCGGGCTTTGGCAGCTTGGTGGAGGCGCGCACGGGCTTTGCCGCCATGAACGGTTTTCCCGACCGCCCGCCCGTCCTGCCGCCCCTGGCGTTGGCCGATATGGTGGCGGGCCTGTATGGCGGCATGGCCACCTTGACGGCCCTGCGGGAGGTTGAAGTAAGGGGGGGCCAGGGACAGGTTATCGATCTGCCGTTGTTCGATCCCATGCTGGCTATTCTGGGTCCCCAGGCGGCTGAGTATCAACTGACCGGACAAGTTCCAGCGCGCGCGGGTAGCCGTTCGGCGACCACGGCGCCGCGCAATACCTATCGTACCAAGGACGGTCGCTATGTGGCGCTTTCGGCTTCCATGCAATCCATGGCCGAGAGATTGTTCAAAACAATAGGGCGCAAGGATCTGATTACTGATCGACGTTTCCTGACCAATGCGGACCGGGTTCGCAACAATGATATTTTGGATCCAATCGTTGCCGAATTCATGGCGCGGCATGATCAGTCGGAATTGTTGGAGATTTTTCAGGCAGCGGGCGTGACGGTCGGGGCGGTCCATGACACCGCAGGCATGATAGCTGATGATATGGTGCGCGAGCGAGAGGTGATGTTGCGCTTTCCCGACGAGGAAATGGGCGAATTACCAATGCACAACGTCGCGGCCCACCTTTCCAACACGCCGGGTCAGATCCGCCGGCCCGCACCGGAACTGGGACAACACAACATTGAAATTTTCGGCACCCTGGGCCTGGATCCCGGGGAGATCGCCGCATTGGTAAAAGAGGATGTAATCTGATGACGACTGCTGGCGCAAGACCCCTGCCCTTATGGCGAAGCATGCTGTTCGTACCGACAAATGTCGAAAAATTTGTCGAGAGCGCACCGACCAGAGGCGCGGATGCCTATATTCTGGACCTGGAAGATTCTATTCCTATGGCCCAAAAGGCCGAGGCACGGGCCATGGTGCGCGAGGCTGCTGGAAAAGTTGGGCGCACCGGCGCGGATGTTGTTGTCCGCATCAACCGACCCTGGCGCC
>Ga0233439_10006438_pt1 | contig 10467 bp, 9 predicted proteins | sample SI_123_September_6_FD_182713 | JGI IMG/M metagenome (GOLD analysis project Ga0233439, IMG submission 182713) | Seawater microbial communities from Saanich Inlet, British Columbia, Canada - SI_123_September2016_100_MG | ecosystem: Environmental > Aquatic > Marine > Inlet | place: Canada: British... | reverse complement strand
AGTGCCGTGCTGTGGGCGATGACTTATTAGGTGGTGGCTGAGATGCCCTCGAAGTCTTCTAAATCGTCGGATGTACACGAAAACGATCGCGTTATGGTGTTCATTGACGGAAGCAACCTGTATCACGTGCTGTCGCAGGCATGTGGCAGGCATGATCTGCAGTTCGATAAGTTCGCCATGAAACTGGCTAACGGTCGAAAACTGCAACGAATTTACTACTACAACATCCGCCAGGAATCTGACTCGAACCCTAACGTTGGTGTCGAGCAGGCGAAGTTCCTAGAATCGATGTACGACACTCCCTACGTGGAAGTTCGACTCGGAATCTGGAAGCAACGCGGCGACATCATGGTTGAGAAGGGCGTCGACGTAATGTTGGCGACTGACCTCGTAACCAACGCATATAACGATCACTACGACACAGCTATTGTTGTGAGTGGTGATGCTGACTTCTACCCGGCCCTACAGGCGGTAAAGGATGTTGGTAAGCACATCGAAGTCGCTGCGTTCGACATGAACATGTCGGCTGAATCGGCTCGAGTTTCTGATGTTGTTCAGAAGTTCAACAAAACATGGTTCACTGGTCTGTGGATGACCCGAGCACAGTCACGATCACGAGCAACAGCGTCATCTAGGCCTGAGGTTTCGGATGAGGCTGCTTCTCCTAACGGTGAAGATAAGGCTGCTACTAAGGCGGCGACAGCTCGACGTTCAAGCGCTCGTAGGGCACCTTCCAGTTCAGCAACGTCTGCAGCTGGTTCAGGCCCACGAACACGTCGAGCGCCGGCGGCTCGAACTCGTAAGCCTGCTGCACGAAGTACGGCATCAGCTAAAGCCGCTGAGACCGACGCACCGGCTGTAGAGGCGACTCCCGAGAAGACGATGCGTCGCACGCCAACACGTCGACGTGTTGGTGGTGGTGCAAGTTCTAGCTCAACCCCGGCAAACGGTACTAGCAACGGTCGCTCAGCTCCTAAGCCTCCTGCGCTTCGGAAATCGGCTGATTCGCCAGCTCCTTCGTCTGCACCGGCTCCTTCATCTGCTAGTTCGGCTCCGCCGGCAAGCAAGGATTCAAGTGATGCCGAGCCAGTGGGCAGCCCAACTCGACGCCGCAACTGGCGTGGACGTCTTGGTCTGAACAACAGCGAAGAGGAATAATCCTCAAAGTTGCGCAAAATGTGTGAATTAAAGGGATGGCATCGAATTTTGGTGCCATCCCTTTTTTGCTTTCTTCGGATTCTCTACGATCAGTGCGTTGACCCCCAGCGCGCTGAATGCTAGTTTCCGGAGTGAAACATATTCATTCAGGGTGTCCGACGAGGATTAGTAAATGCCATCACTTCAGAGCTTGCTTGATCAGGTTGAATCTGCAACCAACGAGATTGTCGAGCTTGAGCAGTCGCTAGTTCGGATTCCGTCGGTGAATACAGGGTTCATGCCGACGGGTGGGGAAACCGCGGTTGCTGAGTTCATTCGTGACTGGCTCGACGAAGATGGTCTCTCATCTGAGATTTTGGCTCGTGATGCTGATCGAGGAAACATTATTTCGGTCTACCCGGGCGATGATAACGACACCCGTTTGATGCTCATGTCACACACGGATGTGGTTCCTGTTGAGGATGAAACCAAGTGGAATTGGGATCCGTTTGCCGCTGAGATTTCAGAGGGTCGGGTCTATGGCCGTGGTGCATCTGATTGCAAAGCGTTACTGACCAGCCAACTTATGGCGATGGCGATTATGAAACGTTCGGGCGTACGGCTGGATCATGGTCTGCGGCTTGTTAGTGGAGCAGACGAAGAACATGGTGGTCGTTGGGGTTTCGGTTGGCTTGCCGACAAGCATCCTGAATCGCTCAAGGCAGAATATGCAGTCAACGAGGGCGGTGGTACACCGGTCGAGATAGGCAATTCGCTTACATATCTTCTTGGTACTGGCGAGAAGGGGCGAATGGAGCTTCACATCACCTTGAGAGGTGAAAGTGCACATGCTTCAGTTCCTTGGACAGGTGTGAACGCCAGCTACAAGCTTTCACGTGCGTTGGGAGCGATCGAGGGCTACCGGCCTGAACTGGATACATCGCTGGAAATTTTCGATCATGTTGGTTCGTTTGGTATTGAAGAAAAACCTTCGCCAATGAACATTGATCGCATTGTTGCCGAGATGAACGTTACTTCACCTCGACTCGGTTCACTGCTGAAGGCGCTTTCTCGCATGGTTCTGACGCCGACGATGGTTTCGGGTGGAATCAAGTCGAACAGCGTGCCTGAAGAGATCAAGCTCACCTGCGATATTCGCACGCTTCCTTTCCAAGATGAGGCGTACGTTCGCCGACAACTTGACCAGGCATTCGAGGGTATCGAAGGGCTTGAGTACGAGATCGATTACATGTCAGTTCCGAACTCTTCAGAGTTTGAAACCGAACTAACCGATTCAATTCGGAAGGCGCAGGCTGCGGCGGTAGGGCGTGACGATATTCAGTGGATTCCAGCTATTAGCAATGGATTTACTGATTCACGATTTACACGTGAGCTCGGAATTATTACTTACGGTTTCGCTGGGGCACACCCTGATGATGATCCGATGCTTGCACGTGCTCACGGAACAGATGAGTCAGTCGGCATTGCTTCGTTGATTAGCGGGACTAGAAGTATGTTGGCAATCGCCTACGATTTGTGTGGTGGGCGATGAGCGAACGAAGCCCTGTTACCAGTGATGATCTTCGTGCCGCAGCTGAACTTGTTTCCGGTTCGATTAGCGGTTTGGATTCTGAGTTGTTCGAAAGGCTGGCGTATGGGCTTGAATGGACGCGTTCAGCCACCGCCGCCCATATTGCGAGTGCTCTCAACAATTACGCTGGCAGTTTGGCACGTAAGTCTCAAGAAAACCCAGAGACGAGAGGGCTTGCCCTTGGCGAAGGAAGCATTACGGCTGCTGCTTGGCAGATTGAATCGAACGCTCGAGTATTGGCGCTCGTATCCGATTCGACTTCACCGGAGGTTAGAGGATTTCACCGCACCGGTTCACCAGATGCTGAGGGCTTCCTCGCAATGGGCTGCGTTGAAGTCCTATTGCATGGCTACGATGCAGTGGTTGGTACCGACTCGGAATTCGATCCAGATGACGAACTTTGCAAGCGAATATTGGGTCGATTGTTCCCGTGGGCGCCGCAAGATAGCCCTGGTTGGCTAGCCTTACTTTGGGCTACGGGCCGAGGTGAATTAGATGGTCGTGAGAGTCTTGGTGAGACTTGGATGTGGCATAACGATTTGTTGAGTGAGTGGGAAGGTGACATCCCCGATTCACGACACTGGATAACCCGTAACTAGTTTTTTACCGTATTTGTGGCAAGTTTCGGGTGCCACTATTCGAACATGCATCTAGGAAACCTATGATCGAGAATTCAACTCCTAACGTTCTGTTCATCATGGCCGATCAGATGAAGGCTTCGATTCTTCGAATGTATTCGTCGGAGATCGGCATCGAAACTCCGACACTCGAGCGATTGGCTGGCGAGGGCGTTCGATTCGAACACGCGATAACTCCACACCCGCTGTGCGTTCCTGCTCGAACATCGGTGATGACGGGTCGCTATCCGCATTCGACCGGGTGCAGACGTAACGAAACGTTGATGCCGGAGAACGAACAGCACGCCTTCCGAATTTGGAAAGATAATGGTTTTACAACAGGGCTGATCGGTAAGAACCACTGCTACATCGAACCGTCAGATCTAGAACTGTTCGATGTACGCTGCGAGATTTCTCATGCTGGCCTGCCAGAAGACGGTAGATACAAGGGCGAGAATGCCGGGAACACTGGTATGGAGTGGATCGTGCCGGAAGTCGATATTAATGCGGCTCATGAGGTACGAGTAAATCTTAGACAAAACGCCCAGAGTCCGAGAATAGCGTATGCCGTGTCGGACACCCCCGAAGAGCATTACAGCACCTCGGTGATTGCTACTCAAACCGAAGCCTTCCTCGATAAATATGTTGCGGGAGATTTCGCTTCAGGCGGGTCTGCAAACCGAAACCCGTTCGCACTCTTGGTTTCATTTCCCGATCCTCACGAGCCGTTCGAAGCACCTCGTCGCTACGCGGATATGTTCCCACCTGAAGACGTAGTTCTACCGCCGCAGCGTACGAATGAGTACACCGATGGAACTTCGCCAGAACGCAATCGTGTGCTGGCGAGAATGATGCGGCAAACGGACGATCTCGAAGAGCACCGTCGTGGTGTCGTGAGCGTGTATCAGGCGATGACCAGATTCGTCGATGACGGTATCGGGAGAATCGTAAACAAGCTCGATGAACTTGGGCTTCGAGAAAATACGATCGTTGTATTTACGGCTGACCACGGTGATTTCATCGGTGAGCACGGAATGGCTGTGAAAGGCGGGGTGTTCTACGATGCTCTTGTGCAGGTGCCAATGATCGTTTCGTGGCCCGGCGGTGGTGTTCCGCAAGGTGTGGTCGAAGATTCGATGGCAAGTACGATCGATATTCTTCCGACGTTATTGGAACTTCAGGGCCTCGCTTCGTTCGACGGAATAGGCACTGGCTGGGCACGAGGCGAAGAACCAGAAGGTGATGCAGCGCTGTCGGAAGAAGAGACCCGACGAATGCAGGGTCGCCCACTGCCAACTGTTACTGCTGCTGCACCTCGTTCTGCGGCATTCTCAGAGTATGGTTCCGGCGGTCCGCCGGTAACGATGGAACATCTCGATGCACTCGATGAGCCGCTCGGTTACCACACGATCATAGAGACGCTCTGGGGCCGTGAAGCTGAAGGTCGCCGAAAGATGGTTCGTACGAGAGAGTGGAAGTACGTCACTGACCCGATGGCTCGTGGCGCAACATTGACATCGGGCACAGATGGTGGTCCCGGTGATGTTGACGAGCTCTACGATCTGACGAAGGATCCTTGGGAACTAACGAACGTTGCCCATCTCTCAGAAAACGCTGGTGTGATTTCTGAAATGCGTTCGTTGCTTGCGGGTTGGATGATCGATACAGAAGATCCAAGCCCGGTCGAAGTTCCAGAATCGATCGGCAGAGCTGTTCCGCGTTGATTTTCTTCCGGCATGCTCAACAAACCAAAGCAGATCGAATTACAATAGGCTTTGCGGCGTTCAATCTACGCTAATTGCGATATAAAACGGCACCCTTTCAGTGCTTCGAGGTCTCAGTTCATGAATCGAATGTTGAAAATGTCCAGAATTCAAATATTGTTGATTTCTGCGTTCTTGCTAGCGATAGCAGCAGTCGCCTGTGGTTCTGATGGTGGTGGCGAAGGGGTCGCTATGGGCGGTACTGATGACTGGCCAAAGCGGATTCGAACAATCGAGTCAACGACAGTATTCACGGAAGCCGACATGAAAGCGGTTGGCTGGAAAGGTCAACGCGATTTCATTTTGGAGTACCCGGGAACATCGCTCGCAAAGTGGGGCTACATGAACCAGAAAGAAGTCGGTCTTCTTATATACGCTACTGCCGAAGATGCAAAATCTCTTGGAGTTACCGCTGCTGAAGGACAAACCTTCAGGCGTGAAGGAGATGGTCAGGCTCCAGACGGTAATCTCATCGACCGAATCTCGTGTCGTGACGCGGCGGGTGCATCGGCAGTGAAGGCTAATACGGGCTTCACTGCGAAGTCGTTCTCAGCTTCATATATTGATCCCGAAATTGGCGAATCTGACGACATCCAGGGCGTGGGCGGGGCTTGCTCGAACCGATTCCCGACTTATAACGATTACACCGTTATCGGCAACATCGTGATCATGTGCGAGAGCGATGACCGTAACCTGACTGAACCTTCCACCAACTGCGCGAAGATCGAGGAATGGCTGATACCGGCTGAATAGCCGTTGCACGGTGCGAAATGAACTGAAGAATCAGGTCATCATTATGGTGACCTGATTTCGTTTAAACGCCCGTAACAAATGCATCAGTTACGGGGTAGGTTTCCTAGTACTATTGTTTCGTCGTTATTAACCCCTATTTCGCACGGTTGCACTAAAGGCTACTTTTGATGAATCGATTTCTACTTATTTCTAGAGTTCAGTTGTTGCTGATTTCAGCGATGCTGCTCGTAGTGGTGGCGGTTGCATGTGGATCTTCTGAAGACTCTTCGCTTGTGGCTTCCGGTGGCGATGACGCCACTCCACAGCGAATCCGTATAGTCGAATCGACTCAGATTTTCACTGAGGACGATATCAAGGCAATCGGATGGAAAGGACAGAGGGATTTCCAGCTCGATTACCCAGGAGCAACGACCTTCAAGTGGGGATACTTGAATCAGACTGAAGTTGGTGTTCTGATTTATGCTTCGGCCGAAGACGCTAAGACGCTTGGTGTTGCGGCAGCTGACGATCAAACCTTCCGTCGGGAGAGTGATAATCAGGCACGTGATGGCGATTTTACTGACCGAATCCAATGCCGACGCCCTGTCGGTTCTTCGGCTGTGAAGGCGAACACAGGTTTCCCCTCAAAGTCGTTCTCTGCATCGTACTTAGAACCCAATTCCGACGGTTCAGATGAAGTACTAGCTGCGACTTGCACTACCCGATTCCCAACCTACAACGACTACACGGTGGTTGGTAACGTGGTGTTCATGTGCGAGGGTGACGATGGCAACTTGCTTGATCCTTCAACCAATTGTGAAAAAATCTCCGAGTGGTTGATTCCTACCGAGTAGTGCTTAGGGCATTTGTCGAGTAGGTCGAAAAAATACTAGAAGCGGAAATAAATAAATTCTGCTGAAGTATCGGCTCGAAGCAACAAGATAGCTAAAAACGACGTGAGCGTAAGAACGGTCAATGCGACTGTCCTGCTCACGTCGTTTCGCGTCCAGATGCTGGCGAAGTAGGGTCGATCGATGATGGCATGCAGCCAAATAGGGAGTGAGTAGAGCAGCGCAGTTATGCCGAGGACTAAGGCAAGCTTGAGGTCGCTAGTCGAGTCGAAAATGTTGTCGCCAATGTAGGAGAGTTCGCCTTCACGAAACAGCAACCAACTGGCGTTAATTACGATGAATGTAATAAGTGTCGCGGGCAGTGTAGTGGCGTTGAGTTTTAACTGTCTAGCTGCTCGCCAAATGAGAATCAGTGCTGCGTGGAGAAGTCCCCAAAGCACAAAATTCCATGCGGCTCCGTGCCACAATCCTCCGAGTACAAATGTGATGACAAGTGTGATTGCAGAGGCGTACCGACCGTTGCGATTGCCCCCCAGCGGAATGTAGACGTAGTCGCGAAGCCACTCCGAAAGAGTGATGTGCCAACGCCGCCAATAATCGACGGGCGACGTCGCCAGCCACGGATGTCGGAAGTTCAACGAAAGTTCGATACCGAGGAGGCGAGCGGACCCTCGTGCGATATCGGTGTACCCAGAGAAATCAGCGAGTATCTGTACGCCGAATGCCAAAACGCCGACCCACAATATTGCGCCGCCGGGCTGAGATGTAGAAAAAATGCTATCGACGATCATCCCAATGTTGTCGGCAATAACGAGCTTTTTGAAAAGTCCCCAAGCGATAAGTGAAATTCCGCTGGCGGTTCGATCTGCATCGAAACTTCGTCGTCGCTCGAATTGCGGGAACAGCGCAGACGCTCGTTCGATTGGACCTGCCACAAGTTGCGGAAAGAAGCTGACGAACAGTGCTGTATCGATCAAGCTCCGGCGAGCGAACGTTCGCTTCTTATAGACGTCGATCACGTAGCCGAGTGATTGAAATGTGTAGAAGGATATTCCGACGGGAAGGATGATGTTTAGCGTCGATTCAAAATTGGCCAGACCAACCGTGTCGAGTACGTCTGAAATGCTTTCGACGAAGAACCCGGCGTATTTGAAGAACGCCAACGCCCCCAGTGAAGTTGTGATTGCAAGCCAAAGGTATTTTCGAGAGTTGTTTGGGTCGGCTTCTATACGGCGTGCAGCAATGTAGTTCACCGCCGTGTAGCCGCCGAGTAGTAGTGCCATTTTTGGATCGACATACGAGTAGAAGACGTAGCTGGCTACAAGCAGCAATAGATTTTGGAACCGGCACGGTACGAACCAGTAGCCAGCGAAAACAGCGAGCAGTAGCACTGCGTATTCGAACGATTGGAAGGTCACGGCGTGGTGCCTTTATCGTTGTTCGATGCGAGCATCCATTCGGCGAAAAATTCGGTGTATGTCTGACGGAATCGATTTTTTAGGTGGTAGCCGTCGTAGTACATAGCGGCGTCAATGTCGCCACTTTCAATGTGCCCGATCATATCGACGTAGCGAATGCCGTTTGCAGCGAGATACGCAGAAAGATCATTTGTGTAACGATCCAACGAATCCGGTTCGTTAGGAGAACCGTCGGTTGCTGGCCGAGCTGCGACTCGAACAATCGTTAGATTTGCACCGATATCGTCGACGGTTCGTATTAGTTCTGGCAGGAACGAATCGTCGATCACATCATCGAAATCGCCATGGAATTTAGGCTGTTGGATGATCGCTGCTTGATTACGTATGTTTGCGAATGAGAATGTCGATTCGGCGGCATCTGCGAACTCTTGATCGTTGTAGCCGACAAGTGCTGCGCCTATCGAACTGATTGGTTGCGACTGTTGATTCGATTTCGACAACGGATAGATCGATACGAACGCGCTTTTTATCGTGTCGGCAAACGATTGCTCCTTTGAGTTCGACAAGACGTATCCAGAAATATCCGAGTGAGTTAGTCGTTCGATCAACTGCGAGTCTTTTTGACCCGTGAAATTAATTTGTCGGGTGATTAGATCGTCATGAAAGAAGATGAGTATTTCGGACGGCGGATTTTTGATGGCAGCTACGACGTTCTGGAGCTGCAACAACCACACGCCGGGTGCTGTGCCCTCTATTGCGAGTGAAACGGCGGTGGTGCCTGTTAGATCGCTTAGATAGTCAGGATCTATGCGGGTGTCGAGCAACGAATTGCCGATGAACACGGTATCGGGAGCCGAGCTTTGAAGGTCGTTGACTGCGGATTGATCGAATGGTTCTGGCGCCTGCATACGTCCGAAGGCTGCGGGAACGATCATCACAACAAGAATTAGGCCGATCAACATCAGCGCAGATGAACGGCGTTTGGTTGCGGGATTAGCGGAGGTAGTCGGCTCTGTGCCGTCGGGCTGCTGCTGCATTGATCGAAAGTGTATTACGTGAGTGGTGGGGAGTGCGTAACAGTCGAGTCGGGTTAAGCGGGTTACGATTCGTACGTAAGCTTGAACTTGGGGTTGTTTGGATGACCACATCGAAGTGCATGGTGTTGATGACGATAGCCCTCGTGACAGTATTTCCTATTTTTCTCACGGCACTTAGCTCTTCAGGGTGCACGCCATGCTGAACATATCTTGAACCGTAGAGGTGGTTCGATGCTCTACACTCGCGTCGGCAACGGTTTTAGTTAGGTCTTTGAAAGGTCATCACACTTGAAAGCGAATCCACTACGAGCGGGTGTCGAACGTGGCGAACTGCAGGTTGGCACTTGGGTCAATATGCTTCGTAATCCAGCGGCGATGACAATGTTCAAAGAGGCAGGGTTGGACTTTGTACGACTCGATATGGAGCACTCCTCGGCATCGATAGAAACGGTTGCCGATTTTGCTGTGATGGGGCGAGCATTGGATTTGCCTGTGATGGTTCGACCACCTGAGGCGAACAGAGAGTGGATCACTAGATTGTTGGACGTCGGAATCTACAATATTCATTGTCCTCAAGTCGACACCCCAGAGCATGCCGCCGAAATAGTGGCGGCTTCTCGCTATACGCCGCGAGGTTCTCGCGGAATGGGAGCTGCGACCCCTGGCAATGATTTCGATGTTTCGATGCCGGTGATGGATCGTTTGAAATTCACGAACGATCAGGTGTTCATAACCGTTATGTTCGAATCGGCGCAGGCTTTCGAGCATCTTGACGAAATTGCTTCGATGGATGGAATCGATGCTTTGACTTTGGGTCCGCAGGATTTGGCGCAAGATCTCGGTGTGTTCGGAACGGCCGATCAGGATCGAGTGATTGACGAGAAGAGAACCCAGATCGTTGAGGCGGCGAACAAGTACGGTAAAACGTGCGCCATGCTGGTGAATTCTGCTGAGCAAGCCCGCCAGTGGCGAGATGCCGGTGTGCTGTTAGTGAACTACTCATCCGAAGTTAATGTTTTACTGGACGGTTATCGGGCGGCGTTGAGCGACATACGAGGCTAGGGGGTACTAGTCGATACCGACGATCACGAATCGACCATCTTCATCAACTTCGACAGTGAACTGTATTTCTTGACCTACGGTTAGAGGATCGGTTGTCGGCGAAGTGTCGATAATCGTTAGGAAAACGTCGTCAAGGATCACGCCTGCTACTGACACCTCTCGAACCTTGCCGATGAGTGTGTACTGCGGTGGTGGTCCTGGTGTGACAATAGGATCGGTGGGCTGGTCGTCTTGCGAAACAACTTCGACTCCGTCGGCA
>Ga0233439_10006424_pt1 | contig 10485 bp, 14 predicted proteins | sample SI_123_September_6_FD_182713 | JGI IMG/M metagenome (GOLD analysis project Ga0233439, IMG submission 182713) | Seawater microbial communities from Saanich Inlet, British Columbia, Canada - SI_123_September2016_100_MG | ecosystem: Environmental > Aquatic > Marine > Inlet | place: Canada: British... | reverse complement strand
ACGACAACGACAACAGCAACGGCAACGGCAACGGCAACGGCAACGGCAACGGCAACGGCAACGGCAACGGCAACGGCAATAATAGCAACAAAATGTATTATAATATGATGAATACTGTATTTGTATTTTTAATTGCTCTTGCTTGGAATGAAGGTGCAAAGCAATATATTGAACAATACATCAAGTTTAATGATGGAACTCCTATGTATTATATAGCATATGCTGTTGTTTTAACATTGGTTGGTCTTGGTATTAGAAATATGACTAGATAATTAGCATCATTTTTTTAATTTTTGCTGAAATTTTATCTTTATTTTTTTTAAAAGTGTTTTTCTAAAAAGTTTTTTTTTATATTTTTTTTTTAATAATTTTAATTATTTCAAATTTTCAGTTAGTTAATTTTTGAATTTTGAAGATTAAAATACTCTTAAATCTTTTTAGTGAGTAAACTGTTCAAGGATCGCAGTTCCGTGCTTAAGACCTAATTCTGTAATTTTGACTGGCGAAGTCTCACCCCTTTCAATAACACCAGACTTAATAAAACTGTTAATAAGAATTTCTTCGTCCAGTCTTCCAATTTCAAACTTAGAATGGAAAACACCGTACATAAATTGAAGGATATTGATAATACACTTGCGAATATAGAAGTCACTGGCTGATTCAATATGGTCTCCGACAATCAGGGTTTTAGAATAGAACACCCCTTCGATACTGCTGTTCACAGTCGCAATAACCTTTCTGTATGTGGTTGTGGTAAAGTAGCGCGCAAGAATTGCTTCTTGCCTTTCAGACAACCCTTCCTTACTAGGAATACTCTTTCCGAAGACCCTGCAAAATTCAGCAATAATAGTGCTAATAGAAGGCTCTTCTGGCGGAGATGGTTCTTCAACAACTGGTTGCCGCACACCATCATCTTTGACAGCATCAGCATATTTATGCCCCTGTTGAAGATGTAGTTTAAGCATTTTATTTTGACATACAACCTCATGTAATTTAGACATCATAATGTTCATAACGTCAGTCATACTTTTCATTTCACCACTAATATCGCTTAGTTTAGAAGCTAAATCCTTATATTCTTTGGCTGGACTTGAAATAGGCGTGGGTTCATTACCCCACTCATTACCATCCTCACTATAAAGACTTTCCGCGACCTCACCGCCTTCTACAGTGTTTGAAGGTTCAGAATCTTCAATAGGTTCATTGACCTCATTAGCTGGTGCAATAACCTCACCAGTAGGCGCGACAACTTCCTGATTGGAAGACATTGTAATTTGAATTCGTGTCTTGAAAAATGAAAAGATTCAACAATTTTTTGAACCAATTTAAAAACAGGATTATTCAAAATCAATTTCAATTTTTTTTTTAATAATCTTGAAATGGTGTTTTTACATACATAAGATACATACAAAAAAAACATAAAAAAAAAGAAAAATGTGAAAATACATAAAAAAAAGTATTAAAAATGATTTAAAATACACCACATCCTTATAACAAATATTGATTCTCAAAAATATTATGTATTCGTGCCAAAGACTCAGAATTAGACATATTATTTTCATTATTTTCATTATTTTCACCATCTTCGTATAGACCTATATTGCTATTATTTACATTAGTAGTATTAGTAGTATTAGTAGTATTAGTAGTATTAGTATTAGTATTATCAGTAAGTCCTCCTTCCTCTTCCACAATATTTTCCAGAATTTCATTCATTATATTATCTGGTATTTTGGAATTTTTATTTTTTATTGAATTGTTAGTGTTGTCATTGTTATTTTCAATTTCATCTCTAATCACTTCAAGTATTTCAGAAAAGGCAACAAATTTGTAGTGTTTTGATATATTGAAGTAAAAGTGTATTTGGAATGATATAATAAGAAGTATTGTAAGGATAGTTGATGGTACAAAGGTCCAGTCTAATCGTTTATACATTGAGACATTATTTATTGTTGATTGGTTGTATATTATTTGTAATGTATAGATAACTCCAAATAATATTAGTATAAAAATAAATACAATATTGATAACTACATTTTTATTATTTTTTATCAATGCGAATTCGTAATCATATAATAATTTGAGAAGGTTATCCTGTAATGCAATTTTACTAGGTTTATCTATGATTTTACATACATTATGTTTATTTATATGTATGTGTTCTGATAGTTCTTTTGAAATATGTCTAATCATATCTTGCAATCCACTATCAATTTCTGGTTTTGCTATTAAAAAAAAGAAGACAATCTCAAAGATTGTTAATGTTAGGCATATTAGCAAAATTGATAACACACCTGATGCTAGATATGATTTATTGTGTTGTTTTACCATTTATTATTATAAACTATCTTATTTATTATATATTTTAATATATTTACCTTACTATTTTAATATTTTAATATTTTAATATTATAATACTAAGATATTTAAATAAATTAAAAATTAAAAATTAAAAAAAATAGAGTTATAGAAAAATCTAATAATAAAATATTACATAATTATATAATACCCATACTTAATAGATAGTGCTATAAAAATATAATAATGAATATAATTGATTTTGTTTTGATATTAACAAACGTTCTGGTATTTATAGTAGTACAAACCCTATTTTTCAAATTTATAATGTCAAGACTTATTATTAAGATAGTAAGGAAAAACATCCAAAAAATTAAACATTTAATACCTAATAATATAGACATTAAAATTGACGATGCCGAATTGCAACAAAATAAACTAGAAAACGAAAAAATAAATTTAGATATTATAATCAAAAATATAGTTTACCCCATAATAGGTGTGATATTACTAATAATATTATTAGTTTTATTAAGCATATTTAAAAAACAAAAATGGAACAGTTATCATTACATACTACTAGGTATGATTATATTCGCATATATTACTGAATTTCTAATTTATTTTTTGGTAGTTAATAAATATGAATATTTAAATATTTATCAAGCAATTAAAACTATATTAGATAACCAAAACCCAGATCTTATATGTATATTATTTAATAGAAATCAAAATCAAAATAATTTAAAAAAAACAGCTACAAATAAAATAGGTTTATAAAATAGGTTTATAAAATAGGTTTATAAAATAGGTTTATAAAATAGGTTTATAAAATAGGTTTATAAAATATATTTTAGGAAAAATATAACATGAGTTTTTAAATTATTTATCCCTTTTTACTACTATCCTTACAATTACTAGTTAAATTAGATTGTATAGATGAATTATAGTAAAAATAGTAGACGACATAAATACTTGTAGATGCTATCACGAATGTTGCTAACTTATGTTTTGTAGCACAATTAATCACACAGTTAATAGAATCTGATGGACATTTAATAATATTTGCATTCATTTTAGTATTATATATAATTTAAAATAACTTTCGAATATAGTTTTAGTTATTACTTTAATTGTTTATTATTAAATTATTTAAAATTTTTTAAATTATTTTATATATAAAAAATAGTTTATAGTTTATAGTTTCAAAACTTGTACCACACGTGATATGGTATAATATAATATAACAAACACTTATATAGAAAAGCATAAACATATTTATAACACCATATAAAGAATACCCTACATATGAACGATGAATGATACAGATGATACTACAATACTACTACTATTATTTATTCCACTTGCTTTAATACTTATACTTTTTATAAATGTGTATTTGTATGTATTTTTATATAACACAATATGTTGTAGGAGAAAATCAGGAGTCGAAATAAAAATAAGTAAATATGTTGAGAAAAACAGAATTGTGAAAAAACATGGTAGTATTTTTGAATATGAGCGAAATTCTAATATTTGTGCTGAATGTAGCATTTGTTATAAGAAGAAATACAAATTTTTATTTTATAATAATTATAGTAGGTTTATTATTACAGAATGCAATCATATAATATGTTGTAGTTGTGCTAAGATATGGATTAAAATTAACCCTATTTGTCCTGTTTGCAGAACAGATATTATAGTTAGTGGCTTTAATAATATAATTGTATAATGACATATAGTTTTAATTATTACATAATTCAATATATTTTTCTACTATTTTTACTATATGTTGTGTTTTTAATTTAAAAATGGGTTAGTTACTTTATTATATAATTTAAAACCACCTAATAAAAAATTGATTTTATTTTTATAAAAACAGATTAATAAGCCTATTGTAATCAAACCATATCAGGGTAAACAATCAAACCCAACACACTTCATTTCAAATTAAAATAAAAAAAAATGACTACCAGGAAGAACGCTGGAAAACCTCATAAAAAACTGAAAGGAACTGATATTAATAGATGTTTTAAACATTATCTTTCTAAATTTGACAAAGAATTTCTAGATAAAGAAAATGACATTATTCAAATTATAATTGAACACGCCCATACCGGAGACTACAGATTTCATATTAAAGAAGGGAAGGTGCAGACAGATACTAAGTCAAGCTTAAAAATAAAGTCAAAATGCGAACATTGTGAATATCTTCGTTTTTGTGATAATACTTTAATGATAGAAGAATATATCGCAAAAACAAATGAAGAATACGACGATGGTGAGGAAAGCGACTATGAAACAACAGACCCTGTTAAAATAGGTAATCACTGTATTAAGAAGATTATTATCCTTAAAAAGGTAAGTAACACCCTATACAAAATTAAAATGTTAAAAGCATCCCGTGACTATAAGACGAATCAGGATAAACAATTTGATGTAATGCAACTTATTGCGGACGTTCATTTCTTATTTGATGAACTCAAAAACCTGGCGAAAACCATAAAAGAAAAGTGTGTTTCACAAGAGGCAGCATTACATACATCTTCAATAATCATTTGAAATATAGGCAATATGCAATATGCAATATGCAATAGACAAAGACTTACTATTAAAGGCAACTATATAAAACGTAAATAATGTAAATTTAAAATATAAAATAGCACATTAAAATTTATGATTTTTTTAAATCTCTAACTATTTTTATTTCCTTTTCTAGATATTTTTTAATGTCATCACTATATGTTAACAAATATTTTTCGATTTCATTACAGTATCTTTCATTTAGGGCACCATTATTAAAATCTTTAAACATATTTTGGATCATTGTATATCTTTTAGATTTGAAATTTTCCTGATGCTCTTCAAACCACTCTTCCAGATAACCTACTATTTTATGACTTAACCTAAACTTGAAGTCCTTACTGTCTTGATAAGTAGCATTTTCGCCGTCAAATACTTTAACATATTTTTTCTCTCTTTTATTTGGTAGGTAGAAATTATGATTTTCAGGAATATTATAAATCTTTTCAAGAGCTGCAGGGAACGCCTCATATACTTTATTTAGTATTGAAACCTTATCCTTTGATGTTATCTGTTCTAGGTTTTCATTTCCGAAGCCATTTATGTTAATTGATATTGTTTGATTACTTTGATTTATCTGATTTATTTGATTGATCTGGATGTTTTGGATGTTCTGGATGTTTTGGATGTTCTGGATGTTTTTTGCTCCCCGCCGCCCTCTTTTATTTTGTAGGTTTTGATTTGTTTTATTTTGGGTCCTTCTAGTGTTTTGAAGTGTCTGGCTGTTTTTACTGTTTTTATTATCCTTACATTTTTGAAGAGTAGTCCTACTTATTTTATTTATCTGTAGTGTTTTAGATTCATTTTGTTTTTTTAGTTCATCAATTATTTTTTTCATACATTCTAGTTCTTTTATTTTATTACTCTTAGACATACAGGTTTTCATATGTCTGTATTTGTTTTGTCTATATGTAAATTGTCTATCACAATAAATACATTCATGTAAAATTGGATTTTCAGTTTTTGTGTTTCTTTCAGTTTTTGAATTTTGTTGTTTTTTTTCAGAATTTTTAGAATTTGTAGGTTTTGTCGTTTTCTGTTTTTCAAAAATTTCAGTTTTTGTAGTTTGTGTTTTTTTCACAATTTTCACATTTTTCACATTTTTCACATTTTTTTGTGATTTTTGCACATTTTGCACATTTTTTGGTGATTCTATTTCACCATCGTTTTGGGTTATATCACCATCGTGAAAAAATGTCACATTTTTTTGTGATTTTTTGTGATTTTTGGTGCACCTATTATCTCCGTTTTGTGAGTTATTTTTCACATTTTTTTCTAAAAAATGATGACAGTCATCATTAAAAATGGTCAAAAAATGATGACTGTCATCATTTTTTTTTTGTGATTTTTGAAAATCCTCTGCGTTTTTGGTTGGCAAGCAAGGTATTTTTTTATTTTTGTGACGGTTCAAATGCCACTTTGTTTTGTAGTTTTTGTCACAATTTTCACAAATTAAAATCATCTTAGTTTTATTAGTATTCGTATATATTTTTTAAATTTTTAATATAAAATATAAATCACAAAAAATGGTGAAAAAAACAGTTACGCTGCAACGAGAAAAAATCCGAAAGGTGTGTGTTTTTGAGAAAAAAATCACCAAAAAAAAAAAAGTCACAAAAAAATGTGAAAAAATCACCAAAAAAAATCACCAAAAACGATAGAAGTCACCACAGGAATTGAGGGTATTTTCACGATTTGCACATTTTTTTGTGATTTTTCAAAATGATGACACTTTTCGAGAGAGAGAGAGAGCCGCATATTTTTGTTTTTTGATTTTGAAATTATATACGAACCAAAAATTTTGACATACAAAAAACGCAAAAGAGGTTAAAAAAAATGTTGGTCAAAAAAAGGACATTTTGAGTATAAACTGCTATAAAAACGTATGTAAATTAACGCATTATTTCGTGTCATTTTTGTCATTTTTTTGTCATTTTTTTGTTTATACTTTTTCTTAAAAAGTATTTTTTGTCTATACTTTTTCTTAAAAAGTATTTTTTTGTCATTTTTAAAAAAAAATTGATTTTAATTTGTCATTTCTATTAAAATAATGACTACAATGGAGAAGGCAGGTGCAAATGTGGTGCCTCCGAAAGAACCAACGCAACAAAAAGCCACACATAAAGCATTACCGTCTACAAGTATTATAATAATGTCACTTATAAATATTATGGAATGTGACATATATCCAGAAAGGTTATTCTGGTTACTGTGTTCTGGAATACTTGACATCAGTGAGGGTCTCCTTAAATGGGGATACACACAAGAAGTCTTTCAAACACTTATGGAAGAAGAAAACCGTAATATGTGGTTTTTTCAAATATGTAGTAAATCAAAGAAGGCATTTGGATTTGACCTAAATAGGCTTGGGAACTGCTTGAAGAAGGTTAGAACTACTAAACTTTGTGAGGATGACGGTGTTGGTTTTGAAAGGGAACTTGAAAAAATAATCAATCTATGGCGTAAATATATGGGTATGAAACTAACATCCGAGGGAGAAGACCCATTCGGTCCTGAGGGTGTTACACTACGCCAACGCACAGAAACTGTCGAAGAATGGATTAATAAGGCTATCGAGACCGAATTTTCAGGTTGTCCTATATAATTATAATTATAATCAGCATAACAACATAACAGAATATATCTGATACAGGCGGTATGTATTAAAAAAAAACGTTTTTTTTGTAATTATGATATATAAGCAAATAATTAAATACAATAATTAAAGACAACAACTAAAAACATATAACAACTAAAAGCATAATGACACATAACCCTATAATTTCAAAAGATATAACTGATAAAGTATTAGAAATGAAAAACATTTTTAGAAAAAAGAAAGAATCAATAAACAATAAACTATCTAACCAACTAGAGGATTGTATTACTAAAATAGATTATCTAGAACAAATCATTTCTAATGAATCTAAATTTATTGAAAAAAACAATAACCTAATAAAACAACTCGCATTTACTAATAGAACCAACACCAACACTACAACCAACACCAACGAAGTGTTTGTATTCCCAACATATAATGAAAACTATAATACTTTCGAAAAGAAATTTATAACTCTAGTTAATAATTTCCAAAACAGTAGAGAGAAATCCAAAAATAAAGCCTATAATCAGAAGCCATCAAACACAAAATACAGTAAAAATTACCTATGTGAGGTGGATGCCTTAAACTCACTTAAAAAACAATTTAAAAAATACAACTTAAACAAACTGATAAGCCACCAACGAGAGTCCAAATTATTGACAAAAAGGGTGTTAAAATTCAAAAATCAAATCAAACACTTCCTAGAAGAAGATACTGCTCTTAGAAAAGAGTTGATTGTCCTTAGGTCAGAACAATTACAAATTTATATTAAACATAATATAAATCCTGTATTTATTAAAGACTATGTAAATAATAATGGCCTACTTTCTAATTTAAATAAGAAATTCTTCTTTGATACTCACGCAATAGATGAAATGATAAAGAATATTGTGGGACTTGACAAAAAGATTAAATTGCTGCAACTCGAATTATCGGTTTTCCAAACCAATCTCAAAATAAAAATAGCGGAACAAACTACAGATAATATCAATAATCAAGAGCAGGACACATCAGGTATTTTCCCTTATATACAAAGAGAAATTCATAATAAAAAATTTGTTTGTGACAGAACCCCTTACCTAATTAAAAACAATACAAGTTTTACAGAGTTTATTAAACAACTTTCTCTATGTTATCAAAAAAAAATAATAAAACAGAATTCTGTGAGTTTGAGGACTAGCAATAGTTGTGAATGTATTAAAAATTTGTCAGTCTCTAAAAAGAGAATCACTGAAGATTATCTTTCAAACAGGCGGTGTCATTTAGAAATGGAGAGACTTACAAATCATTATCAGTCTAGAATAAGACGATTAGAGAAGAAAATTAGGGTTTAAAGTTATATTGTATGTATATTTATTGTTGAAAACATGTATAAAATTGAAATTTAATTATTTATATGAAACAAATAAGAAATACAGAGTATCATAATGGATTGCTCTCTTACTGCTGCTGGTGCTGGTGCTGCTGGTGCTGCTGCTGCTACTGCTACTGCTGCTGCTACTGCTACTGCTACTGCTGCTGCTGCAGCAGCAGCCCGTGACTACGCATCAGGAATAGACCCTACTACAGGTGTGTTACATCACTGTAAAGAGTGTTACAGACATTGGTCGGAGGACGATCCAGGTGCAGGTGACGGAGCTGGAACACCTGCAGGCGGAGCCGGACCACTTCGCTGCGTGTGTGGGTCAGAGGACATTATGTCCATTCCGATAGATAATCCTATGGAGAAGTGCTGCTATATTAGCGCTACTTACAATAGATGTGGAAAGCAGATTAGCCCAAAAATACAGAAGCACGGCAGACCATTCTGTAAGGAGCACGCACGTATCGGGGATGGAAACGTATGCAATTATTGTATGAGGTACTCTTTTAGGAAAAACTGTCACTGGACTGAGAGAGACACATTTATAGATTATCATATGTATTGGTGCGGGTGCGGCTGATATCATCTAATAATGCTATTATTAACAACGTATAGGCAGTTAATTATATCCAAACAAAAAAAAACTATAAAACCCATAAATTGGCCTAAAAAAACCTGAACCTAAATTTACTCGTGGTTTTTGAAAAACGGCGGAAACTACCCCCTAAAACTTCAAAAAACGACAAAAAATCCCAAAAATTGAAATCGCATTTTCCCTATAGAAGAAATACAATCTGTCTCATCATGTCCGGTCGTGGTTCCGTCGCCAAGTCGCCACCACAGCTCTGCAATGTTTGCTGGAACATCTGCCATGGATGTAAGCCAGATGAACAAGACATATTGGCCAATATAGACTTCCTGGAGGACGAAGTCGCTATTGTGAAGGCCCTAATCGCTTGTGCGAAGGGCGAAGTCGCTGGTGCGGAGAAATCGAGTTCTACGATAACCAACGACGCCTCCGACGAAGTCTTATGGGATGCCTTATTCCAGAATACTTCGGCGGAGGTCGAATCGGCGGAGGTCGAATCGGCGGAGGTCGAATCGGCGGAGGTCGAATCGGCGGAGGTCAAAGTCTTCTGGGCTGCCGTGATTAAGGCATCCAGATTGGTGGAAGCCGCGTCGCTCCGCCTCGATAAACTCTACCTCCGCTTCGGTCAACTCGACCTCCGCCTCGAGCAACTCTACGATCAACTCTACGATCAACTCTACGAGTAGATCCGCACCGCGTGAGTATATGCCACCCACGTCAAAAAAAAACATTTTTTTATTTTCCTTAAATTTTTGCCTATACTTTTTCCTAAAAAGTATTTTTTGCCTATACTTTTTTTAAAAGTATTTTTATCTTCTTAAAACGATTTAATTTTAAATTATATTTGTTTGTCTTTGTATAAATTTATATTAAAATCAAATAAAACAAAACAAAACTCGAAAACCCGTAAAATGGCCTAAATCAACTTGAAAATTTATTTACTCGTGGTTTTTTAAAGAACGGCCAAAACTACACCCCCAAAACTTCAAAAATCGACAAAAATGACAAAAATTGAAATTAAATATCGCCTATAGCAGAAATACAATCTAA
>Ga0233439_10006422_pt1 | contig 10487 bp, 1 predicted proteins | sample SI_123_September_6_FD_182713 | JGI IMG/M metagenome (GOLD analysis project Ga0233439, IMG submission 182713) | Seawater microbial communities from Saanich Inlet, British Columbia, Canada - SI_123_September2016_100_MG | ecosystem: Environmental > Aquatic > Marine > Inlet | place: Canada: British... | reverse complement strand
TACGAAAATAGTTTATGCTGCGACCAAGCAAACGATGCAGTCTGCGTGCAGAGTATCCCGCATTTGGAATACACCGCCGACGTCGCTTCCTTGGAAACGAAAATGCAAGAGATTGGGGTTTGTGCAGCAGGCAGTGCAACCTGCCTACAAGACATGCCCTCCATAGTAGAGTTAAAAAACTCCATGCAAAACATTTCAGGATCAGGACTTGCCATCGCCATCGAGTTAGCAAAAGACTCGCAACCCAAATCAGATATCTTGACATCCTTGTCAAACGGCATCATCCCAGACGGCTTGTCTGTAGAAGCTGGTGCTTCGTTGACGATTGAAGCAGGCGCGACGTTTGCGTTGAATGGCTCCATGCATTTGGAGTCGTTGGTGGCTGGTGCAACGGAAGAGAAAAAGGTTACATTAACCCATGCAGTGATTGACAATGTTGCTGGTCCTGTAGATTTTAACGGCCACGAGCTGAAAAACTTGAACATAGCAGACGGACAATTTTTCATTAATGGAAGTGCTGTGGTAATTGACGCAGCGAGTTTGAACGCTCTTTCGGGTCTCTCTTCAGCAATCACTGGCGACCAGTTAAGTTATTTGGACTTGGCATCATCGGAACCAGGCACTTCCGAGCCAAACAAAGTAGTTACGGCAGACGCGCAAGGCGACGTTACCTTGGCACAAGATTTGTACGTGACCAACGACCTGTTTTTAAGCTCGGGTGGAATGGTGGTGAACGGAACTAAAATCACAGTGACAGCAGAAGAGATTAATAGCTTGTCGGGTGTTTCTGGGGTAACTGGAGACGATTTTAATGCTTTGGCAGGTGTGTCCAGTCATCTTGGCGAGTCTAGAGCCGACAAGGTATTGACAACAGATGCAAACAATGATGTAGTTGTGTCTGGCACCGTGACCATGAGTGATTTGAAAGTAACTCAGCTTTATATTGATAATGTGCTAATTGACGCATCAGCAGCTGACTTAAACAAATTGCATAATTTATCAACCACAAAAGCAGAATTGGAATTATTAGCAGGATTGAATGTAGACGTTTCTACCTTAAATGCCTTAGATGGGATGTCCGCTAGTGCCCAGGATCTATCGCTCATGGAAGGGCTTGCCGCAGATCGCACCAATGCAATAGCAGACCGTGCTGTCGTGCTAAAAGACGATGGGACATTGAGCTTGCCTACCACCGTCACCGTAGATACCCTCGACGTCACCTCCTTGAGCATCGGCGGAGAAACATTAACAGCTACCATCTCGGATCTTAACGTTGCGACAGGGTTGTCCAGCACGATTACCGCTGAAAATATGAGGTTGTTGCAAAATTTGACGGCTTCGGCAGAGGAATTAAATGTCTTATCAGGAATAGACAGTAGTTTGACCACAGCAGACCTTGAGACAGTAGCTGGGCTCGCACTTGATAAGAGCAATTCCGTTCCAGGCAAAGCCATTGTCTTGGATACCGATGGAACGTTACACATGCACCATGACGTGCGCGTGACGGGCACTTTGAACGTGGATTCACTTTCTATTAATAATACGGCAGTCAACGTGAGCGCCCTCGAATTGAATGTATTAGATGGCTTAGAAAGTAGCGTTTCGCAACTAAACTCTTTGAGCGAAGTTACATTGAATCCCTTGGAGTTTTCTCGTGCCGTTAATATGCTCAGTGGTGTCGGAGATGCAAGTGCAGCGGACTTAAATATGTTGCAAGGTGTAGATGCAGATCGCACCAATTCAATAGCTGATCGCGTGGTCGTAACAAGAGCAGATGGTACAGTGGAATTGCCTGAATTGTCCGCTGGCTCTTTGGACGTTACTGGTACCATGAAAATTGCTGGAGTGACCGTCAGTTCTACCGCTGAAGAATTGAATTTATTACATAATATTGCTGGCTTAGTTAAATCTGATTTCGTTAAATTAGCAGCGATAGATGCTTCTTCTGCACAGATAAATTCTATCTCCGATTTGAACGTAGACGTAAATGACCTTAATTTACTTTCAGGGCTTTCCGCCATCGGCTCGAACAACAACGAATCCTCACACTTGGCCATTTTGGACGACAGTGGCAATTTGAACTTGGCAAATGACTTGACTGCCAATAAGGTTATAGCTACAACGTACGTAATTAACGGAGAGACATTGACTGCTGATATTGCCGTGTTAAACCAATTCACAGGGATTGATGCAACGCTTGTAGCAGCAGACGTAGATAAATTGCTCGGGTTGCCAACTGCTGCGGAGTTAAACGTATTATCAGGTATTAATGCCAGCTTAGTCACAGCCGATTTAGACTTATTGGCTGGGATGGCTGGCTCACAAGGCCAGAGCGTTGCAAGTCGCGCTTTGGTAACTGATGCCAATGGTGACATTCAAATTAACGGGGACGTAACAGTAACTGGAAATGTAGAAGCAGCTACGCTTACATTAGATGGCTCCGCCGTAACGGCGAGTGCTGCAGAAATCAATACTGTATCCACATTACAACCAATAAGTGTCAGTAAGATCAACGAATTCAATTCCATAGATGCCTCAGCAGCACAGCTAAATAAATTCGAAACAGTTACAGCTAGTGCCGCTGACCTTGACGCTTTATCGTCTTTTACAGTGGATGCTGCACAGGTGAATTCAATTAATTCGTTGACAGCTAGTGCATCCGATTTAGCACTACTCGATAACTTGGATAACTTTATTGCATTGGATACAAACAACAATGTGGATGTGGTGGATTTGGAAGTAAGTGGTGATTTTAAAATTGGAGCGACAACCGTAAGTGGTGACGATATTGGGAAATGTGCCACCTTTTTTGAAAGTGCAGCTGCTTGTAGTGGAAACGCGTATCATATCCTTCTTGATACTGACGACAGCGAGATTTACCTTTGTAAACCAAATAATGTTGCTGTAAAAATATCTTAATTAACTTATAATTAGTGTTTTAAGTTTTATACCCGTCTCTATTATCCTTCAACTTATGGCAATTCGCACACAATAAATCCACCAGTTCCTTTTCGATCGGCCACTGTGTAGCAAATAAGGCGTCGGGTAGATCTTTAAAGTTTCCTGGACTCGTAGTGTTGCCCTTATACATGAATTTTGTATTTGGATCACGATGATCAAAATCAAATGCACACTCTTGCCCTTCCTTCAGAACTCGCTTGCATAGGAAACAACATCCTCGCTTATGTTTCTCTGCTTTGATAATTGCACGTCTTCTTATTCTACATGCTTGTTTTTGAATCCTTCCATTGTCATGATCGCGCTGCTGTGTCTGTAATCGATGATGGAATCGGCATAAGGCTTGACATTTCGTTAGTTCGGCTCGTAATGCAGCTGGACCACGACATTTAGCACTCCAGTATCCCGTAAGACTACAGTTTTTCAATTTTTTGCCTAATGTTGGTATAAATTCTGGTAGATGATCCGCTTCGATGATCAAAGGATTATGTTCATACTTTGGATCTTGATTGCATATGACACACGGATGTATTATACGCCAATCATTCCATACCTTTCGACACGGTGCTTCCCTTCGTATTCGTTCCTCTTTCTCCTTCTTACGGCACGTCATACAGACATCCGTAGGCTTGTTGTTGCGCACATGTGCACCGATAAATTGATCCACGGGTTGTAGTCCCTTCACGGTGCATGAAGGTCTCAAACAAACCAAAAATCCTGTCGGTGCCGCTTCACGTTCCTTCTTGCGTTGTTCTTTCATTACCTTTCGGCGTTGCTTCTCCTTCTTCTTTCCACAAGCTTTGCAATCAGGACGCTTTCCATTCCGACATTTTGCGAATTGGTCCAAGGGTTTCCATTGCGGCGGGCTACATGTCCAACAATATTTATGTTCAATAGTGTTGATAAATTTATGTGGTATGTGTTCACGTCGTTTTCGTTTTGGCATGGTATAACACTTAAAACTCCACAATAATATTAAAGTTAAACTTTTATTTACAAACAAAAATAACAATATATAAACCCACTACAACTATAATAATAAACATGATGATACGCTATTTATTGTGTATCCTACTACAATTTTCTTTTACTCATGCATCCGAACCATGGCAAAGTTGTTGGGGAACAGAAATGATATATTACGACGAAGCCTGCTGCAACACGCAAAACAAATTGAACGATGCCCAGTTTCATTGCTTAAATGACATGCCACAATTAGCTAACTACACGGACTTGAAAGAGACGCTGAACAAACAGCTTGATGACTTGAATACGTGCGTGCAGGGGGTACCTGCATCGCCCGCCTCCCATTCGCTTGTTTTAGCTGCTGATCAGTTCAAACAATGTGATAAATTAGATAACCATAAAGATATTCTAAAGTCTTTGGATGCCGACGACAATTCTGCTGATATAACAGTTGAAGCTTGTCGTGATATAACATTAAATGTTATGGCCAATGGTGGTTACTGTAGAGGTACTACTAGTAATGCAAGATTTGAAGCACGTCTAGCATTATTGACGCAAGCAACGTGTGAGGCAGCAGGTGATACGTGGGAAGCAGTATCTGGAAGCACTGGCATTTTTACTCACGACCCAACTTTTAACCAGTGTATGTTGTGTGATGATTCTGGTACCTATACCGCTTCAAGTAGCGGTGGTGCTCAAATATTCCAAGCAGTAGCTGGAACGTCTGGAGGGGCACCAACGTGCTCCAGCAACGAAACTTTTGTCGAATTGGTAACAGAAGTGCGATTGGTTCAAGAAAACATGAATAATTTAGCAACAAACGCAGTCGAAACGTTGCAACCAAAATCAACTCGATTAAGCGATTTAACACGAGGAAAATTCAACGATTTGACGCTTTCCAACGGCACTTTGGTTCTGAATGACTTGAACGCCAGCAGCATTACAATTGATGATGTATCGATTGGTACGTTGGACGTTGGATTTTTGGAAGTATCCAATCTGCACAGCGACTTGGATTTAAATAGCCACCCAGCCAGTAACGTCAACTTTGAAGTGTTAACCTTGAACGGGGTAGATGTCGTAACCTCTCCTCAAGTCTTATCCAACATGAACGGCCTTTCCTCAACCTTAAACGTCTCCGATATTGCTCTTCTAGACAGCGTAAACGGTACTGTAGTCGCTGGAAAAGTGGTTATCATGGGCATCGATCGATTAACATTGGATACAATAACAATCGAAGGCACCCTGCACATGCCTGATGGCACCTTGACTGCTGGATTGAACGTATTGAAAGGCGTGTCAGGCATCAACGCCGATGATTTCTCCGCTTTAAGCAATGCTACAACGAATTTAGACGTAAATACAGTAACCACGAGCAAGGTGAAAATGATTTCTCGATACGACCCGACAACCACTGCCTACGCAGGCACAGCTTGCAATACCTCACTCGATTGCCAACTGGCTTGCGACAAGGATGCATCTTGCAGTGGATACAGCAATTTGATCTCATGCACAGATCCAAACAAGCTCACCGAAGTGGACTGTATCAACTCGTGCGAGGATGGTGGATTGATTGAAAACGAATGTGGAAATTGTACAGGGGATGCCTCGAAAGGATCGGAAAGCACGTGCGTCAGTTCATGTAATATTCTTAACCTGACAGAAACGCAATGCGTCAATCTATGGACCGAAGACGATAATGTCACGCATTATCAATCTTCAACGAATCAAGGCGTGACGTCATGCACGGAAGCTACGGATGCAGAGCGATTGGAGTGCTGCAAAACCTTTGCAATATCGTTGGAACCAGCGGAGGATTGGAGTGTGTTTATCTACAGCGTTGCTAGTGGGTTTTCGTATTGCAATGTATTTGCGCCATCAGATGCTCTTACATTGACACGGACAGGGGCAGACCAGGGTATCTACAGCAAACTAACCTACAGGAAATGGACCAACCGTGTATGGGATGCAGCTGTCTTCACAAATCGTTCATGGGATGCAACCACCACGTATGCGTATGGCGCCGCTGCAACGGTAGACGTGGATAGCAGCTTTACAAAGATGGACATGACAAAATTTGCAATCAAAAATGAGACTCTCTTGGCGCGCCCAGCGGACTTTGACAAATTAAAAGATGTGACCAGAGCGCAGTTGGAAAAGTTAGCTGGAGTGACCGTGCTGGATCCGTCCGCCTTTGACGTCTTGGACAATCTGACTGCCAGTGTTGCCGATCGTAACCTGTTGACCAATGCCACGCGCAAAGTTGTTACCCTGGACGCTGCTGCAAACGTTGCTATCGACACTGCTTCGATGGATGCGGTGGTAGCTGGGGCGTTAACAGATGGTACGGACACGTTGACGGCGAACAATGCGGATTTATTATTGTTGAATGGGTTGAATCAAAACGATTTGGTGGTGTTGCAAAATGTCACGTTAACAGGAGAAGAAGCAGCGGTATTGATCGGGTTGACGGCAACTGCCGATGACTTGTCGTTACTGAAAGCACAAGATTCCAAGGTCTTGACTGCCGATTCCAACCTGGTCACGATTAGCGATGGCGATTTTCGACAAGCGAATTTGGATACCTCAAACATTCAGCTCGGGTCGGTGCGCATCACCGCTTCCGTATTGGAGCTACATGCAATGGATGGCATCGGTGTAGGCGTATGCAAGGAACATCGAACGCGCAGCCAAGAGAATTGCGGGACCTGTAACGATCCGATCAAAGTGACCAAAGAAGGATGTTTGGCAGGTTTTTGTGACGATGCGAATAAAGTGACGCAAGTGAGCTGTGGAGATTGCTTGAGCACATTAACCTTTACCAATGCTGGCTCAAGTGATTACACGGTAAGTGGGTATACAGGAACTGATCCTACGTTGGCATTGTGTGCAGGCGAAACCTACACCATTGCGCGGGATACAGCAGGGCACGCCTTAAACATCAAGTTGGGTACAACAGACCAGTTGACGGACGTGGAGCAAGGTGCTTCGCAAGATTGGACGCCTGCGGTCGGTACTTATGAATACTATTGCAGAGCTCATCCATTTGCCATGGTGGGTACGATTGAGGTGACGGATTGTGCAGCTGCAGAAGGGACGTGTGGCACAGGAACATGGACTCCAGGAATTTGGACAACAGGCTTTTGTAGCGATCCTAGCTATACAACAGAGGCGGATTGTCCATCTGTTACAAAAGTGAGTCAAGGGGATCCGCTGAACAGTACCCAGGCAAATTATTTAACTCTTGCAGAGTGTAGTACATACTTCTCTGGTTCGGTTTTTGTACAGACGGCCAACGGGGTGGACGTGCATGGCTGTTTCTTTCGGACTACAAACAACAAGGGGTATTTTAATACTCAATTGGTTACTAATGCAGGGAATGTATGCGATGCAACCGACCAGTGTGTTCAAAAATCAGGCATGACCTGGACCAATCGTGCATGGGCGTTAGGCACCTGGAATTACGGGCCTGATGTCGATCAATTGAATGCCTTGAGCAATACGAGTGTGACGGCAGCGCAAATGGCTATCCTGAACGATATCAGCGGGAATGTGACGAGTGCGGACGTGAATGTGTTGGAGGCACATGCGTTGAAAACGACTGGGGATGCGTTGACGGCGGACGTGGAGGCGCAGAACGTGGATGCACAGCAATTGAGCTTTAACAATGTGTCGGTGCTTGCCTCTGCGGGCTTGAACCTCTTGCATAATGTAACGAATTTGACGCAAGCCGATTTCACAAAATTAGCAAATATGAACACCTCCGCCGCTGCTATAACGGCTGTGCTTACAACGACAGCGACCATGGCAGATATGAACGAAATTGATAAAACATTACAATTGGATGCATCTGCCAACGTGGTCTTAAACAGCAATGTGACGGCGACGACACTAGAGTTAATTGGAAAGTGCAGCGATGCAAGTAAAGCTACGGAAGCGGAGTGTGATGGGAATAGCACCTGGACCGCCAGTGCCTTGCAGGTCGGCACCGTAGCCCTCCAAGCCGCCGTCTCGGACCTGAATGTGCTCGGAGCTGCCTTTGAAGATCGATGTTCGGATCTTGCGTTTGCGGATGAAGCGGCTTGTTTGGCGCCGAAGGTTGGATGCAGCAATGCAAGCATCACGGAGGAAAGTTTGTGCACTGGTGGTGTATGTAGTGAAACATACATAACGCAAAGTGGTTATTTAACAGCTGCTGTCACTACACACACGACGCCAGATGATAGCGACACAACTGCTTGGCCAGAATTTACTTGTGGGGCGTCTCAAACCTCTGGAACCTTCAGGTTGGTTAACAGTTGTACACTAACGGATGCAATAGAATTAAATGGTGAATTGACCATCATTGGTCAAACCGAAGACATGAACAATTTAAAGACTATTACGGCAGCCACGAATAAAAGGCATTTTACGGTCAATGGAGCGACACATAAATTAAACTTATGGTACGTAAAATTAACAGGAGGTGATGTTAGTAGTTACAGCGGTAATCCTGATTCCATAGGTGGAGCAATATTAATTTTTATAAGTGGTGGTGAATTAAATTTGTACTACTCGGAAATATCTGGAAATAAAGCTGTGAACGGTGGTGGTATCTACACATATGGTGAAGGTACCAATAATTACAATGCAGTCATGAACATTTATGACAGTGTGATTGAAGATAATGAAGCTTTAGGCACTTACAGTAATGGAGGTGGAATTTACACATATGCGACTATTGCTACGATTGAAGATAGTACCATTAAAAATAATAAAGCTGATTACAATGGAGGTGGTATGTATTTTCATTACAGTGATGTAACAATAAAGAATACAATGATATCAAGTAATACTGCGGGTAATGATGGAGGTGGTACACTTTTGACTAGTGGCGCTACATCTATTTTCCGTCAATCAACATTTAGTAATAATGTTGCAAATCATGGTAAAGACATAAAAGTAAAAAATACACCAACCATAACATTAGTCAATACAGTCATAGATATAAATGGTATTCATGACTCGACTGCAACCTGGAAGACCTGTACCGCCAGTCCATGTACGGAAGCACCATTCACAGGTGCTTGTAGTGCGGTTGATTCCAGCATTGTTAAACTGGGAGTGGTATGTAAAGGTACAGAACACACAGAAACTACTTGTACGTCTCCGTTAGTGTGGACCTCAAATTGGGACGACACCTCGGTACATACCTGGCAAAGCCCAGCCCCTCTGGTGAACTCGCTAGTTGCGATCGACGCCACCTCGCAGGAATTGGGCGTGCTAAGCGGTATCAGCAGCACAATAGCTACCGTGGACCTAGACCTGGCCATGCAGCTGCTCTCCGCGGATGCCTCTGGGGATGTCAGTGCACCGAATGTGGCGGTGAACGAGACGCTAGCGCTGACTGGAAAGTGCAGCGATGCAAGTAAAGCCAAGGCGGCGTGTGTAACGCCTAAATTTAATGCTCATACCATTAGTACAGATGCGGATTATCCAAGATCCGTGTATGCTGCCGATGTGGATGGCGATGGGGATATGGATGTGTTAGGTGCATCTAGTAATGACAATAAAATTAGATGGTATGAAAACGATGGTAGTGAATCATTTACGGCTCATACCATTACAGACCAAGCGGATAGTGCAAGATCCGTCTATGCTGCCGATGTGGATGGCGATGGGAATATGGATGTATTGAGTGCATCTTTTGCCGACGATAAAATTAGATGGTACGAAAACAATGGAGCACAGGTATTCACTGCTCATGAAATTACGGACCAAGCGGATGGTGCAATATCCGTGTATGCTGCCGATGTGGATGGCGACGGGGACATGGATGTATTGAGTGCGTCTAATAGAGACGATAAAATAATATGGTACGAAAACAATGGTCAGGCTGACCCTACATTTACAGCTCATGAAATTACGGACCAAGCGGATGGTGCAATGTCCGTGTATGCTGCCGATGTAGATGGTGATGGGAACATGGATGTGTTAAGTGCGTCTTATGCAGACAATAAAATTAGATGGTATGAAAACGATGGAGCACAAGTATTTACGGCTCATGAAATTACAGACCAAGCGGATGGTGCATATTACGTCTATGCTACCGATGTAAATGGCGACGGGGATATCGATGTTCTAAGTGCATCTATTAACGACGATAAAATTAGATGGTATGAAAACGATGGTGCTGAATCATTTACGGCTCATACTATTAGCGATTCGGCGGATGGTGCACAATCCGTGTATGCAGCTGATGTGGATGGCGATGGAGACATGGATGTCCTAAGTGCATCTAAGAGCGATGATAAAATTAGATGGTACGAAAACGATGGAGTACAAGTATTTACAGCTCATACCATTACGACATCGGCGGATGGTGCACTTTCTGTGTATGCTGCCGATGTGGATGGCGATGGAGACATGGATGTATTAAGTGCATCTTATAATGATGATAAAATTGCATGGTATAAAAACGATGGCCCAGACACCTGGACCGCCAGTGCCTTGCACTTGGAAGCTGCCATCACCGCAACCGCCACCCAACTCAATGAGTACGCACAGCTTACGGATGTCGGTAA
>Ga0233439_10006411_pt1 | contig 10497 bp, 6 predicted proteins | sample SI_123_September_6_FD_182713 | JGI IMG/M metagenome (GOLD analysis project Ga0233439, IMG submission 182713) | Seawater microbial communities from Saanich Inlet, British Columbia, Canada - SI_123_September2016_100_MG | ecosystem: Environmental > Aquatic > Marine > Inlet | place: Canada: British... | reverse complement strand
GAAAGTTGTGCTGCCATTCGGCATGCGCTTGAGCATCATTTTGGCGACCATAACCTGCGTATCTGGGTGGAGCCGGGGCGTTCTATTGTTGGGGATGCGGGTGTTATCGAGACAGAAGTGGTGCTGATATCAAAGAAAAGCGCCGATGATGAACGCCGCTGGGTTTATCTCGATATTGGCAAATTTGGCGGTCTGCCCGAAACCATGGGTGAATGTATCCGCTATTCAATTGAAACCGATCATGATGATGGTTTCAAGGGGCCGGTGGTGATTGCTGGGCCAACCTGTGATGAGGTGGATATTCTTTATGATCAGGCAGGGTATCTTTTGCCCCTTGATCTTAAAATCGGTGATCGGGTTCGTATTCTTGCAACGGGTGCTTATACTGCGACCTATAGTTCGGTGGGCTTCAATGGGTTTCCACCGTTGAAGGCATATTATATTTAGTTTGAACCATGTGCCCTGATGTTATGGGCAGGGAGAAAAAAATGAAGCTTTATGATTACTTTCGATCCTCGGCAAGTTTCCGGGTGCGGATTGGCTTGAATCTCAAAGGCATTGAGGTAGAGCGGGCCACCATCCATCTGACCCGCGATGGCGGTGAACAGTTTTCTGAAGCGTTTACCCAGCTTAATCATCAGCAACTGGTTCCGGTTCTGACCGATGGCGATGTGGTGTTGACCCAATCGCTGGCAATCCTTGAATACCTGGATGAAACCCAGCCTGAACCCCCTTTGTTGCCCGTTTCTCCGGCGGACCGGGCCAGGGTTCGTGGGTTGGCTCAAATCATTTCCTGTGACACCCACCCCGTGAACAATTTGCGCATCTTAAATTATTTGAAAACCAAAATGGACCAGCCCGATGATGACCGCAATGCGTGGTACCGCCATTGGGTCGATCTTGGCCTGTCGACCTTTGAAAATCAGTTGGTGGAAAATGCTGCGACTGGAAAATTCTGTCATGGTGATCTGCCGGGGCTTGCCGATATTTGTCTGGTGCCCCAAATTTTCAATGCAAAGCGGCTGAAATGCCCCTTGGACGGATTTCCGGTGCTCATGAAAATATTTGAAACCTGCATGGAACACCCCGCCTTTGATGCGGCCCAACCGTCCAATCAGCCAGACGCCGAATAGACTTAATTGGCACCCATCGTGCGAAGGGTTCGTTTGATGTCCTGGGCCCTGACCCATCCCGCCGATCCCTTGACCAATTTTTTTTCTGCACGCCAAATATGATAGCGGGCATCCTTTGGGTGGCCACGGATCAGGGCGGCTTCGGCAAGGGCAAGGGCAGCGAACCCCAATTGGCCGTTCCGGCCATAGGCGACGGCCAGTTGGCTCCAGGCAAAGGCGGAATTGGGGTTAGCCTGGGTCGTGAGCAAAAGATTGCTAATCGCTTTTTTGACCAATGCCGCGTCGTTGCTTTCTAATTGTGCCCGGGCCAGCCCAATGCGGATCAGGGGGGCATTGGGACTAATCTGGATGGCTTTGGTGTACGGGACGATGGAGTCACGTATGCGCCCGGTTTCAAAAAGCATTTGCCCCTTCATTTCATAAAAATAGGGGTTTTTGGGTTCGGCCTTGATCAGCCCATCTATCAGGGGAATCCCCTGTTTAAGGTCCGCCAGACGATAATAGGCGATGGCCCGGGCATAGCGTGCGGCAATGGCGGAATCAGTTTTTTTGTAGCGGGCGAAGGTCTGGTGCACTGGTTTGATAAAGGCGAACAATTTTGCCTGCATTCGTTTGAATTTTTTTGCGTGTTCAGGCGGCGGCGGTGTCCGGGTGTAGCGGGATTTTTTGAGATGGCTATCCACATGCCGCATACGGTTTCGGGTTATGGGATGGGTTCGGACATAGGCATCTTGCCGGGTGCTGGCCAAAAGTTCCTGATCTTCGATGGCACCAAAGAACGAACGCATTCCCAAAGCCGATTGTCCGGTGCGGTCCAGCAGTTCCAGCCCAGCCTGATCAGCCGCCGATTCCTGTGCCCTGGAATAATTGAGCAATGATCCAACCGCCAGGCCTTGGCCCCCTTGGGCAACCGCCATGCCCGCACCTGCGTTGCCACTGGCAATGGCTGTCACAACGCCTAGAACCGTTGCCAGCATAGCTGCGGTGTTACCGGTTTCTATCTGTTTGGAAAACCGGACAAGGTGGCCACCTGATATATGGCCGGTTTCATGGGCCAACACCCCAATGAGCTGGTTTGCGTCTTTAACGCGCATCAATAGACCGCTATGAATGAATAAGTTCATCCCACCAGCGACAAAAGCATTGAGGGCGGGGTCGGAAATGATAAAAAGGTCTATGTCAGAACTTCGAAGTCCTGCCGCTTCAAAGAGTGGCGTGCTAAAGTGACGGATGGTATTTTCTATCTCTGTGTCCCGAATTAAATTCGCTGCTGCCACATGTCGCCATGTGGGCAGCAGAAACATAAAGGCAAGCGCCAGTATGATTATGGCCCGAATTCGTATGCATTTTAACATGTTAAAGCTCAAATCCATGCCTAGACATACCATAAAACAAGCCACAGGCACTACCGGACGCTTTGCAAACGTCTTGCCAGTGCTTGTGTTGGTATCGTTGCTGCTTGCGGGTTGTGATTCCATGGTGATCTTTAAAAGAGAGGCAAGAGACTATGTTGCCGGTTTTGCGGGTGGCGTTGCCGGGGATGAACCTTCGGCAGTGCTGGTTGCGCAGAAAATCCTTAAAGGTGAGGGCAGTGCGGCAGATGCCGCGATCGCGGCTTACTTTGCCATGTCGGTGACTTTGCCATCAGCGGCATCCCTTGGTGGTGGGGGGGCATGTTTGGTCATTGATCGTGAAAAAAATAAAGTGGAAAGTCTGACTTTTATGGCCGGCGGCATGGATGGAAACCGCCCTGTTGTGCCTGCTAACGTTCGGGCCATGTATGCACTTCATGCAAAATATGGCCAATTGCCATGGCGTCAATTGGTTGCTCCTGCTGAAAACATGGCCCGGTTTGGTGCCCCTGTTTCCAGAGCATTCGCGCGTGATCTTGTCGCGGCCCAGGGCCATATAACGCCATCTTCGGATATGGGACGCACCTTTGCCAATCGCCAGGGCAGGCTGGTTCGTGAAGGCGACAATCTTCGCCAGCTTGATCTGGCCGCAACGCTCAGCATCATTCGTGGCCGCCCCGCTGCATTTTTCAGTGGCCCCGGAAAACAACGCATTATCCGGGCCTATGGTGCGGCAGGCATGCCCATTTCAAGCGCCGATGTTGATCGTGCCCGCCCGGTCTGGAAGGCCCCCATCACGGTTCGTCGTGGTAATCAGGCAGCAGATTTTCTACCGACCCCTGCAGGGCTAGTTGGTGCGCAGGCATGGGCCATGATGTACAGGGATGGTGCCTGGAAAAGTGCAAATAATCGCGAAAAGCCTCATTTAATTGCTGAGGTGTCGCGGCGTTCCATGGCCGGTGCAGGGCGGTGGCTTCATTCCCCAGCAGAGCTTGAAAAGGCAGCGCCATCGGTGGTTTCTGAAAAACGAACCGAGGCATTGATGGCCAGTTTCGATTCTGGTCGTAAAACCAAATTTGCAATCCCTGAAGGTGGGGGGCACCCAGCACCGGTAGACCAAGGTGGCGCCAGTGTCATTGCTGCAGACCAGTTTGGCCAAGCCGTTGCGTGCAGTTTTACCATGAATGGTCTTATGGGCTCGGTGCGCATCGCGCCTAAAACGGGCATCATTATTGCTGCACGACCTGATCCGGCAATGCGGGGCATGTCTTCGGGTTCGCTTATGGTGTTGCGCTATGATGATCAGAATCAGCTGGAATTTATGGCTTCTGCCACCGGAGGTGCTGCAGCCCCGATTACCATGGTGACCGTGGCCCTTCGGGCAATGCTTGATAAACAGAATTTGGAGAAGGCATCAAGGGCCCCACGACTATTTGCGCCCATGATCCCAGACCAGGTGTTGATGGAATCTGGCAATAGGGGGCTGGCTAAAACGCTTGAGAATGCTGGCCACCGTGTTGCCCCGGTTTCAGCGATGATCCGTCTTAATGGGTTCTTCTGTCCAGCCGGGTTCGATGGCCATCGGTCTCGGTGCGAATTGCGCACCGATCGCCGGGGCTTCGGGTTCGCCAGCCAGTTATAACGCCATGGCCATCAAGGTATCAGCGCGCGGGTCCATCCCACCCTTTATCGTCATGGATGTCATGCGGGCGGCCAATGACCGTGCGGCAAAAGGCCATGATGTTGTGCATCTGGAGGTCGGCCAGCCATCCACAAGCGCGCCAGGCGCCGTTAAATCTCTGGCAAAGTCCGCCCTGGATTCGGAAAACCTGGGCTACACAGAGGCATTCGGTTTGCCCGCCCTGCGTGCGCGCGTCGCCGCTTATTACCGGGAAATTTATGACACGGATATTGATGCTTCAAAGATCGCCATGACCACGGGGTCGTCGGGGGCATTTGTTCTGGCTTTTCTGGCAGCATTTGATGCAGGGGACCGGGTTGCTTTTGCTGCACCGGGATATCCCGGTTATCGCAACATTTTAACGGCCCTCGATATTGACCCCGTGGCGATTCCAGTTGGGCACGCGCAAGGCTTTCAGATTAGCGTAGAGCATTTGGAACGCCTTGAGACACCGATAGATGGCTTGATTTTGGCAAGCCCCGCCAATCCCACCGGGGCGATGATTGATCCCGCGATGCTGAAACAGATTGCCAATTGGTGTGCCGCTAACGGCGTGCGGTTGGTTTCTGATGAGATTTATCATGGGATTACCTATGGCGCGGTAGCTGAGACCATGGCTGAAATTAATCCTGATGCGATTGTGATCAACAGCCTGTCAAAATATTTTTCAATGACCGGCTGGCGGTTGGGGTGGATGATTGTGCCTGATGATCTCATCCGGACGGTTGAATGTTTGGCGCAGAATTTGTTTATTTCACCGCCAACCCTTTCCCAACACGCAGCATTGGCTGTGTTTGATTCCAGGGAAGAACTTGATGCCAATGTGGCACGCTATGCCGATAACAGAAAAATCCTGCTTGATGGCTTGCCCCAATGCGGCTTTGGACCTTTTGCGCCCGCAGATGGTGCCTTTTATGTTTATGCAGGCATTGGAGACCAGGGGTCGGACAGCGCTGAGCTTTGCCGACGAATGCTGGAAGAAACGGGCGTCGCAACGACACCCGGCAAGGATTTTGACCTTGAGGATGGCCACCGGTTTGTCCGGTTTTCTTATGCCGGATCAAGGGATGAAATGCGCGAAGCCATTGCCCGACTAAAGGCATGGAACCAGAAACCCTAAAGGCTTAAATCAGCCGCGAGACCACCATCCCCGGCGTTTCGGGGCATCGGGTGCTTCAGGTGCAGCGTCGGTGCTGGGTTCAGCGCTCACTGTGGTGGGTTCTGTGGCGGCCTCTGTGGGCTGAGCCTTATCGGCTTTCTTTGCCCGGGGCTTTCGGGTTGTTTTTTTGGCAGGCTTTGCTTCGGCCTTGGTCGATTTGGCATCCGCATCTGTTGCCTTATCAGCAGATTTATCAGCAGCCTTTGTCGCCCGTTTTCTAGGCGCCCGTTTTTTGGGCGCGGGCTTTTCAGCGGGCTCACTACTGGCATCTGGGCTGGCATCAGCACTGGCCTCTTCAGGCTTTGCTTTTGCCCGGCTTCTGCGGGGGCGAGGTTTTGGTTTCTCAGCCGGTGTCGCTGCTTCAGAAGGTGTTCCCCCTGAGGCATCGGCACTTGCTTCTGTGCTGCTGGCCTCTGGCGCTGGCTGTGATGTCTCTGGCGTTGGCGCAGGCGTGCTAGTGCTGGGTGCATCGGTCGACACAGGTGATGTCTCTGCTGATTGCGCTGCGTCATTGGTTGTTTCGCCATCAACGCCCGTTTGTTCCGTTGGCTTGCGGTTGTGACGGCGACCACCGCGTCTTCCGCGTCTGCGGCGCTTGGGCTTTTCAGACTGGGTTTCGTCACCATCAGTTGTCGGTGTGGCAGTTGTCGGTGTGGATTGGTCTTGGGTATTGGGCTCACCTGAAACTGGCGGTTGTGTTGTTTCCGATGCTGTGCCCTGATCGGCATTTCTCTGATTTGTGTCTTCATCATTTCTGCCGCCCCGCCTGCGTCGAGGGCGCCGCGCACGCTTGGGTCTGTCTTCTGTCTTTGCAGCCCCATTGGCCCCATTGGCCCCATTGGCGCCACTGCTGCTATTGCTGTTCCCGCCGTTGCTGGATGTGGCAATGGTTTCTGTGATGGTGGCGTCTGTGTTGTCGCCAGCACTGACCACGCGTTCAAGTTTGAAATTGGGCGCAATCAATGTGTCATCGCCCGAAACCATGATGCGGAAATCATAACGCGCTTCGATATCAGCGACCATGGGCCGCTTTTGATTAAGGATATAAAGGGCAATGGCCGTGGGCACAGAGATGTGAATTTGGCTGGAACGACGGCGAATGCCTTCTTCTTCTACCGTGCGCAAAACATGCAAGGCGGCTGATTCTGTTGAACGGATTAAGCCTGACCCATCGCAATGGGGACAATGTTCCGTGCTGGCCTCTAGCAAACTTGGGCGTAGCCGTTGACGGCTGAGTTCCAGCAATCCAAAGGGGCTGATGCGGCCGATTTGGATGCGTGCACGATCGGCACGCATGGATTCTTTCAAGCGGCGCTCAACGGTATGTTGGTTTCGATTTTCCGACATGTCGATGAAATCGATAACGATCAGGCCGGCAAGGTCACGTAGCTTGAGTTGGCGTGCAATTTCTTCTGCCGCCTCAAGGTTCGTCTTGTAGGCCGTTTCTTCAATGTTGCGTTCTTTCGTGGCTCGACCGGAATTGACATCAATAGAGACAAGCGCCTCCGTGGGGTTGATGACAATATAGCCCCCTGATTTAAGCCGCACATTGGTTGAGTGCATGGAATCAAGTTGCGCTTCCACCTGATAGCGGTGGTAGAGCGGAATGGCAGGGTCTTTGTATTGCTGGACCTTCTTGGCATGGCTGGGCATCAGCATGCGCATGAATTCCTTGGCTGACTTATAGCCTTCTTCGCCTTCCACCATCACTTCGGTGATATCCTTGTCGTAAAGGTCGCGGATGGAACGTTTGATCAGGTTGCCCTCTTCATAGACCATGGTGGGGGCAATGGATTTCAGCGTTAATTCGCGGACTTGATCCCAGGTTCTGATCAGGTAGTCGAAGTCGCGGCGAATTTCGGGCTTTGATCGTTCAATTGCTGCGGTGCGCAGAATGGCCGCGACGCCGTCAGGAATATTGAAATCAGCAATAAAGCCCTTCAGCCGCTTGCGGTCCTTGATGTTGGTAATTTTGCGCGAAATGCCGCCGCCCTTGGTGGTGTTGGGCATCAAGACGCAATAACGCCCAGCCAATGACAGGTAGGTGGTCAGCGCTGCGCCCTTGTTGCCGCGTTCTTCCTTGACCACCTGGATCAAAAGAATCTGGCGACGTTTGATGACTTCCTGAATGTTGTAGCGTTGGCGCCGGGGGCGGCTACGGTTGCGTTCTACCGCTTCGGCTTCGACATCGTTTTCGTCTCCGCCACCCACTTCTTCCAGGTTCGCACCATCAGGGGCTTTTTCATTCTTTGGCGCATCATTGTCTGCGTCACCCTCAGCAGTTTCGGCACCGTCTTCTTGATCGGTTTTGTCGTCTTTGTCTGTGGCGTCTTCATCTTTGGACCCGGAAATTGCTTCTTCCGTTTCCTCGGCACTCGCGGCGGCGAATTCTGCTTCTTCCTTAAGAAGGGCTTGGCGATCTGCAATAGGGATTTGATAATAATCGGGATGAATTTCGCTGAAGGCAAGAAACCCGTGCCGGTTGCCGCCATAATCGACGAACGCCGCCTGTAGCGACGGTTCAACCCGGGTTACTTTGGCAAGATAGATGTTGCCTTTAACCTGTTTTTTGGTCGAGGTTTCAAAATCAAATTCATCGAGGCGATTGCCATTAAGTACGACGACGCGGGTTTCTTCCGCGTGTGTGGTGTCGATCAACATGCGCTTGGTCATGTTTATATCTCCTGAGCACCGCTGCCTTGCTTGGGGATACCCAAGCGGCGCGTGCTTTTATGTCCGTGAAGCCGTTTGGCCATATCTCAACCCAAATACGGGGAGGGGGTCTGGCATATCTCACAAAGCCTGAAATGTGGTTGTGAGATCGGCTTCAATCCAAAATTATCCCTCCATTCCGTCTGAGCGCACCAGAAACCGTTTTCCCCCGGCCGATGTAAAAATGCCGGGATGCTTCGTGCTGCGCCGCCGTTGGGTCTGATGAAAATCGGACCTTTGAGCCGACCAGAGGGTCTTCTAACGCCTTCAACATAGTTACTTGCGAACGGTTCTACAATCATATTGTTTTAACCATGGTGCATCAAAGGCTTGCGGGGGGGCGTGCTGGATATTTTTGACCATAATGGCTGTATTTTATGGTGATGGTGCAGTATATGTTGTGGTGATTTTAGGGATTGCTACAAGATGTGGAAAACCACTTCCGCCATCTCCGTCTTTTTGGGTGCGGTGTTGTTGCTGGGCTGTTTGGCCCCTGTCCGTGCTGCAAGTGCTGCTTCGACGGTCTCTGACATTCGGGTTGGGGCACATGCGGGGCGCGTACGCCTTGTCCTTGAATCGAATCAAAACCTTAAGGTCAAAACCTTTGCCTTGGCATCACCGTACCGGTTGGTCATGGATTTACCTGCCGTTGGTTGGGATTTGGCAAAGAAGAAAGCATCCGCGCGCAGGGCCGGTTTTGTTGCCGGGTTTCGGTATGGACAGTTTTCACCATCCCGTGCGCGGGTGGTGTTTGATCTCAAACGCTCATTTGTCATTGCCAAACAATTTACGCTTTCTCCCCGGGGTGGAAAGGGGTGGCGTTTCGTGGTCGACCTTAAACCGGTGAAAGCCAGCCAGTTTGTGAAGTCTGCAAGTGTTGCCGGTGTGTCGCCCAGCAAAGATCACGCATCCCTAAAGCCTAAAAGACGCAGGGCACCTGACCGGAAAAAGGTGGTGGTTATTGACCCGGGGCATGGCGGTATAGATCCCGGGGCCATTGGGCTCCATGGGGTTTATGAGAAAAAGATTACCCTTGCCATGGCACGGGTTCTTCGTCGCACATTGATCGCCCGTCAATACCGGGTTGTCATGACCCGGGGCCGCGATACATTTGTTCGCCTGCGTGGGCGCATTGCCGTCGCACGCCGGGCCAAAGCCGATCTTTTTATCTCGCTTCATGCGGATTCCCTGAAGCGTCGAAACGTTCGGGGGGCTTCGGTCTATACGCTTTCTGAAAAAGCATCTGATCGTGAAGCTGCGGGGTTGGCTGCCAAGGAAAACAAGGCGGATTTGATCGCTGGCGTTGACCTGTCGGGGGAAAGCAGCCAAGTAACAAACATTCTGATTGAACTTGCGCAACGTGAAACCATGAACCTTTCCGCGCGGTTTGCACGGGTTTTGGTGAGCGAAATGCGCAAGACGACACGGTTCCTGCGTAAATCCCACCGTTTTGCCGGGTTCGCGGTTCTGAAAGCGCCAGATGTCCCCTCTGTCCTTTTGGAAATGGGGTATCTTTCCAATGCGCTTGATGAAGCGCAGTTGACACGCCCCCGGTATCGGGCGCGATTGTCCAAAGCCATCGCCAACGGGATAGACCGTTATTTTGCAATTAGGGCCAAGGTTCAAAAGAAATGAGTGGGGAATGCCACATGTTTGCCACAGTTAGGTTCGAAATTGCGGGCCTTCCCCATCGTTGGATAAACTGATCCCATGACAAACATGCCCACCCGTCCAATTAAAAGCCGCAATCCCCTGCGCACCGGGGGGAAAGGGATGCGGTTTTTGGTGCTGGTGCTGGTCACCCTGGTGTTTATGGCGGTGGTTGGTGTTGGGGCCGTGTTTGGAACGTTTTATTTTTATGGTCGCGGGTTGCCCGATTACCAGCAACTGGCCGATTATGAACCACCGGTCATGACCCGGGTTCATGCCGGGGATGGCAGCTTGATTTCTGAATTCGCAACAGAAAAAAGAGCCTTTGTTCCCATCAATGCATTTCCAAAATTAGTTATTAAGGCTTTTCTGGCAGCAGAAGATAAGAATTTTTATTCCCATCCCGGCATTGATTTTCCCGGTGTCGCCAGAGCAGCCCTGACCAATATTATTCAGGTTGGGCGTAATCGCCGCCCCGTTGGGGCATCCACCATTACCCAACAAGTCGCCAAGAATTTTCTTTTGACCAATGAAGTGTCGATTGCCCGAAAGGTCAAGGAAGCGATCCTTGCGTTTCGGATTGAACATGCCTTTTCAAAGGACCGAATTCTTGAACTGTATCTCAATGAGATTTATCTGGGCTTTGGGTCTTACGGCGTGGCCGCAGCGTCACTGAATTATTTCAACAAGTCGATGGATGAATTATCCACGGAAGAAGTGGCATACCTGGCGGCGCTGCCAAAGGCACCCAATAATTATCACCCCATCCGAAATGTGCGGGCCGCATTGGGGCGTCGGAATTGGGTGATC
>Ga0233439_10006410_pt1 | contig 10497 bp, 19 predicted proteins | sample SI_123_September_6_FD_182713 | JGI IMG/M metagenome (GOLD analysis project Ga0233439, IMG submission 182713) | Seawater microbial communities from Saanich Inlet, British Columbia, Canada - SI_123_September2016_100_MG | ecosystem: Environmental > Aquatic > Marine > Inlet | place: Canada: British... | reverse complement strand
ACATTCTGGAATTTTTAAAAAATAATAGGCCTCTGTACCATTCAGACAAAATTTACCTTGAAAATAAACTACAATCTTCTTTTTCTGTAGAAGAAGAGTCTGTTGAAGAAAATAAACTTCTTCCTAAAATTAAATAGCTAATTGACTCTGGAAATGGAGATCCTGGTAGATTGCAATACATCTATGATGCGCTCTCAAATAATAAATTACTTTATCAATCTGATGCCGATTATTTAGAATCAAAATTACGTCCTACAATTAAGGAAACTATTGTTGTAGAACCTCCAAAAAAACCAACTATTGAAATCCCAAAAATAACAAAAGAAACAGTTGAATCAAAACCTTCACAAAAACCTAAAGGTGTGTTGCCAAAAGGATGGTCTCAAAATATTGTTTCTGAAGATGTAAAAAACATCACAAAAAATATTGAAGAAGAACAACAAAAAATTAAAACTCAAGAAAAAATAACTGATGAAATTAACCAACAGCGAACTAATCTATCCAAATTAATATCTCATAGAAAAGAATATGAACATAAAATAACTCAGGAAAAATCTTCACTTGAATCACAAATTAGTGAAGAACGAGTAAGAATTGAAACTCAGACAAATATTTCAAATGAAATAATTGCTCAAAAAGATGAACTTGAAAAAGTGAAAAAAGAAAGGGCCCTAGTAATTGACAAAATTGCTTTAGAAAAAAACAAAATTTCAAAAGATTTACTATCTCAAAAAAGACAGCTAGTTCAAGCGCAATTAGAACAAGGAAAAATTGAGAAACAAGTGATACGTGAGCAGGAATTATTGGCAATAATGGTTACAGAACAAAAGGCTAGACTATTAGAACAGGCACAAATTGCTCATGAAATTAAATCAAAACAAACTGAATTGAATAAAACAAAACAAGATTATGATGATATCGTATCTCAAGTAAATGAAGAGAAAGTAAAGTTTGCAGAGTCTGAAAAACTCAAGAAATTGATTAAATCACAAGAACAAGATCTTATCAAAGCAAAAGAAGGGCGACTTAGTTTAATCACTACTATTGCTGCAGAAAAAGAACTGATATCTAAAAAAACTGATGAGGAAAAATCAAAGTTAAAATCACAAACTGAATTAACTAAACAACTCAAAAAAGAGGAAAAAGCATATGATTTACTAAAAAAGAAACGTGAGAAAATTGAATCTCAAATCAAAACTAAGAACCAAAAATTAAAAGAAAAACAACAAAAATTGAAAAAACAAATTGAGGAAAAAAATAAAAAACCAAAATCTACTTCTAAAAAACCCATTGTGAAAAAGAGTATTAAAAAACCCACTGTGAAAAAGAGTATTAAAAAACCCACGACTGGAAAAACTAGAACTAAAAAATAACTATTCGATTTTTACTACAATTTCCTCTCCATTGCCTATGGGTGGCGTTATGTTCTTAGTCGGGAATTTGTTTTAAGGTATTTGATAGCTTATATTTAGTAAATCTTTTTTTCTAAATTAGAAATGGCAGCAAAAAAAGTCGATTTACTTGATATAGTTCAAAAAATTCTCAAATTAGATTCTAAGATGCGATTTGCAGCAATTATTGAGCCTAAAGGCAAAATCCGTGAGGCCATTATGAAAACAGGAAAAACTAATTTAAAAAATCAAAAGGAAGAAGAGCATTTCTGTAAACAAGTTGCTCAAAGACGTTCTATGAGAAAAGAGTTTGATAGATCCCTTGGTAAAGTAAGATATGTTCATGTAGAACGAGAAAAAGTATCTCAAATGGTAATTTACACAAAACGAAACATTGTTTATTTTACAATGGAGCCTGAAATGCCAATTAATATAAAACTTAGATTAATCACAAGAGTTAAAAAAATAACTGCTGGTCTTTAGACTTTTTTAGCAACATTACTTGTTAGGTATTATGACAATTCGCAAATATTTTGGTGATTCAAAAATGTTTGAATATGATAGATTTTATCGTGAATGTCAACAAGAAAACAGGCCCTTTATCAAGGCTAAAGTAAATCCTCTTCATGGTAATTACCTTGTACAAATTGATTTGATGACATGTGATTATGAATTATCAATTGAGATACAAGAAAAAATTTCTAAACTAATCCATGATGAAATTGATTATGTAAAATCAAATTCAAAATATACATTTGAAGGATTTAACATCGACAAAGAATTAGCTTGGTTTGATGGTGTATCATCAGAACATCTTGAGGTTTTTTGTAATTCACTATATGATTTATCTTTAAAATCGAGCCTAGAATCGAATTAAATTTTTTAAAATTTTATCAATTACTTGGATTTCTTGTTTTCGTTCCTTAATTGTGGATTGATTCCACTCTTTTGCAAATTCTGACTGTTTGTCCATTTTTTCCAACATTTCGATGTATTTTACAAGATGAATTTTGTAATCATGAAGCATGTCTAGATGCTTGTTGTGATTTTTTTCAGTTGGTGTAACCATCCCACTCCTCCTCTTTGATATCTGGAAACATGTCTCTAATTCTTTTCTTGTCCTTCTCCATTGCATCTATTCTACTTTCTAAATGACTTTTAATTGCTAGCTCTCCTTCTTGTTCTTTTTCTTTCTGAATGTTTGAGATTACTTTGGTAAGGGATTTGTAATATGACATGTGATTTTTTTTAGATTCTTCTGATGTATCTTCTTCTTTTACATCCATTGTATTTTATGATATTATTGAAAATAAGTACTTGATGGTACTTTGAATTTATGGTGTTTGTAATCCCGATACGCTTAAGTTAATAATTCATACAGCACATTCATGGATCTTAATGAAATACTCACAAAAGAAAGGGATTCTCTAAGAGATGAAAATATAGAGTTTAGAAAAAAAATAAAGGAACTTGAATTAAAAATACAGGAATTAGAGAAAAAAGAATGAAAAATGTGTTAATTGATCAAAATTGCAAATGGTTAGTAAATGAAGATTCTAAAATACATCTAGAAAACTATGATAAAATATTCGTAGTTGGGGTTGATTTGAAACAAAGAGATTATGATGAGACATTGGCAACTTTTTGCAAAGAAAATGATTGTGAGTTACTTACGGCTGATAATCGTGCGTATATTCACTTTTTTAGTGAGAAAAAAATTAAAAATGTTCAACTTTCTGAATTCATTTATGAAGACAAGGCAGATAGGCCAATCTACCTTGTTAAGATTGTAGACTAGTTTACGTTCTTTGTGTCCATATGTGATATTCTCAAATTTGCAAGAACTTCATTAAGAAAATCTCCCTCTGATTGATGTATTATGTTATTCATTATTGATTCCCAACAATCATTTATTTTTCTAATAATTTGTGAATACATTTTGTCTTTTTTAAATGCCGGATAGTATGATAATAATTTCATTATTCCATCAGTTGATTGAACTATGTGTATTTGATGAATAATTGATCTTAGTCTTTCATGATGAGACAAATTTTCCTCCTTTACTGTAATTTCAAAATTAGCAATTTCTTCAAATATTATATCTACTTCTTTATGCAGATGTTTTAGTTGATTATTTACTGATTCTGAGAGATTAATCAACTCATATTCAATATGAGAACGACTGTGAACTTTTTTATCAATTTCTCCTGCTTCTACTAGTGCGCTTATCTCTCTGTATACTATTTTCTCATTGCCCACTTTTTCTATCACTCTTTTGGCAAGGTCTGTACCTCTAATCTTTCCATTCTCATTTAGGATTCTGATAATTTTTGTTTTGATTATTTCTGAATTTTTATCCATTGTTTCTCCTAAAATTTACTTTTGATATTTTGTAATCACTACTTTTTCTCCCATCTCGCTAATCTCTGTTACTAATTTTTCTAATATCTCAATTCCTTTCTTTATTGGTTCTTTTTCTAAATTCTTGTATTCTAATTTTTGTTTGAGTACCATCCTTTCGTTATTTACAAAACTCAATAATGGCACATTTTCTCCCATGTTCAGATTTAGGAAAAAATCAATATATTCTTCAGTTGATTTTATTGCCATGTTTTACAATCTTTAATCTACTATTTGTTTCAAGTTATTCATACTAGGTTTATTTACAATTTTGATTTATCTTGAATGTGGGTAATTATGATAGGCGTATTCGTGCTTACAAAAATGGAAAAACATTTGATCAATGCAGTGAATTGGCAGTCTATGAATCCTGATTTTAAAAAAATTATTGAAAATAATGGCAAGATTCTATGGGCTGAGATTTTAGAAAAAGTTGATTATGATGAAATTATTTACAAACTTACTCTAAAATTCTTGAGACATGACGGATATGGTATTGGAAATAATAAAATTCCTGAAGTAAAGAAATCCTAATCTGGATTAACCTTACAACTACCATCTATATTTCGCAATTTTTTTGCCATGATATATGGAGTCACTAATAGAATGGGGATTGAAATTGCAATAAAAAATGTCTGTAGTTGAGTTAGGGCAATTGATAATGCAATTCCACTTGCAGTTCCAATGAATACTGACAAAAATGATCCTGCACAAGTTGGACATGCAATGAATAGTCCTGCTATTGCACCTATGCTGCTTGCCCCTCTACCTTTTTTAGAAATTGTATATGCATTGACTGCAATTGCTGCGTTTAATCCTACCAAATATGAAACAATAATTTGCAACACTAGATTAATTGGTATTATGTTTAATCCTATATGATCTGTAAGGTATATGATAACTTGTGGCATGTATCCTGGCCCATCACAACATGGTGCAACAAATCCTGATGGAATAGTGGCACCATAATGATATGAAAAGCTAACTTCTGGCTGATACACTAGTGTTCCCGAAACTAGTGAAAAAAATATTCCGTACCCGATAAATGTTGCAACAAAGATTTTTCTAGATTTGGAATTCCATGTTGTTAATGCAATGATTGAAGAAAGATCCTTTCCTTTGCTTTCCACTTTTTCTCTATGATAGCGGTACATTCCAAAGGCAATGGCTCCAAATGAAACTATTAGAATAATGTAAAATCCATAGGCAATTCTTTGTATGGTGTCTATGGCACTGGGAGTTATGATCTCAGGATCTTGGTATCTACCATACATGAAAAATAAAATTCCAATAGTTACAAATCCTAAAATAATTAGTTTTTTTCCTTGATTCGTACTCTTTTTGATGCTAGTCTCCACAAATTGAAATCTTGTATTGTAGCATTAAATCCTATCCTACAATGTAGGCAGTGATATTGTGGAAAATTCGTAAAATTATCTTTGTTCTACGGATTTTTTTATTTCATCTAAAACATGATTTGTCATGTTTTGTAAAAATACCATATCTTGACTTGTTTTTTCGAGAACACTCATGAATAATTAAAAGTAAACTGTATTGATAAGAATATGTCATTTAGATTTGTTACACAATTTTTAACGTTTTAGCCTCAAAATCATTCCAAAAATGACTAATTGTAAAAATTCTAGAGTTTTAGCTTAGTCTAGGCACGAAAATGTAGATGATTGCAATTATCTCAAGCCTTCCAAATATCATCAAGAATCCTAACACGATCTTTGTTGCAGGATCCGTATCAAAATCAATTACTCCTGCAGACAATCCTCCTGTGGTAATTACACCTGCTGCTTCAAAAAATGCAACTTGGAATGGAACATCTTCTATTGCTGCAAGGTGCAATCCTGTTATTGCTGAAATTGTAGGAAATAGTGCTAGAATGATTAGTGTTGATATAACTTCTTTTTTTGCTTGAGTTGAAAGTTCTACACGTTTTACTTTACTGAGTAATGCTCTGACATCTCTAAGATGAAATATTCTAAATATTTTCAAACCCCCTGCTGTAGAGAATCCACATCCTCCAATGAACATCAAAATTATCAGAATGGTGTGCGCTCCTCCATTTAACCCTGCAAGACTTTCTTGTTGCAGTCCTGCAGTTGTACTAGCTGATACTGAATAAAATGCACTCAGCATCGGATCTAATCCACTAATCCCCATAAACAAAATAGTTGCACTTCCTAAAATTGCAAAGTATGTCAAAACTTCTTTTCCAAGTTTTGGCGATAGGAATTTTTTTCTTACAAATGCATAATGGAATGTAAATGGTAATGCACCTAGTATCATTGCACCCATTAAGATGACATGCTCTTGCCATAATAATCCGTCAAGAATTGTAGATGTGGGTGTAAACCCTCCTGTTGAAAGAGTACTCATGGCCAATGAAAAATTATCAATAATATTTCCTTCGTTGAAAATATGTAATAATGATGCAACAATTACAATGTAAATTGAAAAGATGATTGTGATGGTTAAGAAAAGTTCTTTCATGTGAAGTGTTCTTCCAGATATGAAACCTCTCATTGATTGTAATTTTGACTCTGGATAAAATGCTGTAATTACTAAATAAATGAAACTCATTCCTCCTACAAGCTGTGTATAACTTCGGAAGAATGTGAAACTTTGTGTAAGTTTTTCTGGTTCATCAAATAGAGATATTCCGCCTGTTGTAAAACCTGCAGCACTTGAAAAGAATGCATTACTAAATACCTCTATACTAGTTTCATCACTTGGAAATACGTACAGATATGGTATTGTTCCAAACAATGATAGCAAAAATAGGCTCGCAAATACCAAAATCGATGCCTGTTGTAAATTCAGACTAGATTTTTCACCATAAGAATTTAGAAAGAACCCTGTAACCAGTAAGAGGACAGTTGTAAGATAAATTCCTGTGGCAGTTAATGGGTCTTCTAATAGTGTTGAAACAATTGCTGGCACTAGTAATAACACTCCTGCAAATTGTAACACAAACCCAAGATTTCCTAAAACTGCTTTTACTGGTGGACTCAAAAGACGCGGTGCAGTAGCTGTGGCATCTCGTATGACATTTGCAATAGTTGATTGAAAAATTATCCCCATCACTTGGTTTTTCTTTGATAGGACTGGTAGTTTTCTGATATTGTTATCTCTCATTTTGTGTAATGCATCTTGTAATGTTGATTTTTCATTAATTGTAATTAGAGGCGTACTCATGACCTCTTTCAGTGTTGTAGCTTCTGCGTAAACTGTAACGTCACTAACTTTACTTAGAATATCTTCATCTGTAACAATTCCAACCGGAAGATTGTCTTTGTCTGTAACAACAATGTCATCTGTTTCATAGTGACGTAACATTCTGGCTGCTTCTCTTGTTTGTGTATCTAGTCCAAGAATCAGCACATCTTTGTCCATGTACTTTGTAACGGACTTGCTAAGAACGTATGATACTGCACGTTCTGGATTAGTTGACATTAAGCTACTTTAGTTGGGGATTTTAAATAATTTGGGGTTACGCGTAAGAAGTGATCGTTGAAAAATAATTTACCTATTCATGATTTTGATCTCAAATTTTTGCTATCTTTATAAGCACTGAGCAGGAAGTTTATGCGTAATACAATGGAAATTGATCAAGCACAAGAGCCTGATTATGACTCTGTAAAAATTGATTATGTGGGATTTGTAGATCCATATGCAGTTGAAGGTATGGTTGTTCTAAAATCTGATAATGGTAAAGAATTTCATATGAGGGCATTTTCTGGCGAAGTAGCAAAACACATCTCAAGTTTTGGTGAAACTGAAGGTGAGGCTGCACCATCCATTTACAAGATGATTGAAGAAATTTGTGAACAAAATGAATTGATTCTAGTTAAAGTCAAAATCTATGAAAGCGGTGAGGTATTACGCGCAAATCTATACTTTACAGGTAAGAAAGATCTTGTATTGAGGAATTATCGTGCTTCAGACGCTATGGCATTGGGTGCATTTTACAAAATTCCAATTCTGGTTAGGAAAAATCTGCTTAAAGAAAGCATGGAAGCTGAATAATATTACTTTTGATTAGAATGGTTTTTCTTCTAGTGGAATAATTGAGATATTATGAATGAGCAAGAACAGATAATGGATAATCTGCTTAACGTTGATCTTGAGATAATCGATGTAGTTAGAGAACTGCATAAGGGACATTGGGATTCAGAATCTATGAAACAACAAGTTGGAGATTTACTGAAAATTAGAGATGAAATGGTTCAACAACTAATGTCTCTAAAAGGTGATGATCATTCTTGTGATTGCGGCCATGATCATACACATGAATAATTAACTTAATTCTTCAAAGAAATTATCTGGAAACTTTTTCTGAATTTTTACTATTCCCAATTCATAGGTTTGAATTTTTAATTCAATTTCTTCTCTTTCTTTATCTTTAAGATTTTCTTTATCTTTTTTCATCTTGTTGATTTGACTAGTCAATGTCTTGTACATTATTGAAAATTCTGGAAAATTCTCAGGAAGTTCCTCACCCATTAGCTAGATTAAATACACATCCCACTAATACTGGTTATGAAAATTATATTATTTTCTTTACTTTTCATTGTGTCTGGAATGGGTGTAGCGTTTGCTGATCCAATAACTGCACAAACCTCTTCTGAAGATAAAATCCATTTTGTTGATGAACAAATTATGATAATGGCTGATATTTCAAACAATCAAGACACACAACAAAATTTTGCATATATTACACAAGTGCGAAATAATGACGATGTTGTAATTTCATTATCTTGGTTAACGGGTTCTTTATCTCCTAGACAGTCATTTTCCCCTGCACAATCTTGGATACCTACTGAACCTGGAACGTATCACATTCAGGTGTATGTTTGGGAAAGTATTGACAACCCTTCAGCATTATCTCCACCACTATCCATGATAGTAAATGTCAGTGAACGTGAAATTTAATTAAATAAAAAACGCTTCATAATTCGGCAATCCACATCATCTATCAGTTATAGCTTAGAAGGTTGATTAATCATCAGCATTTTTCCTTATACTATCTAGAATATATTGTCATTCAATCTAAAAATCAGAAGCTTTTTCACATGATGGAATTTCATTACAGTGATGGCAAATCTTGAAAAACTCTATCAAAGTGTAGCCGAACATATAGTTCAAAGATGTCACGGTGCAATCAAAATTACTAAACATGGAAAAATAATTGAAGTTTATGATACTAGACGACATATTTGGAGTGACGGGTTGGCCGGTCTTATAATTAAAGAAGAATCCAAGAATGCAAATTTACGTGATTGGGAAGTTGCAAGGTGTATTAGACCTCGTATAATTTCCATGCTTCTTGAAGATAAGAAAGGATTACTATCAACACGGTTAGCTCCTGACAGTGCGGAAAATCAAACTAGAAAAAGATTATCAAAGAAAAAATTTACTGTTAAAAAACCAACAACAAAGAAATCCACAACAAAGAAATCCACAACAAAGAAACCTATTAGAAGAAAATCTAATCAATAACCTACTTTTCTGATCAAGTGTGGTTCTTTTAGCATAATTGTATCGTCTTTCATTGATGATAGTTCTACTTCTTTGAGATTGTGATTTGTCATTACAATTAGTGCCTCACATCTAGAACATAGAATTGTCTTCCCGTTGGACCTTTCTTCTCTAACTATGTCTTTTTCTAACCTGTCTTCTTTTTGACACGTAGGGCAAAGTCTTGGTTCTTTTAGTATGGTGATTATCTCTTTAATGAAAATCGTTTTCCCCATGTTAGATAATTCATAAAATCCCACTAAAGAGTTATGATCAATCAGATACGCAAAGTATTGGATTCATTGGTAAATGCGCAAGCATTACACAATAACTTATTTTTTAAATTCCAATTTCATAGTATGATTTTGAAAATATTCTTGTATTGAATCTCTAGTTTTCTTCTCTTGGTATTTGTTCAAAATGGTGGACATGATTTTTTCAATATACTTGGCTAGTTTTTCCTTTCTTTCTTTTGCTATTTTGTAGGGCATGATCCCTAATTTTTGTTGATCATCTATTCTAACGATAACCATGTAGGCCCTGTTGACTTCTTCTTGAATATGTTCTAATAACTCTAAACCTTTTTTTCTAAAACGTACTCCATCACTCATCACAATTGTAGGAATTTGTTTAATGACGTTTAGTTCAGTTTTTTGATTTATTTCAAAAACTGCCATCATTTGTATAAAATCAAATTCACTTTGAGCCGTATTCATTTTCTTATAGAGAACCTTGTTTGTGTCAGGTTTAGTTTCAAGATGCCCTATTTCTAATAGCCTCTTTATTGCCTGAATTGTGGCTGATTTATCCCCTCCAACTTTTCTAACTATGTCATTTGTAGCTCTCCAGTTGGAAGTCAAATTAAGTATTTTATCATCATAGATAGTTGTCAAACGGTTTGGTTAAGAAAATCGTTAATTAAATCAGTTTATTTGATATGCTTTCTATGGGTGAACTGTAAGAAATATCGAGCAAGAATACAATAGATTCATGTCACTACAATACAATGAGTGGCAAAACATGATGCAAAAGATCAGACTAATGATGATTTGAATTAGCTAAAATTTACCTCAAAAAGAGTTTGTATTGTTAATTGGTATCAGCATTCCATTTTGAATGTCAAACCGCTTTAATCATTCAAAATTAGAACGAATGGTATTCAGTATATTCCCAATCT
>Ga0233439_10006402_pt1 | contig 10508 bp, 11 predicted proteins | sample SI_123_September_6_FD_182713 | JGI IMG/M metagenome (GOLD analysis project Ga0233439, IMG submission 182713) | Seawater microbial communities from Saanich Inlet, British Columbia, Canada - SI_123_September2016_100_MG | ecosystem: Environmental > Aquatic > Marine > Inlet | place: Canada: British... | reverse complement strand
GCGCCGCAGATCGCCGCGCGCCTCGCGGCTCAGAATGCTCGGGAGCAAGCTGAGCAAAAAAGAGTGAATACTCCTGGTGCTTCCAGCGCCCTTACTGAAGCCGCCACCGTCGCATTACCAACGGGTGCAGCAGCCGCAGCAGCCGAAAAAGAAGCAGAAGCCAAAAAAGCAGCAGACGACAAAGCAGCAGCAGACGCCGCAGCAGACGCTTATGAAAGTAAAAAATACACGATGACTATAGAACGAATAAAACAAAAAATAAAAATATTCTCTACTCCACCAACTACAACAACAGACCGTACAAAATTATGGGGGTTGTTTACAACAAACAGAGAATCATTAAAAAAATACCAAGACAAAATCAAAAAATTTTATAATAAATTAGAAAGTATATACAAAAAATATAACAATAACTTAAAAAATAATATAGTAAATTTCAACCCGCATCTTCAAGGCAGTATGAAACCCCAGGACGCCGCCAGAGAAATCTACACCTTCATAAATTCCGAGAGCAAACCCCCACCGGAAAAAGAAGACGTTGAACAAATGGTGAAGGATTTAAACAGGAGTAGCGATACGTTTACAAATTCATTAACAACGGTCATAGATAATTCGAAAAACTTATTCGAAAATTTTTCGAAACCATTGTTAATAATATATACAAAATTTATGTATGACGTATTAACAGACGAAGATGGAAATATAAAACACATGCCTGTTCTAAGCACCCAAACACCTGAAGAGCAAAAAAAAAGTCGAAAAGAATATTCATTATTATATTGGGCACAGTCAGATATAAATATTTTTAGATATGTAATGGATGGATTATTTTTGTTGTATAAAAATGATGAAATACATAAACCAGATATATTTGATATAATCGTTACGATTCATATATTATATAATTGCGAATATGGGTCAGAATTCAGAGGGGCACTGAATAATCCACTACCATCTATGTTAGCGTATAAACGAGTAAGATATTATTGTGATAGACTATATCCTGAAATATTCGACATATTAGATATGAGTGAAATGATAGAAGTAGCAAATATCCCCGAAATATTAGCCGAACCACGCCAAGACTTAAAAACACAAATTAAAAAAATAAATTTAGACGCAGTAACAACAATTAAACAGTGCGAGACTGTATCTTGTCCGCGACCCCCCAAAGTACTCGAAAAAGGCTGGAAAAGGAGTGTCCACCCAGAATCAATGAAACTATTAAAACATCATATGGGATATTTTAAATTATTTAAAAATTACTATTGGAGCTTGTTTCATTCAGAAACATTCGGAATGACTGAAAATTATATTCCTTTAATGTTTACAGATTATAAAATAACAATAAAAGATAAAAAAAAAGAAAGTAAACAAGAAAAAAGAATATTTCAACCCGGATTAAGCTGGTTTAAACACTTACTGGAAAGAGGTTCAAATGCTTATTATTGGTTATATACCTCATTATTGATAGCATTGAAAGAAGAATTTATTGACAAGTGTGGTGAAATAACTTGCGACGATCAACCATATTATGGAAGTGACATAATGACAAATATTTTAAACACGTTAACGTGTGAAATAAATGCGAATGGGCAAATAGATACAAAGGGAAAAAATTATACAAATATAACACAGTTTATACCTAGAGCAATAGAAATATATGAAGAAATGAATAAAAGCGGTAGAATGGACGCTATGGAAAAAGAAGCGGAAAGTAAATTAGAGAAAAATAAACCATATAAAATAACATCACATGGAAAACGGTATTACACAAGAGTTCCAGATTTTGATGATGAATTAATAATGAAACGTCATGAAATTAAAAGAAAATTGGTAGATTTATTAATTAAAAGCGGACAAAAAAAGACTCCACCACTTGAACTATATAAAACAGTATTCAACGCAGGATTAAACAATATATTAATTCCAATAGGAGTCCCACGAAACCAAACAAGAGCTATAAAAACCAAAATCCCTTTAAGAAAAACGAAAGAAAAGAAAAGTAAATCAACAAATATAACATTTTGTAGTTTCAGTGAATCAGAATTAATAGAATCATATTATATCAAAAAATTTGGAACTTCTGTGGGAGAATCAGAATTAAAAACCCTAAAACGAAAAACAAAAAGATGTAGAAAGAAAAGGAGAGTAAATAAAGTTTCACGTAAAAAGCAAATAGACAAGCAAATAAAAAAATTAGAAAATAAGAAGACAAAAGAAAGCGAAAGAATCACCAAGATTGCGACCCAAGAAAAAGAAGACGAAAAATACAAACAACAAATAAAAAAGCAAGAAAAACAAGACACATCAAATAAAAGCGTAAAACCAAAAAATAAAAGCGTAAAACCAAAAAATAAAGGGACTAGTACTTTCGGCAGAACCGGGCGGGGACGTGCCGTTATTGAAATGGCGGCAGCAATCACAAAAAGCCTGAGATGAGTAGACTAGCAAACTTACTTCAACATATTATTTAATAAAAAAAATAAAACGAAAAAAAAAGAAAGATAAATTAAAACGCCAACAATCTTGACAAATAAAGAATAATCTATAGATTTAATATAAAGCTTTCCTAATCTCATACCAACTTCTTCAAAATCATTTTTAAAGAATACCATTAATAATATTAAACAATAATTAACGTTTAATATTATTAAATAAATAAAAATTGAATACACTGAATATATTATTGGTTAAATTAATAATGCCCAATATAGCTTTGATTTCAAATATGAACTATCGTAGGCGATTTAATTCAATGAGTAAAGAATCATTTACTGAGACGGACATGATAGAATCTACTGCGAATAACGACGACATACCAACTGTTGTATATACCATAAAACTATTTATATTAGCTTACTTTTCAATGATAGCAATAGACATTATGATTAATATAGTATATTTAATAATATATTTGAATGATAAATCAAGAATGGAAAAAAATAAAGAACCAAATTCACCAGATATGACGCCACCGACGCCACCAGCATCACCAGCATCACCAGCATCACCAAATACAACAAGACCGGTTACCCGTTCAATGTCCACAAGACGCCGTAAAAAAGGGCTAAATTTATTTAGTTAAACTCAAAAAATATTTAATAAAAAATATTAATTATAATATAATATTTTTTATTAAATATTTTTTATTAAATATTTTTTATTAAATATTTTTTATTAAATATTTTTTATTCAATTATCTGCCAGTTGAACCAAACCCCCCAGCACCACGGGAAGTAATTGGTAGCCGGTCAACCAAACAAACATAGAACGGGGAAAGGTCAGGCTTACAAATTTGAAAATATCTACTGTTAGAATCCAGCATATGTGTGGAAACTTCTCTTTGAAACCCACTGTTAAGTTGTCCGGCGAGAACATCAACGGCAGCAGCTAGCTCACCGCGATACCCACTATCAATAATACCCGTTGAATTAGCTAGACGAATAGCTTTCTTGTAAATAGAACTGCGTGGGTGAAGACAATATGGTTGTGGAATGGCATGGCAGCGTGTTCCATCTAAAACGATTGGATCATTATTACACTTTGTTTCACCAGCACCACCAGCACCACCAGCACCAGCACCACCAGCACCAGCACCACCAGCACCAGCACCTCCAGCACCTCCAGCACCTCCAGCACCTCCAGCACCTCCAGCACCTCCAGCACCTGCAAATCCTTGATTAATATCATAGCATATAGAATTCATAAGATACGGTCCATTACCAGAAATCACCTGTGAAAATACTCCACCATGAGCGATAGCTTTAACATCATCATTCGTATTTTCACGCTGAATCGATGTCTCCTCCCAATTAATAACATTAAAATAATCTTCTTCTGGATTAAGAGTATACATAGCACCGGCAACACCTAACTTGAGAAGATGCGTAGTATGGGGTGCATAAAAACGGGAATTGGTTCCATTGTGCGATGGCTGAAAAATATCAAATCCCGAATCGACATATGGATTAAAATCCCGAATTCGTTGGGAAAATTCAGATGGATTTTCAGTTACCAAATCATTTTCCAATTTATTACGAAGCTTACCGCTTTCAAGCATTTTACGTCCCCACGATAAACCTTGCCAAACACTCATATTATGCTTATCAACAGATTTACTATAAAGAGAAAGCCGCTCCCTAAAACATTCATCGGGTTCATTTTCACACCGAATAATTTGAAGAAACAAGACTGAAGACGCATCATTAGAGTGAGAGAAATCCATTATTAAAGAATAGCAAAAATTTAAATATGATTGAAACATGGTCAATCATATTTAATTCAATTTAATTTACATAGCACCGATCGGAGGACGCCGGATTGTTGTAATATATTTACCAGTTGATGCCAAATAAAACCAAAATAATGACAAGGCAAACAATGAACCAGAGGTCATATAAGCTAAAGTAATAGGCGAAACACCAATTGTAAATTTAGAACCAAAAAAAGCGCCAATAATTACAGCAACCATCAACAAAAGCGCCAATTTGACTTTAACATATCCAGCATAATAATAATTATATAGAGCTAAAATAGAAAGAGGTGGTATAATAGTCAAAATAACAGTTCCAATGCCTGATTTGTAGCTATCAACCAAAGAAAATAAGAGCAAAGGTGGTAATATAAAAGGTGCTGAAGAAACACCAAGAGAACCACCTAAAAACCCAGCAATAATACCAATAGTTATAACTAACAGTATATTCATAATAGAAAAGGTAAATATTATAAAAAATCAAAAATAAATTGAAAACAAAACTACATAGGTAATAATAATTACATAATAATTACATAATAATTATTAAAATGGAAGCATCAAAAAAATCAGCTAAAATTATACAACCAACAATATTTAATGTTGAAGGACCAAAAGAAAGAAATACAGAGCAAGCAAAGAAGCCAAAAGCAAAAGCAAAGAAGCCAAAAGCAAAGAAACCAGAAAAGAAAAACCGCGTTATAACAGTAACCTTTGGTGATTCGGGTGAAAATCATGTGGGAAATCAGCAGATAGGAACAAAGGTATCCGTTGGGGAAGGATTTACCTTTGAAGATTTCAAAAAAGTAGAAAAGAAATGTAATAAGCTTAAGATAAAGTGTGAAATCATTAACTTGAAAAGCTTACTGAAAAAAGAGCACTTTGATAAAGCCAAAACAGAAAATAAAGTTATTAGTGATGCATACATAATCCTAATCCACGATGCTGTACAAACAAATCCGGGAGAAGACGCAGACCAAATATATGAAGAACTAATGGGATTTGAATGGGATACAAAGTATTATGATTCGCGACGTAAAAAGGTATTAAACAAACACGCAAGAAGCAATCTTTGTTTTGACCAAGCGGATCAGGAGCCAGATTATGAGCAGGGTAAAGGAAGAATTATATCATGGGATAGACTGCCAAAATTATCAAAAGTCAAGACGTTTATAGCACAATTGTTTGGAGCAAAAGCAAGGGATATGATAGGGGAAGGAAATAATTATAGCGATAGAACAAAAAATGGCATTGGGTGGCATGGAGATGCGGAACGAATGAAAGTAATAGCGTTAAGAATTAACGAAAGAAATGATGAAGAAGAGACGGGGACAATGGTTATATGTTGGAATTGGTTTCATCAGTCAAAGCCACTAGGTGAAACATTGAGAGTGGAAATTCCTCATGGGTGTATATATGCGATGAGTGAAAAAGCAACGGGATTTGACTGGAAGTATAGAAGTAGATATACGCTAAGACATTCCGCTGGTGCCAATAAATATACAAAGCTTTAAACATATGTTTACATCTTAAAACAAATAAAAACAACAAATAAAACAAATATAAATATAGAAATTTATATACTTCTATATTTTTTTAATGGAGGAAAATAAAAGTTCATCCAATGAAATAATCAATACTCATGGTGCGTTAATGATTCATCATGAAAAAACAGCAATGAAAACGGGAGATAAAATCTTAAATGAAAATCATTTCCTGAGAGAATTATCTGAATTAATGGAAAATGAAAAGTTCAATAATTTTTTCAATAAATATATGAATGATTGGATAGGCATTAAAAGTACGGTAACATACATGAAACTATATACCGAACTAAAAAATAAATATAGTGAAATAAACGATGAAGAACTCAATAAAAATATAGTTGTTTTCCTACTAACAAAAATAATGAGGAGTAAACATTTAATGACGACATCCATCAAAACAATAGATGATATGTTTGATAACAACAAGTTAGATTTCTTCGATGAAATAGAAAAGAAAATTATAAACACAAAATGTTTAAAAGATAAAAATGAATAAATACCACATATAAAAGCTAAGTTATTTGTAATATCAAGATTTAATTTTTAAAATGAACCAAGCGACAGCAGCGATGCCTGCGCTTGCCCAAATAGTGATATAATGCTTTGCTAACTCAAACTGACTATAATTAATGAACTGACAAAGGGGTGAACCTAATGAAAATATATTTGTAAAGGCACCGATCCATCCCAATGTAACGCAATATGTAACGTAAGCTTTGACTAGTAACCATTGTATACAAGAAGTAGCCATAACAATTAGACCAAACTTAATAATAATAAGCATTAAATCTTTAAAATAATCACTCATAACAAAATTTATAATCTGATTCATAATAGGAGCAATAAATGTAAGTGTGTAAAGCATGGTAATACAAACAATTCTCTCCATTTAAAAAAAATCAATTTAAAAATATAATAAATAAAGTGTATCGCATATTAAGATTCACAACCGAAGTTTATGAATTATATTTAACATCATTAGACCGCAATCCTCCTGGTCTGTATAAACGGTCGTAAACATAATTCATAAATATTGAAGAGTCAACCAAACAATTGCGTAAATCATCCAATCTTTTTTGCCGACTATTATATTTTTCGACAATATCTTTTGATATCCTAGACTTACCAAATGTTGCCCAACCACGCCAAGACCCAAACCCTCCGTGTTTATCGTATTCATCTTGAATACACTTTTTCACAATAACATTTGAAACAACAACACCGTTAATTTCATAGTTATTAAAGGCTTCATTGGCATCTTTCAATGATGGTCCCGAACATTCATACCATGGACCACTCATAGTGAATATTTTATATATCATGTAATGGTATATAAAATATTCAATTTAATTCCAGATATGTGTAATTTTTTTAATTAAACTTTTTTGCTGTGAAAACATGGTAGGCGCGACAATAAGAATAGCATATTTTGATGGATTACCGTGTAAATTTTTACCAAATATAAATTTAAGTCCTTTCTGAATGACCTCTCTGAAGATATACGTTGTTACACCAATCAACCCAATTTGTACAGCGGATTCCGCGAGTAAAACCATCTTTGGTCGTGCAACATCTTTTTCATTATCTTCATCAAAAGATGGGAAAGATTCATCTAGTTTTTTGGCAATAGAAACACCCACAATTAAAAATAAAACACAGGTTAAAAAAATAAAAGCAGCATACTTTGGGTAAAATACTTGCTCACCATTGATAGTTAAATATTTAAAGACACTCATTATATAATATTTAAATATAAAAATTAATAATATAACGGAAATAATACAAGGGGAAAAAATAAGTATAAAAATATATTAAAAAATATTAAATAAATTGATTAATATTTATATTACTAAATGTTAATATAATAATTATATTAAAAAGGCTTAGGAACAAAACAACAAATCTTATTATAAATATGTCTAACCCTCTCTTCCACAACAACACGGTAAACATCAATGATGTTTGGTTTGAATCTCATAAAGCTCTTCTCCAACAGCTATGCGTTGAATTGGGGCAATCTGATAAAATCGAGGAGATGTCAGCGAAATTTCTAGGAACGAAGTTGAAGATGAAGGCTTTTAAGGACCCGAATAAACCAAAGCGTGCAAAATCGGCATACTTTTATTTCTGCGATGAAGTTAGACCACCTATTATTACCAAGTATCAGAAGTTGGCAAAGGCGGGGAAGATGAAGGGTGAATCTCTAATGGGAGCTGTAGCGAAGGAGTGTGCTGGATTGTGGAAGAAGCTTTCAGATAAGCAAAAGGCAAAAGTGAATAAGCTAGCAGCAGCAGATAAGGAGAGGTATTCAACTGCTATGGCAGCTTTCAATGAACTTAATGGAAACTAACAAACATATAATTAACAAATAAGAATCTTATAATATTTTTATTATTTTTATTATTTTTATTATTTTTATTATTTTTATTATTTTTATTATTTTTATATTTTTTATATTTTTAATTTTTTTATACAATAAAAAAATTAAAAATTAAAAATATAAAAATAATATCTGATTTGGCAGATATAGAGCAAAAATTTCAATTCGGAACTTCAGCAAAGTTTGATTTTGATATACGAAATTATGATATAAATGATATGATGAATATATTAAATATTAGTGGCGATCCATCAAATTTAGATTATTTTAATGTCAAACAAAAAACAGACCAAATAATTGAAAAACTTAAAGAAGATGAAAACATGTCTTCAGAAATGAAAAACAAATTCGAAAGCTTTTTAAAAGCACTGGAATTTTTCTTAGTATACAAATACAATGTAAAAGCAGACAACTATATAATGAATAAAAAAAGAATAGACCCCAGTAAGTTAGTGGCGAATGTTCACGTGAGTGGACCACAGTGGAAAGGTGGTTCAAATGTAGGGGGGACAAACTATTCAGGGGAAATGGTATCGGTAAATACATATCGCCGTAGTATTATAAAAAGACAATTAAGTTTTGACACAAAATTTAGACCAAATTATTTCAAATCGTCACCAGCAAATTTTAAGATGGTATTACCGACCCCTTTAAAAAATGTAATAGCCATGCGTTTAATATCACTTGAATTTCCAAATGTGGTATACGACGTAGATAATACACTCGGGACGAACGAATTTTCAGTAATTTATCATCCAGATATAAAGACGGATTTTGGTCACATAGATGACGATGACCCGGAAAATGAGGATAGTTTACGTTGGGTTTCATCTTTAAATCCAGTTGCTAACAGACAAGTATACGATATAAAAAAGATAACAACTGGTCCGGCTTCGGGTGAAAATTTTCCTGGAGATGGCGACACAACGACGGGATATAAAATAAAATATAAAGTACCTTCTGGTAATTACCAGTCGAATACTATTGTATCTGCTTTAAATAAATTCTGTCCAATAGACAGTATAGTTTTTTCAATAGACGTAAAAACGGGAAGATGTATTATAAGTGTTACGGATATATCCGAATTTGACCCTTCATTTAATACCCTTGATAGTGATGCCACATTTGATTTAGATTTTACAAATACAATAGAACCTGGTATGCCAATCACGAAAAATTTCGGATGGAAATTAGGATTTCGCCAATTAAAATACACCGGGTCAAAAACGTACATAAGCGAAGCACCAGTAGATTTGGGGGGACAAAAAATACTGTTTTTCGCGGTGGATGATTTCAGAACAAATGTATGTGAGAATGTCAGTGTTGTATATGAAAATTCTTTTATGAATAAAAACATATTAGCAAGGATACCATTAAAACAGGGTAAGTTCGTTGTGGTATACGACCAAGAAAGTGAAAATCCGAGAAAAAGTCGCGAATATTTTGGACCAGTGACAATAGATAAGCTTCATTTCCGTGTAATAGATGAGTACGGTATTGATATACGACAGGGATATAGTGATTACTCATTCGCGTTAGAATTTGATATTTTATATGAAAAATAATTATAATTACAAATATGGAAAGTATAACAGGAATAAATGTTAGCGGACCAGTTAAAAATTATGGAAGAATATTTAAAATAAATTATGACGACGTTTTTGATAAACACAGTAAAACAAGTAAAGATAAATTAACACTGAGTGTGAATATAAATGATGAAGATGTTGTATTAAATAAAAAAGATTTAGATGTGTATCATTTAGAATGTTTGGAGATACTCTCACTTGAAAATTGGAATAAATGTTTCAGGGTAAATACAAATAGAGAGGTAGTGGAAATCAGTTACCCTTACTTTGGTGAAATATGTTGCGATATACAAAAAGCATTCAAAGGTAATTTAAATTTTACTGGAGAGAATTTTACAAATACATCTTTGATACCGGGTGATTTAGAAACATACTATTTTCAATATATGGCACAGCAATTATTTGGTTCCCATTTAGCATTTTACGGTATTCAAAATTTACCAGATATAAAAAATAAAATAGGAAATATTCCAAAAGATTTTATTAGTTTGCTACAAAAACCAAAATTTTTAAGATTATTTTATAATATTTTTAAACAAAACCAAGAAGATAGTGATGGGGAGGAAGAAGAAAGTTTTTTCGGTACAAAAAAACTATTTAAAAAAGGCGATGTAATTGAATTTTCTATATTGTTAAAGAAACCAAAATTGGAATTAACATGTAGCAAAAGTTTAGAAAAAAAAATGAATAATAAAAATTATTTTAAGAATAAGATAAAAATAAAAAATAGCATTTGG
>Ga0233439_10006401_pt1 | contig 10509 bp, 8 predicted proteins | sample SI_123_September_6_FD_182713 | JGI IMG/M metagenome (GOLD analysis project Ga0233439, IMG submission 182713) | Seawater microbial communities from Saanich Inlet, British Columbia, Canada - SI_123_September2016_100_MG | ecosystem: Environmental > Aquatic > Marine > Inlet | place: Canada: British... | reverse complement strand
TGTCAGCTCTGACATTGGATTAGAAGAGTGCCCCTCATTCACTCTCCCTGATAATCCACGTACACATAATAGGCTCCCCACTCTTTATTACCCTCATGATCATCGGGGCGTTGAAAAACCGTATATAGATCATGGAGACCTTTTTCCAATTTCAGTTCAAGCACGGCATGCGTGGCGTCGACATCAAGCAAGGTGCTCCTGCTGTGGTTCCCGACAATAACACTTGCTTTGACTGCTTCTGCCGGCCTTGGCTCTTCTCGAGGATAATGCCGCAGTTCGAATCGATAGAGTCCGCTTCTTGCCATGTCGACTCTCCATTTTCCCTGTTCCTTTCTTTTTGCGAGTGCTTGCTGGGGCCAGGGGTGTCCGCCTTCATACCAATCCATTGCATTCAAGCGAACGGACGGCGCCTCTTCTGCACCTAATACATGAGCTGACAACAATTCCGATTGTGGGGGAAGTTCGCTCCAAAATGTTTCGTAGCTTGCAGTCAAGGCTTTGACCAGCCTGGGATACTGGTCGATGAGGTTCCTTGTTTGGCCGTGATCATCTCTGATATCATAAAGTTCCTTACCATCTACCAGGCGCCACTTCTTGTATTTGACCGACAGATTGCCCCACTTTGAGCGCTCTCTGGCGCGCGGGCATTGAATGATCAGTTTGCGTTCTCCGTTCCAACCCGAAGTATGCGCCAACAGGGGTCTCATGCTTTGCCCATCCAAATTGGATGGTGGTTCGATGCCGCATACATCAAGGACCGTGGGCAACACATCCACCATCCCAGTCAATTCGGATCGATCGCCTGGTTGAGCGTCGGTAATCTTTGGGTATTGGACCATGCAGTAAACCTGATGCTTTTCATCGTATTGAACGCCTCGCCTGGTCCCCGCTCCAGCTCGATGAGTCACGCCTCGATCGTTCACTCCCTGATCAGACATGAGAAACAGGACCGTGTTCTCTTTCAATCCGCTTGCTTTCAAATAGTCCAGCAATCGCCCCACATTCTCATCCACATTTTCTATCATGGACCAGAGCGGCAACTGCTTCTCATCCGTGATTCCACGATCTTTCAATCGTTTCCCGGTTTCCGGATGCAGGAGCGTTGGAAAATGCACTGCAGGCGTTGAAATCAAACAGAAGAATGGGGTCTCACGGTTTCGATTCATGAAATCAATCCCCTGATCAAACAGCACATCGGTTGAGAATCCCCTTGATTTCACATATTGTCCCTGATGGATGTAAGTCGCATCCATGTGATTGTTCCCGTAATAATCCTCCAATTGGCTCACGCCCCCACCCCCATGAATGAAATACTCATCGAACCCACGGCAATCAGGTGTGTAAGGATGCGACATGCCTAAATGCCATTTACCAAAAACAGCCGTTCGATAACCTGCAGATTTCATCACATCAGCAAGCGTTCTTTCATCTCTGTGAAGAATGGAAACACCACCCACCGTATTATGAATCCCATACCGCAACGCATACCTTCCGGTCAAAAGAGCACCCCGACTGGGAGAACAAAATGGAGGCGCGTTGAAATCAGTAAAATTTACCCCGGTCCTGGAAAGCCTGTCGATGCGTGGAGTCTGAACCACGGGATGTCCGTTCCTGCTAAGTTCGTGGTATCCATGATTGTCGATCAGCACGATCACCACATTGGGTTTGACTGCGGTATGCGCTGCTGAGATGAAGAAGACAGTGATGAATATTGAGAGAATGCAGATTAACCTCGCAGGAGGATTTTCGGGATTTATTTTGAACATTGGATAATTCAAGTTTGTCGTTTTAGTTTTATCTCAACAAGTGTTAATGCATTTCGTCATTGGTTGCTTTCAACACGCCAGCAATGAGTGGACAAGCTGTTCGTTATTGTCCACATTTATGGTTAGTCATGTTTCCCTCATATCTAAATCGTTATCATTGGCAAATAAGGCATCTTATCAACATCCCATACGCCTTGTCCTTGATGTGGATGACGGGAACTGCTGTCGTGGCGGAAGATTTGCTTGAATCCATCACGGTCCAAACTCTTCATCAAAACCAGGGAGACTCAGAAAAGGAAACTTGGTTTCACCCCAAAGCCTGTATGATACCCGATAGGAACGGATCTTCTCCTCTGGCTTTGATGACAAAACAAGTGATTGGCGGTTCCGATTATTTTGGTCCCGTGCATTGGAGTATTTCGAACGATCAAGGCAGAACGTGGTCCGAAGCCATGCCCATTGCCGCGTTAAATCGCAAACCTGTCAAGGGGCACGAAGGATTGATGGCGGGAGTCTGCGATGTTGTCCCGGAATACCACGCTGCGACGGATACAGTTCTGGCCTTGGGGCAAGTGGTGTTCTATCGAGGCATCAGATTTTCAGGAAATGAACAACTGGCAAGGTATCCGGTGTATGCCGTTCGGCGATCCGATGGCACCTGGTCCAAACGCCGCATCCTCGAGTGGAGCGATCCAAGGGGAAGTTTTATTTATTCCAACAACTGTGGACAAAGGTGGAATTTACCCAATGGAGACATCCTGCTCGCTTTCACTTTTGGTCCAGAATCCAATCATCGTTCCGTCGCCGGAGTGCTGTGTTCTTTTGACGGTGAGTTCCTGAAAATCAAACGTGTAGGCCCACCTTTAAAACTAGCACACCAACGTGGATTACTTGAACCCTCGATCACGCGTTTTCAAGATAAGTTCTATCTGACCATCCGTGCAGAAGATGATCGAGGCTACCAGAGTGTGAGTAAGGATGGACTCCACTGGCAGGATAAGCAGCCTTGGAGGTGGGACGACGGCGAACTTCTGACCATGTCCAGCACCCAACAACACTGGATGAGGCATTCTGATGGTCTCTTTTTAGTTTACACACGTAAAACCGAAAAAAACACCAACGTGATCCGATGGCGGGCGCCATTGTATGTGGCCCGTGTCGATACTGAAAAAAGACACCTGATCCGGGCGACTGAACGCATTGTGATTCCAATGAGCGATGACGGCATCAGTCAACCTGACCAGGTGGCATTGATGGGCAATTTCCATATCACCAATGCAAGTGCGCGGGAATCATGGATTACCGTGGGGGATTGGCTTCCACGTCAGGAAACACGGGGCAGAATGCACCTTGCGCGCATTCAATGGTCCAGACCCAATCAGGGATGGCTGTTGAACAAACAAGAAAACTGATTTAGCCATGTATGGGCTTATCTTTTCATGATCAGTAAACAGAATCAAAAACGTCCAAATAGTGCCAGTCACATGGATTTATTTCGGCAAGCCATCGAACAGCCAATCAATCTTCTCAACCGAGATGGCATTGTGAAATATTATGGGGCCTTGATCTCGTGGGAATCGGCGGATGACTATTTCAACCGCTTGTTAAGCACCATTGAATGGAAAAGCGATGAATCCATGATCATGGGAAAACGCATCGTCACCAAACGCAAGGTGGCCTGGCATGCGGATCAACCCTTTACATACACTTATTCCGGCACGACCAAACGTGCACTTCCCTGGACTCAAGAGCTCGTTGAGCTGAAGACAAGAGTAGAAAAACAAACGGGTGAACCTTTCAATGCTTGCCTACTGAACCTGTATCATGATGGCAGTGAAGGCATGGCATGGCACAGCGATGGAGAAAAAGATCTGAAAAAAAATGGTTCCATCGCCTCTTTGAGCCTGGGTGCAGAAAGGAAGTTTGCCTTCAAGCATAAAGCTACCAGGGAAACCGTGTCTTTGATGCTGGAACATGGCAGCCTTCTGGTCATGCAGGGCACAACTCAGACCCATTGGAAACACTGTCTTCCCCCGACAAAAAAAGTATCTTCACCCAGGATCAATCTTACATTCAGGTGCATTGATGAATATCGGCAGGGAATACCCTCAAAAAAGACGCATTCATGAAGCAAACATTCGTTGAATCATAGCCCGTGAGCGATGCCCCCTCACGCATCGCATGGCAAGCTTCATCCGATGGATCACCTTAAGATGAAGATATGACACAAAGGTCAGCGAAGTCAGGGCTCGGAACATTTGAGGTCCGATATCGGAATGCTGAGCGAACGCAGACATGCTTAACAAGCTGACAAAGATAGTTTGATCATTAGGCACCCTGCCTTTCATGCGTGAAAGAGCATTGTCAAAACGAGGATTATTCGATTAGTTTGCCATTAAAGCCACGATAGTAAGATGAAAATTCACAGTAACCCCATATTGCTTATATTGGCCTTTTGCTCCGCAACAGCATGCATCGCTTACCATGGAAATCTTGCTGCTCAAACACAGAAAGCAGGTTCCAGATTTTTTATCGATGTCGAACGTTACCGTTTCGGTGCAACCCCAAACCCTCTTGACAAAAATTTCTACCCCATTCCACGCGAAAAGATAACGAAGGAAACATATCATCAGTGTTTGGATTCTAACAACCTCGACTCGATGTTGAAAAACCCCGACCGCGGTATGCATGGGCCAAAGGCCTTGATGCCAGCACTCGCCAAATTTGTTCAAACAGGCGAGGCCCGCTGGAGTAATGCATGTATTGCCATGCTAAAGGGCTTTCACCGCGAAATGCAGGAAAGAGTATCGGCCCGGGGGTGGTTCTGGGAATTCGAACATCCGGCCGCTCTGATCCCGCTTTACCGAAAACACCTCATCGCTGGAGGAGTCATGCGGGCGGGTGAACCGTGGTTCAGGGAGATGTGGCTCTATTACTGCCGCCATCTGCACGTATGGGATTCCGAACCCGTTGAATGGCGTGGAGCATGTCACCGCTCCATGCCGGAAGGCTATGCCAAGGGAAGAGCCGCAGATTGGTATCCGGATATCCAGGAAGCTGCTGAGTGGAGGCGCTATTCCCAACTTGTCTTCGACGATTTCTGGAGAGCGAAAGACACTCCTCAGAATGACACGGGCTACATGATGGGACCGATCATCATTCTTGCGTGCGGCGGAGACCAGTGGACAGGCGATGACCGAGTCTATCTTGATCCGAATATGCAATCTATCTGGGAACGCCTGTTAGTAGAAATCTCACCTGATGGATTGATCAACCCCTACGGCCCGAACGGAGGTTGGAACAGCACAGCTGATTATCGTGTCGCCATACTCGAACTTCTATCCGCCAAGACCCGCGACGGACGTTATCGGTTCGGTGCCCACAGGCTCATGAATTATCTGCGATATCAAAGCCATGATTTCGGCCAGCAGAATCCGAGAATGGACTCGGCGGCATCTTGGCTCATCGCGCTTGCATCCATTTGGGCGGATGATCAGGTCGAGCCCAAGATGCCCGCCGCCAACTCCCTTTGGAACAAGCGCAGAGAAGCAATACGTGTCCCACATACTGACAAGGAGCTGACAGACCGTCTTCTGGGTAACGCCGATTTCCGTAAAAATAAAGGTCATATCTGCTGCAGCTGGCACATGACAAAAAAAACCTGGCCAGACAAGCTAATCCTGCGCAGCGGCTGGGGGCCAGGCGATTTGTTTGGTGTGATTGAATTACATCCCACCAGTTTCCCAGCTAACCCAGGTGGTATCATGGGGCTGAACCGTTGGGGAGCTCCCTTCACACAAATCGTAACCAGCAAGGGGGCTTCGGTCGAAAATCGTATCCTCATCGAGGACATCAACAAGGAAGCCGACCGCCGCTATCATCCGGACAAACTGAGGATCAATGAATTCTGGAAGGGAGCATCGATGCCTGACATCCAATCCGAAGTCACATATTTTGAAGAAACCCCGCAGGCAACCTATGCGCGGCTTCAGGTCAGCAACATGGATGGTCTGCCTGTCGCTTACGAGCGTGAATTCATATTTGCCAAGAACCGATTCCTTGCCACAAGGGAGATTGTGACGTTTGAAGAAAGCTTCGAAGCACGACTGGCGCCGCTCTGGAACACACACAACATCGGACCTCAAATAGGAAAGCACTGGGCCAACACCTTCGTTCATCATCCCGTGGCCGCAAATGGAACACGCAGCATGAAATCTCCGCCCGTCGATCTGCTGGTTTGGTTCGCACCGCGTCATGAAGCAGAACTCCAGGTGATCAACCGCCTCATCGACGATCCAAGGGCGGAGGCCTGTCCGAATCAGGTCCGCTACGTCTGGCAGGGGAAACCGGAAATTGGAGAGAAGCTGGTGTTCACTCAGGTCTATTACCCCCATGCTCCCTACCGGGCCAAGTCCAAATCGAATAACCCGAACCCTCAGGCTGAGGCCGCTTACGCCAACGATCTTCAAGCCACCGCTCATGCCTCGGGCATCCAGTTGCTTCGCGATAGCCCTGAACTGTCGATGTTGCGCCTTGAACTCGATCCGGGCCGTATCGAATGGATCGTATTCAACCCTGAGGAAAAAACCGTTGAGTTCGGAAACAGGAAATCAAGAGCCCCCTATTTGTATGTCCCCTCCTCTGAATGAATCGGAATTCTAAAATACCGTTCCAGCAATTGAAGACATCCCTGCAATTCGAAATACTGATCAAGGAAACAAACCCAAGCAAAGTTAAGATGCTTCACCAAGCATGGGGTTGTACTGCGATCGGTCCTCTACCAATGGATGGCTCTGGCTTGCTGCGCCCTTGGCAGGGTAAAGGCCTCGTTCGCTTTGCAAGAGGCCGCCATCGTTATTCCATCTGATGCGGATTGATTGAAAAAAGCCCGGTCTTTGCCTCATTGCCACATCAAGACGAATGGATGTCTTCGCAAAAGCAAAACATTGGAGGCACTGCAAAATGCTCCTTGGTTCCACCAAACTCACGACGTGTCAGGAAGAAATACAACGTTTATCGGTGAATCCAAGAAGGAAATTGATCCAGATATGGCCAGCGAAAACCTTCGTCCTTTCGATAGGAGAGATCCCGCATCTTCAACTGCCTTTCCGCAAACTCCGAGAGCATTTTGGGTTGGCTCAATGGATCCCTTGTTTTTCGCTGCCAGTTCTGCAGAGCATCAAGCAAGGACTCTCTGATATGAGTGTATTCAGCCCGGTCCGCCAGATTGTTGAATTCGTATGGGTCCTTTTCCAAATCGTAGAGCTCAAAGCGAGGTGAATGCAGAAAGGTCCTGTAAGCCGTTTGAACATGAGCAGGTGCTTTTTGAATTTCATCCATGGTCGTGCCTGCAATGTAATGAGAGTTCAAGTGGGTATGATAGGCTTCGGCAGAAAGATTCTTTGTTATACCATCTGACAAGGGGTTCACGATCAGCTTGTAACGCTCGCCCCGGACAGAATACCCCAGATGAAAAATGCGAGGTGCTGCACCGGTCGTGAAGCCAAAAACATACCGACGCCAAGGCACCGTCAAACCATTCAGTAAAGGCTCAAGTGATCGACCGGGAAGGTTTTCAGGAAGCAATGATTCAGCCCCAATAATGCCAAGGAGGGTAGGTAGCAAATCCAGTGTGGAAACCAATTCGTTCCTTATTCCGCCTGACCTGATGACACCTTGCCAGCTGATCATGAAGGGCACCCTCATGCCGGCCTCATATACCGAGCATTTTCCGCGTGAGAATTGCGCGCCATGGTCGCCGATGTAGATAATCAATGTCTCATTAAATTTTCCCGATTCCTTCAATTTTTGGATGAGCATGCCAATACCGTCATCAAGACGCTGGAGGCAATTGTAGTAGTCAGCAGTAAATTGCCTCAGCCTCGCAGAATCCACCCCCACCCAAGGCAATGGCTTGACTTCATTGGGCTCGATGGGCGTCTTGGGCAAACCGAACTGTTGCTTGTGCAATGGAAAATGCGCATCGGGATAGTTGATTGAAAGAAAGAAAGGCTCGTCGCTGCCATTAAAAAATGTATCGGCGGATTCCGCATATTCTTTCATGTTGCGTCGCCCGAAGTTTGCTCCTGAAATATCGCGATAATCCACAGGGAAATCTTTCTCAGGATTGACGTGTAATTTTCCAATGAGGCCAGTGTGGTAACCTGCAGATTTCATCAACGTGAACAGATTAGGAATATTTCCATATGTCGAAAATTTATGTGTTGCGAGTCCTAATTGACCATTTTGATGGGGGTAAAGCCCTGTCAGAAAACAGGCACGCGAGGGGCTGCAAACCGAATATGGCACAAATGCGCGAGCAAACCGCACACCAGACTCTGCGAGGCGATCAAGGACCGGTGTCCTTGCATAAGGATCTCCATAACAACCCAGCTCAGGCCCATTGTCCTCGGAAACAATCAAGAGCACATTGGGCATGCCCAAGGAAAGCGTTCCTTTCGCCATGAGGAGAAAAGTCAGGGCCATGATCTGTTGTATCATTTTTTTCCTTTCATGCGCTCGGTTGATGCGGATCTCGAGATAGATGTAAACCAGGCATCAGTAAAGAGCGATCATGTGTGCCTTCTGTATCCGTAGAACGGATGTGCATGTGACACCTTTGGTTAGATCAAATCAGGCCTACCATCTTGCTTTGATGAACAGGCGTGATTCATCAAACGCTGACAGGATTGCCTTGAAGCCTTTTACTGGGAGAAACTTTGATCTTCTCAAAACACGTTGTCAAGAACCCGCCGGCGACCAGTTAACGTGTCAAAAAGCTTGGTCATCAGCGCGGTTGAGAATGATTTGAAAACATGCGGGTAAGGAATGAAACACTTCAAACCCAAAGATTAGAACATTTGCCCCAAACGTTTTACACTCAATAAGGCATTGGCGGACAACAAAGGAAACAGGAGCCATCAATCAACCTCTAGCAGGTGCTCCATGAGGTGAGGTAACTGATCCAGAACAGCCTCTTCCCCGGCAATGAGTTTGGCTCCTGCAAGCCGAGCTTTTTCGTGGAGATCTTCGTTGTTCACTTCAGCAAAGGCGAGCACCGGAATATGTTGAGTTTCCAGATCCTCTTTCAGCGTTTGAATGGAAAGGGGAATGTCGCCCGTTTTTGAGTGGAGGTCCATGATGAGAGCCATCGGGTGATGCTTCCGGACCTCATCGATCAACTTATCACTCTGAGTCACACTTGAAACGCGGTAGCCGAGATCCTGCAACCGATTTACTATCTGGCTGCCTGGTATCAATTTTTCGTAAAACAATAGGACCAAGGGCGTCGACATAAGGGATAGTATGGTCAATGGCTGCGGGTAAAATCAAAGCAATTCACGCGGCGGATGATGAATCGAGAGGTTTCCCGATCTGGATACCATGTTCAAGGCAATATCGCGCGTTAGCCACATATTTTTCTGCCCAGCGACGAAGCCCTTGACGCTCTTTGTCAGAGAGCGCCTTGACCACCTTCGCAGGCGAGCCAAGCACAAGCGAACCTGGTGGAACAACCGTTCCCATGGTTACCAGTGCATTTGCTCCCACAATGCTCTGAGCACCAATGATTGCCCCATCCAGCACCGTTGCGCCCATACCTATGAGGCATTCATCTTCGATGGTACAGGCATGCAGGATCGCCGCGTGCCCGATAGTGACATAATTACCGATAAGGCACGGAAAATCGTCCGCCAAATGAACCACCGCATTGTCCTGCACATTGCTATGATGCCCTAATTCAATGCGGTTGATGTCGCCTCGTAAAACAGCGCCATACCAGATGCTGGATTCTTCGCCTATGGTCACATCACCAACAACCACTGCCCGGCTTGTAATGTAAGCGTTCTCAGCAACCACTGGCTGCTTGCTCCAATAGGTCTTGAGGCGTTCTGCAAATTCCATGGCGTTTGGATATGGTAAGCTTTTCAGGACTCAGGCATCCACTGGTTTTTGAGGATCTTGGCAACGTTCATGAATGATTGACCTGCTGGGGAATCTGTTTGAACTGCTGCCACAGGTTGCCCAGAATCTCCACCTTCTCGAATCTCTGTAAAAATCGGAACCTCCCCAAGGAATGGAATATTTTTTCGTTCACATTCGACGCGTCCGCCTCCATTGCCAAAGATTTCAATGCGATCTCCGTTGGGAGCGGTGTAATAACTCATGTTTTCCACGATGCCCAAAATGGGCACATTCACCTTCTCAAACATGGCAATGCCCTTACGGACAACACCGACTGAAGCCTCTTGAGGCGTCGTAACGATCACGCCACCATCAAGCGGCACTGTCTGACAGAGAGAAAGCTGAGCATCACCAGTTCCGGGAGGAAGGTCAACGAGAAGGATATCAAGCTCTCCCCAATCTACGCTGTTAAAAAACTGCTGAATGGTTTTCATGATCATGGGACCGCGCCAAATGACAGGCTGATCGTCGTCCAGGAGAAATCCCATGCTCATTAATTTGATACCATGGCTGATGACGGGTACCATTTTCTGTTCTGGAGTGATAGCAGGGCGCTCGCGTACGCCCATCATCAAAGGAATACTTGGTCCATAAATATCGCAATCCAGCAAACCGACTCGAGCCCCCAGCTTTTGCAGCCCGCAAGCCAGGTTCACCGATACAGTTGATTTACCTACACCACCTTTGCCACTGGCAACAGCTACAATCCGCTGCAAACCGGGGACCGGTTGTTGATTTTGAAATGGATTGGAGGCTCCTCCGCTTGAAGATTGGTTTGCAT
>Ga0233439_10006400_pt1 | contig 10510 bp, 9 predicted proteins | sample SI_123_September_6_FD_182713 | JGI IMG/M metagenome (GOLD analysis project Ga0233439, IMG submission 182713) | Seawater microbial communities from Saanich Inlet, British Columbia, Canada - SI_123_September2016_100_MG | ecosystem: Environmental > Aquatic > Marine > Inlet | place: Canada: British... | reverse complement strand
ACTGTAACGCATGATTTGACGTGGCATTTTTACCATGATAACACCTTAAGCATCCCGCCCACAAGGGTCGGGTATTTAGCCATGCCGCAATAGTAAGTGTCATAAAACGACGCACTGCAAAGGGATTTGACGGGTATTATTGATAAGGCTGGGGCTTGAGCACCCTGTATGGATGAGATGGTCCAAGCAGCATTGTTGTTTTGGATTCCAGCGCTTGCACTAGTTGTTGGAACAGGAGCAGCGTTGTCTTCAAGGTCGCAAAGCATCAAATTATTGTCAAAAATAATTGCGCTTACTGGATTTGTTTTTGTATTGTTAAGTCCAATGACTGTCCCAGAATCGCCATCGAGTGCCGCAGGCCATTTACTCGGATCAATTATTGGTCCATGCGCATTGCTGATTACAGGAATCTATTTACTGGCATTTTCAGGAAATGTGGAAGTTGGTAAATTATCATCAACGGATAGAAAAATTGGTTCAGCCAGCACCTTCTTCGGATTGATTTGGCTTGAGGGCATGCATTGGTGGACTTGGACTCCAATGCTAAATGGAGAAGTGAATCCATACTGGCTAGTATTTTGGCCAACATTCCTCATCTTGTCTACTGGTTTGAGCAGTGGAGCTGCATTCGCATTGAGATACTTAGGTGACTCAAGAGAAAATGAATCCAATTTTATGCTAATTATTTCCTTGTTAACTTTCTCACTTACTGTACTTGGAATGATACTCGATGGACCTAATATCTCTTCTGAAATATTTAGAAATCATTTTTGGCTTGCTGCTTCTGATATTTTTGGAATAGGAATTGGCGTTGGTTTGTCAATTCTAGTATTTGCAATGGTAATTTGGATTTACGAATCTAACCTACCTCCGGTAAACATCTTAGATGAACCTTCAAAACAAGAATTGGCCCAAGCAGCCTCAATAATTGCAAATCACATCGGAGGTGAACAGGAATGAGCGATATTGCGAAAACCTGGAAAGTAATTGTAATGGCGATTAGTTTTCCTCCAATCATGCTGATGATTATTGCTGCATTATTGGGCGATGATATTGGCTCTCAAGCATTCAAGAGATTTGGTAATGCACTGATCACAGGTTATACATTCTGTGCAGGCATATTATCTGTCAATATGTTCTTCTATGCAGATTCAAGAAATCGCCCTATGGCGCCGTTATTTGGAATGATATTAGCAACATTAACCGGCGCCATGGTAACATTGTGGCTATTGTCACAAGGCGATCTGTTATTGGAAGCGAATGGTTCAGCAATGGCCCAAGCATTTTCTAACCTTGTGCGAATTCTGGTGTCCTCAATGGCCATGATGATGGCTGTTGTTGTTTCAGTGGGTGGAGTATTCGTTGCAATCACTTCAAGGCCAAAGCGTAAGTTATTCGAAGAAGAATAGGTTTGCATTGACCTTTTGGGTAAGTTAGTTTCCCTCCGTCGGTTTCATAAGGAGGAGGTTGGTGGGCTGGCTGTCTAGGTGGTTCTATGTCTAAGGGTACTCCGTCAAGAGGTAAGCGTCAGAAGACTGCTCACATCCGTTGCCGTCGCTGTGGTGGCAACTCATATCATAAGCAAAAGTCTGTATGTGCGTCATGCGGATTTGGTGCAACTGCTCGTATGCGAAAGTTTTCTTGGAACAAGAAAACCCACCGTCCGAAGGCTTAATTTTTTTTCTTTTGAGATTGTGCTACAAGCGCAATGGCTACAAGCAAGGTTCTCTTGGTCTGTCTAGGGGCAACGGCAATGTGTGGTATTATCGGAGTCGTTGGCCGTCAAGGAACTCATGTAAATCAGTTGATTTACGACGGATTGACCGTTCTTCAGCATAGAGGTCAAGATGCCGCTGGAATAATGACCGATTATCAAGGAAAATTCCGCTTAAGAAAATCAAATGGTCTGGTTTCTGATATTTTTTACAGCCGACATATGTTGCGCCTTCAAGGCAGTGTTGGAATTGGCCATGTCCGTTATCCTACAGCAGGTTCTTCTTCACGAGCAGAGGCTCAACCTTTCTATGTTAATTCACCTTATGGGATTTCTCTGGCACATAATGGCAATTTATCCAACGCTGCGGAGTTAAGAGAGAATCTTCGTGATATTCACATGCGTCATATGAATACTACTAGTGATTCAGAATTATTATTGAATTCATTAGCAGTTGAATTGTATTCGAGGACAAAGAGCCTAAAAATTGATGGAGAGCAACATATTGATGTTGAAACAGTCTTTGGTGCAGTCTCAGGTGTCCATAATACTGCAAGAGGTGGATATGCTTGCGTATCTATTATCTCTGGCTATGGATTATTAGCATTTAGAGATCCAAATGGAATTAGGCCACTAATTTTTGGCAAAAGAGTACAAGACGATGAAACAGAATGGATTGTCGCTTCGGAATCGGTTGCAATTACAGCACTTGGATTTGAAATCGTACGAGATGTTGCACCAGGTGAAGCAATTTTTATCTCAAATTCGGGGCATCTATTCACAAAGCAGTGCTCCGAAGCAGTACTTCATTCCCCATGTATTTTTGAGCATGTATATTTTGCTAGGCCAGATTCAATTATCGACGGAATACCTGTTTATCAAGCACGATTAGCACAGGGTAAAAAATTAGCAGAACGAATTCTTGAATCGTGGCCAGACCATGACATTGATTGCGTAATTCCTGTACCAGACTCTGGCAGAATTGCAGCGCTACAGATGGCAAATTCATTGTCCGTACCATACCGTGAAGGATTCGTAAAGAACCGGTATGTAGGTCGTACATTTATCATGCCTGGTCAAGCGCTACGAGAGAAATCTGTACGCCGAAAATTAAACGCTATTGAACAAGAGTTTAGAGGAAAAAATGTATTATTGGTCGATGATTCCATCGTTAGAGGTACAACTTCGGCAAAGATTGTTGAAATGGCACGTGAAGTAGGTGCGAAAAAGGTATACTTTGCCTCAGCAGCTCCACCGGTAAGACATCCTAATGTCTACGGAATTGATATGCCTGCAGTTAATGAATTCATAGCAGATGGAAGAACTATTGATGAAATCGGTGAAAAAATTGGCTGTGACAAATTGTTCTATCAAGATCTTGAAGATTTGATTGAAGCTACTAACTTAGGTGAAACAAAAATACCGCGGTTTGACACTTCTTGCTTTGATGGCGATTATGTTACAGGCGATATTACTGATGAATATTTGCAAGAATTACATGATGCTAGAAATGATGGTGCAAAGAAAGAGCGGCATGAAGAAGATGATGTCATTGATATGCATAATGACGATGAGTGAGGTCGATTCTATTGGCACAAAATTCTTGGATACTGCGGTTCGGAGAATTAGGTCTAAAATCTCGGCCAGTGCGAAGGAATTTTCAAAAAGCATTGAGAAGAAACTTAGAACAATTGGCATTAAATTCCAATACTCCAATGATTCATGAGTTAATTCGCCAGCAAGAAATAATTTCTTCAAGCGCTCCAATTGCAGATGTTGAAGACTTACTGTGTCACATATTAGGAGTAGTCGCTATCGATAGAGTTGTTCTATTATGCCAAGAAGTTACTCCGATTGCCGTTGCCAAAGCCTACCTTAGCAGAGATGAAAACGTAGGAAAATCAAGAACATTCGGAGTTAGAGTTCGTCGTGTCGGTGAAAATAAAGAATGGAATAGCCAATCATTTGCTGGAGCAGTAGGTGCGGCAATGCTGGGCGAAGATGATTCGCTAAGCGTCAATTTACGTGAACCAGATAGGTGGGTCAAACTGATTATGGAAAGTGATAGAGTCTCCTTGGTAGAAGAAAGAATAAGCGGTGCAGGAGGACTTCCAGCAGGAGTTCAAGGAGATGTCCTAGTACAGATTAAGGATAGAGATGATATGCTAGGAGCATTTTTGATAATGCGAAGAGGAACTCGCTTAATTCCTGTATTGGATTGTGATGAAAAGTACATTGCAATGTTATCAAAATTTGACCCTTTCATCGGTTCTCGTTCTCATGCTAAAGATGAGGTTGGAAAGAGGATTCAGCGCCCTGCATGGGGGGCACTTGGATTGACAAAAGAACAGGCTGCTCCTTTTGTTCAAAAGAGAATAGATTCTGTAAAAACAACGCCATTATCGACATTAGAGCCGCTATGTGGTTGGACGGAAGAGGAGAAAATAGCCCTTCTAAATCATATGGAAAAACCAAGTATCAATCTATCTCATCCAGATTTGACTTCTTGGATTGATTCCTGAAATCAATCCACACTTTGGTGCGGAGAGGTTTTCAGCAATGAGATGTGTGAAGTTGTTATGGTAAGGACACTGACATGCCATCCAAATGCTGTCGGTGGCAGAGTTTTTGCTCTTGCTATGTCTTCAGAGGGTGATGAAGTTGCTTGGTCTGAATCGGATGGCATTGTCAATTTAGCAAAAGTTATTGACAATAGTTTGAAAGTTATTACTACGATTAATGAGCCATCGCGAGTAAATGAAATAGTATTACTAGGTGATAGATTATTCATTATTGATGAAATGGAAGGGCTACATTGTTACGGTTATGATGGTCGTTTACAATGGACATATGAAACCGGTGCGGGTGGAAGAAAATTACTTCGTTTTGACCAATATTTGGCAGTTTTAGACTCGATTGGTAGAGTTCACTTGGTAAGTGATAATGGTGATGATTATTGCAGTAACCCAGTGCAGAATAATTGTGCATTGATCGCAAATGTACAGAATAAACTTTTCACTGCAAGTGAAGATGGACTTGTCAAATGCATAGTTGAAGGAATAGATACTTGGGATAGACCAAAAAGAGGCGAGTTAGGCGAATCAATAACAGCAATAGGTAATTCTTCGCGTGGAATAGTACTTATCGGAAGGGAAGGTTATGCAATTGTTGCAGGAGATGAAGAGGCATTAGAGATGGAGTTATGGTCAGAGGGAACTCTTGTTCAGCGACATGATATTAATGCGAGATTAACCTCAACCTCAAGCGATGAAAATAGTACTTGGTGCGGCTTTGACAACGGAGATATTAGCAAACTTTCAGATAATAATGAATTAACCAAAATTGTCAATATTCAATTTCCTATAAAATCATTAACAGCATGTGGTGATATGGTAGTAGCAGCTTGCTGGTTTTATTTGTATGCAATAGATGACGAAGGTATTAGGTGGCAAATCGAGCATCAAGGAATGCCAGAATATGTTTGTACGGATGCAGAAAATAACCATCTTGTATTTGCTGGAGAAGACCAAAATGATTGGACTACGGAAGAACCAATTGGATTGATTAAATTAAGCGAAGAAGTATATGAAATTGATAAAGCCGACCTAGGGCTCTGGTATCAACAAAAATCTGTCACTCCTCAATTATCGGCAGAAGAAATCTATAGAGAAGATGATTCAGTGGCTAATTTGTTAACGGAAGAAGAAAGAAATCTTATGGATAAGTCAGTGGAAGTAGGATTTGATGGATTGATGGAAGACCTTGAGCATGAAATCTATAATGAAGGATTTGACCAACAAGATACTCCCACATCACAATTAATTGACTTGATAGAAGATGGCACCCAATCCATGGCAATGCTCGACGAGGATGAATTATTAGGTGAACTTGGTCAAACGATTAACGAAATTATTCTGCCACAGGCTGATGCGGGGGAAGACAAAGTCATTTCAGCATCAAGTGATGGTAAAATCGTGGTACTATTGGATGGTAGTGATTCATTTGATCCACAAAATAGGATAAAGCAATGGTCATGGATAGAATCATCTGGACGTGAAATTTCCACTTCCAAAAAAGTCAAAGTAAAGTTGTCTAAAGGTAGACATAGCTTTGAGTTAAGAGTTCAAAGCGGGCAAGGTAATTGGACCTCAGATGTGGTTTCTATCATCATAGAATAAGGCTTAATCTAATCAATATGAAACATGGGGGGAACATTATGGCAGTTTCAAAACCGCTGATTGAGAACTACTTTGTTGGCGCACTACAAATGCGCTGTTCTGTGGTTACTGACAGCGAGAGTGGTGATACGATTATTATTGACGGCGGTGCTGAACCGGACAGACTAATCGCATGGATTGAAAATTGGCAGGGCAGAGGTCCAGATTGGTCTTCTGGACCAAGTATTGAGGACTATTCAACTGGAGAATTAGCAAAAAGAAAAGTGGTTGCATTGGTAAATACTCATGCACATTTTGACCACAGTGGACACATACCAGACCTGTTAGATAATTACAATGTAAAATGGTACTTACATGAAGATGATTACTATTTGCAAACCCTTGCTCAGAAGTCAGGTCAGCGTTGGGGATTCAATATTCCACCGCCAGCAGTAGCCGATGAAAAGTTAATTGCAGGTTCAGTGATGAGTTTCGGCACGATTGATTTAGAAATATTACACACACCAGGGCACACATTAGGGGGATGTTGCTTACGCTTATTTGTCGATGGTGAAGCAGATCACCTCTTCGTGGGTGACACGCTATTTGCAGGTTCTGTTGGAAGAACCGATTTACCAGATACTGGTGGCGATTTCGACTTGCTTTCAAAGTCTATTCATGACAAATTATGGCCGCTTGATGACGAAATAATAGTTCATCCTGGTCATGGACCATTGACTACAATTGGTGAAGAGAAAATGAATAATCCATTCGTTGGGCTGTCGGCACAAAAAGGTGCATACAGTAGAGGAAAATATCTTTGATTATTCTCAACTCATCATTGCAGAAAGCGATGCTTGAAGGACTGGTAAAGCCTCTTCCCAAGTAGCAACGATTCCATAGTCTGCATGTTGGAAAATAGGTGCATCTCCATCTTTGTTAATTGCAACAATATACTTTGAAGAGCGCATTCCTGCGAGATGTTGGATCGCACCAGAAATTCCTACAGCGATGTACAGGTTTGGATTGACGGTCTTGCCAGTTTGCCCTACTTGCATTGAGTGGGAAATCTCATCCCAAGTATCAACAGCAGCACGTGATGCACCAACTGCGGCGCCAATAGTGTCTGCGATTTTCTCAAGGTGAGAGAAATTATCAGGTGAACCCATTCCTCTTCCTCCCGAAATAATGATATTTGCTTCTGCAACATCTAAACGAGTGCTTACTCTAGCCAAGAATTCTTCAACAGCAGTTGCCATATCTCCAGTTGCGTCAACAACTGAAACATCAGCGGAGCCACCTTGCGCAGATGCTGCGAAAACATTGGCTCTGACACTGATGACAGCATCTCCTCCAAGACTAACGGTCTGCATTGCTTTTCCTGAAAAGATTGGAGATGTCAAATTGCCACCATCGATAGCAACAATATCTTGCACTACCGGGATATTTCTACGGGCAGCAATACGGGCTGCCAAATCCTTTGATTGCGGGTTTGCTGAAGCGACTATTATTCCGCTTGGAGCAACAGCCTCGATTGCTGTAGCCCAGCCAGAGGCATCATATGCAGCAAAAAGACCAGATTTCAATGCAATTACTTTGGATATTCCTTGAATTGATGCAGCGGCGTCTGCAATGGATGCATCCGTACATGGCACGATTACTATTGGTGCGGAACCAAGTGCGTTTGCTGCTGTAACTAATTCTGCGGTTGTTGGGTGTATTGCCCCTTTTGCGATTTCTGCGATTACAATTGTTTGACTCATAATATTCACCTCAAATTACGTTTGCCTCATCTCTTAGGAGTTGTGCAACCTCTGCAGCAGCAGCTCCACCTTCGTATGTTTTTCCAGCAGGCTTTGAAGGTGGTAAACTATGAGATACGACTGTGATAGAAGATGCAGGAACACTAACCGATTTTACATCTACTTGTGCTTTCTTTGCTTGCATAATCCCCTTAACATTTGGTTTTCTAACCTTGAGATTACCTTTGTCACATGAAATAACAGCAGGAAGTGTGACACTAATTCTCGCATTACCGCCTTGAGCAGGTGCAACTACTGATAGATTGTCTGCAAAAGATGCAGAAGTGACATTTGAGACGCTTGCCCATCCGAGATGCTCAGCAAGGCCAGGTCCTGTAGAACCTGCTCCAGTGTCTGCTGCGGACTTGCCACAGTAAACAACATCCGCACCAATTTCAGTGACAGCATTTGCGATCATACTTTGTAAGGAATTTGAGTCAACAAATGACTCACAATCGATACGAACAATATTGTCGACGCCTATTGCTTTTGCATCTTTTAGAACTTTATCCGCTTTAGCGCCTCCAACCGTAATTGCAGTTACCTCTCCGCCGCTTACTTCTCGGTGTTGCAATGCAGTTTCAACTGCAAATTCATCATATGGTGACATTACCATTTTCACTGAAGATAAATCGACTCGGTCATCTGAGATTACAATACGAGCATTGGTATCAGGGACTTGCTTTACAAGGACTACAATATTTGTCATAGCGGGACACTCCTCCCCTATCCAATAGGGGTATACTTCTCCGACTTGGGTAGGATTGATGAACCTTACCGAAGAATATTTTTTCCATTGGGCGAAATGTTTGAAAGCCTTAGTCTATCGCAAGGGTATTCTATGACAGGAAATAATGGAATTGAACCTGACCCAGCAATGCAAGAAGTACTAGCAGCATGGAGAATCTTATTCGATAAAAACCATATTGATGAAATCAAGCGTTTGAAAGGATATGATGAGAGAGTCTTTGGATTGGAAGTTGAACATTCACTTATCTGTGAGAATGAGATTCTTAAATTGGAATTCCACACAAGACCGGATTGGACATTGGAAATTGGAAATATCGTCCTCAATGAGAAGATGATGATTCATGGCAATGACTCACGATTGGTGATTAGAGTTGTTAATTTCTCTGAAAATCATCATTTTTTCCTCGATGATTTGAGAATGAGACATCGCTCGTCAATGCTTACTTTTGATGTAATTCTCATTCCAACGAGTGGACCCTTAGGATGGATAAAAAAAGCAGTCTATGAGTGCATAGAATGTGAACATCGTAGTGAAGTAAAGCAAAGACTGGCTAGGGAGAGAGAGGCTCCAAATCTGTGTATGCCTTGCATAAAGGACTATGCCGCAAAAAACAAGGGCGAATGGCCACCAATACCACCTAGACATTTCAAAATGATAGTCGAGGATTGTTATTATGAAGATATTGAATATCTAAAGGCTGTTGAAGTCTTATTTGATAGCGAAGGCAATGTATTGAAATTAGGAGAGGAAAAGTTCACAGGAGTAGTTAATGACGAATATGTCGGAACATTAACTTCTGGTTCAATACACAGAATAAATGCAAGAATTGCAGTTGACCATTTACCAAATAGAGATTTTGTTAAAGACACAAGAAGAATGATTTTGTTAAAGATTCATAGTATTGAGGACAGTCCATTCAGTGTTAGCAATATATCGGAAACATCTATTGAATTCGATCATAGTGAATGAACTCATTTGGTTATTTTTGTAACCGTTTCCAATAACTGAGGATTCGCTTCAAAATGTTCGGCAACAGATTGTAATCCCTTAGCCACTCCATTTGCCACACCCATCTTGGCATCAAATGGATGTAATGTTCCATCTTTTATCGCTGCTCTAAATGAGTCTAGGTCAGTCCAGGTACTCTCTTCTCCAAATTTCGGGTCAGGAGTTACTTTGATTTCACCAAATTCTGGCAGTACAATGTATTGTGCTAATTCATAAACAGGAGAATGGTCATCTTCAGGGTCTAGGTATGCTTTGCGGAACTTCTTTTGCAACTGTTTTTGTGTATCATGAACTAATACTGCGCCGGATGGATCTGATTTACTCATCTTATGGTCAAAAGATTCCATACGAATTCCAGTTGCTTTTAGTGAGGATATTATCGGCGTGTGTAAGCAAGTAGGTTTGCTCCATTTCCATTTACTTGCCATATCTCTCATGAACATGTGAGCCTTTCTTTGGTCCATACCCCCTATTGCGATATCAATGTTCATCTCAAAAATATCAGCAGCTTGCATTGCCGGATAATAGAACTTAGACAAATCATGGTCACTCGATGCTTCATCTCTGCCCATTATTGTGAATGTTTTGCGTACCATTGCTAAAGTTGCACCTTTGGAACAGCGTAATACACGTGCCCAATAGTCGCCAGAATCCATAATTGTTGAAGCCCAAACAAAGCGCAATTGTCCAGCCCCATCTCCCTCTTCAGGGTGGCCCAATAATGCTCTGAAAGTATCTTCCATGTATCTTGCAGTAGTTTGAATATGTTCCATGTTACCATTGAATTTATCGTTTATCCAAGCGTGCCAATCTGCTAAGAATATCATTACATTAGTCCCAGCATCTATCATTCTTCGTAGTTGTAATGCAAGAACCTTCCAACCGATGTGGGCTTTTCCGCTCGGCTCAAATCCAACATAACATCGAATGACACCATCGCCACCCATGCTTGTTCCTTCTGCAAGACATTTGACCAAATGTTCGATTCCGACGGTCTCATCTACAAAACCAATAATTGATGCTAACTGCTTTCGCTTTTTTTCATCCAATTCATTTATTTGCGGACATTTCTCAAGGT
>Ga0233439_10006395_pt1 | contig 10520 bp, 8 predicted proteins | sample SI_123_September_6_FD_182713 | JGI IMG/M metagenome (GOLD analysis project Ga0233439, IMG submission 182713) | Seawater microbial communities from Saanich Inlet, British Columbia, Canada - SI_123_September2016_100_MG | ecosystem: Environmental > Aquatic > Marine > Inlet | place: Canada: British... | reverse complement strand
ATCCTTTTTGCCGTCCCCCCCCTACGATCCGATCAGATCATTGTATTCACCGGCAGACATCAGTCCTTCCATATCGTTTGAGTCAGCAATGCGCACTTTGAAGAACCAGCCATCGTTGTAGGCGTCGATGTTGACCGCTCCAGGGTTGTCTGCGAGTTCTTCGTTGATTTCGATGACTTCGCCTGTGATCGGAGAGTAAATATCACTTGCCGTTTTCACGGATTCAACAACTGCACAAGCTTCGCCAAATTTTAATTTCCTGCCTATTGCAGGTAATTCGACGAATACCAACTCGGTAAGTTCAGCTTGTGCGTGATCCGTGATCCCAATGGTCGCGATGTCTCCTTCGACTTTGACCCATTCGTGAGTCTTAGCGTATTTTAAAATATCCGGAACGATTGAACTCATATGCTTGTAATTAATATCTCCAAAATTGAACAACCATCATAGAGCGACTAATGTTTTCGGTAAATTGGTTTCTTAACAATTTCAGCCGGAAAAGATCTTCCACGAATTTCAATCTCAATGAGATTCCCTATCTTGGCATGCTCAGCATCAACGAAAGCCATGCCGATACCAGCACTGAGGGATGGACTTGAAGTGCCACTTGAGACAGTTCCAATGTCTTTTCCTTCAGATGACAAGACCTTGTATTCCGGGCGAGGCGGTGCGGATCTGCCGGTCATCCGAAAGGCAATTAATTTTTTGGTCAACCCTTTGCTTTTCTGGTCGATCAAGGCTTGTTTTCCAATGAAGTCATCACCATTTAAATCCACAAAATAACCTAAACCTGCTTCAAGAGGGGTGGTTTCTGTTGTTAATTCATGACCATAAAGCGGGTAACACATTTCGGTCCTCAGAGTGTCTCGTGCTCCAAGTCCAGCAGGCTGGAGACAACCAATGTGTCCTTTAGCTAACAATGAGTCCCAAATTTCAGGGATGATTTCATTGGGCGCGATGATTTCAAATCCATCCTCCCCAGTGTATCCTGTGACCCCAATCCAAACCTTTTTGCTATCAAAAAGGTAGGTGCCAATCTGATTTTTTTGAAGCTTGGAAATATCCTGTTCAGTAACTCTTGGGTCTTCGATGCTAAAACAATCATCAATCCAACTCCTTACACTCGGTCCTTGAATCGCAATGGCTCCCAAAGAATCGGATTTATTATCCAAATCAATCCGGCCCATATTGGATGTCAATTTTTCTTTTTGATTGCTTACCCATTGCCAGTCTTCTTCCAAACGAGAGGCATTCACAATCAGCAAAAAAGAATCATGTTGAAGGCAATACAAATAAAGATCGTCGATCACGCCACCGTTTTTCTGGCACATCAAGGTGTATTGACCTTGGCCGGGGTTGAGTTTTTGGACGTCGTTAGAGAGTATTGAATTTAGGAAATTCCTTGCAGATGGGCCCTCGACCAGAAATTCGCCCATATGACAAATGTCAAATACCCCCGCGTGTTGTCTCACCGCCAGGTGTTCGTCCTTGATGCTTGAATATTGAACGGGCATTTCCCAGCCACCGAAAGGGACCATTCTTCCGCCAAGCTCAACATGGCGGTCAAAAAGTGCAGTTCTTTTGAGTTGATTTGCCATTTCAACCCCATTTCTCGAGTTTTATTTGATCCTTTGGAAGGCCCAATTCGTTAAGGATCAAATGCTCCGTACTCTCAACAAGTGTGGTCGGGCCGCATGCGTAAAAAACGGTGTTCTTTATGTCGGTCGCAATTTCCTTGATCCAGTCCGAAGTAATTCTCCCTCTCCTGCCAGGCCATTGATCTTCCTGGCCTAATCTCGTGCATGTCACATTGAATTCAAAGTTCGAATTCTTCTGTTCCAGTTCTCGAAATTCATGGTTGAAAATGATGTCATTGGTGGTTCGAACACTGTATAAAATGGTGATTCGGGTTTGCAGATTACGTTGGGTTGCTTCTCGTGCAAAACCTCTAAACGGCGTGACTCCGGAACCTCCAGCAACGCAAACCAGATGCTTTTCCGGCTCGTAAACAGGAAGAAAACGGCCTACCGGTGGGATGACGAAGAGTGATTTTCCGGCTTCCGCCCAATCCACGATGCGCGTGCCCATTTTTCCGTCTCTTTTGACAGTGACTTCGAAATAGCCCTCATCCAATGCGCAGGAAGACAATGAGTAAGCGCGCTTGTATTTGGGTGTGTCCGGCCAATAAACGGTGATAAACTGACCAGTCTTGAAGGATGCTTCATAATTTTCAGGCCATTTGAGGCGAAGCGTTTTGGTGTCCGGCAACTCTAGTGTTGCCTCCTCAATCTCCATTTCAACAACGTTCTTAGGCATAATGTATTGGTTTTACTCTTAAAATTGAGCAAAGCTCACTCTAAAGGCTTCACCACTAGCCGGAAATTCGATCAAAGTAAAGGTCTATGGAATTGCTTTTGAATGAAACTCTATCACTGAGGGATTGAGTTCTCGCTTTACAAGTGTTTTAGAAACCGGTACGAAAAAGGCCTAAATTATGCCGAATTATTGTTATCATGCGAGTGTGGAGGGGGCCCAGCATGGGGCAAAATCCCTTGAACAGTTTTTGGATTATGCCAAAGAAGCCGGAGCTTCTGGTGTTCAGCCATCCAACTATATGTTGCAAACGGACAATGGGTTCCGCTCTATTGGTGATATTAATGACCAGTTTCAGTCTCGTGGCATGTTGTTAGACGGCATTTCATGCCACTGTCCAGCATGGGTGCATACCAGCGCTTGGACTGGTACTCCATCCATTCGTCCTTTTATCCCACCTGATATTGCTAAAAAATCGCCCGAGAAAATTGAGCAATGGTCTGAAGACTATCTTTTAGGTCTCATGGATTTGGCTGCCGAACTAGGCATAAAGATTCTTCCTATGTTCTGGGGTGTTGCTTTTGGTTGGGAACTTGCTTCCGGGTATCCTTGGGGTTTTTGGGCAGGTGGAGACTTTGATTTGATCAAAGAGGGTAAGGAAAGATTTGTTAAGAAAACCGCCAAGATTAGGCAGCACGCCAATTCTCTTGGTATAGTTTTAGCCCACGAAATCCACCCAGGAACAGCGGCCATGTGTGCAGATGATTTCAATATGCTGGTTGATATTTGTGACGGTGACGCAAGTTTGGGTGTCAATGCAGATCCCTCACACTGTTGGGAAGGTGAAGATTTCGAAACGAGATTCCTCAAAGTGGGAAGTCGGGTTTATGGCTGTCATGTGAAAAATTTCACTATTCGAAAAAATATTCCTTTACGCATGATGGAGCCTAATTGGGAGGGGCGTGCGATGCAGTTTACCGATTTGCCAACGGGTGACTTGAATATGACTCGATATGCCGAACTGATGGTTAATGTAGGTTACCCGCAGCGCTACTGCAAAGTCATGGGAACAAAGACAGCTCCTTTAGTTGTGGAAGCAGAAAGTGCCTATCGGGATTTAGATGCGACGAGTGCAAATGGTATTAAATACGTTAAAGACAATTTAGTGTTCCCTGTTGCGGGGGGATCTTTCGAGGATGGAATGGGTGCTTGAGCTTTGTCTTTAAATTACAGGTGAAGTTAATAGCTTGTCCTATTGGTAATTGATGATGTAGAAAGACCCCTTGTTTCCGGCCATCAATTGGTTTCGAGGTAATGTTGTAATAATGAGTGGAATTTAAGATCTGAATAAACCTAATAAAAAAGCTTGCCAGATTCATGGTGATCATGGTAGGATTTTTCTCGCACTAGGAAAACTAGCTTTAACTTAGATCCTCGCTGATAATTGGTGGGGATGGAATAAGTTTTGAGTTGACAAATTGGTGCGAGAGTTTAGTAGTAATCCAGGTGAATAGGAATAGATTAGAAAAGATATGTTAAGCAAGATGAAAACAAGCGTTGTCGTAGCAGCCTTATTGTTGGCAATCTCTTCCGTACAAGCATCCGATGTTCGTTCGGTAGGAGTAAAAAATAGTGTCAAAGTTGAAGCCATCAAATCTTCATTGAATGGTCTTTCAGCTGTGGAAATTCCGGCAAAAGCTTCTGACTTGGTCAAAGCTGCTAGCAAGGAAGATCGTTTGGGAACAGCCAAGGCCATTTTGCAACAGGTTTTAGCCCAACGTCCACAAATGGCCGTACAAATGGTTGCCAGTATTTTAAAAGCTGCTCCTGAAACTGCCTCCGGAGTTACATCCTTGGCTATTTCAATTGTACCACAGTTTGCCGATGTGATTATACGGGCAGCAGCAATCTCTGCTCCTGCGTTTGCCAGTGAAATTGCAGTGGCTTCCTCAGAAGTTTTTCCTGATAATAAATCTGACATCGTAAGCATCGTGTCTCTAGCAATTCCAGCTTTAGCTGATAAAGTAGCGAGTGCTGTTGCTAACGCTCCTACGCGATTGACCTCCGGTGCAGCTGCAGTTAACCACGCAACTGGTGGGACTGTTGTCCAGAAGAAAACAGGTATCAGTAACCCATTTCCTGGTGGTGCAGTTGCCCAGCAGTCAGGTGGCCAAGCAGGATTTGATCCCGTTCGCTACAATTGATATTCTTTTCTATTCAAACAAAAAGCTCACCGTAAGGTGAGCTTTTTTTATGTACAAGTGAGCAAGCTTTTCTTAAAATTAAAGAAAGATCATTTCAATACAAACAACCGGTAGAAACATTAAGTAACTGATATTTTAATGGAACGGGGTGAAATTAGAACGAAGATTCCAAAAAAACCACGTGACAAAGATCCATTTTCTCGACAATAACAAAGAAGAAATGTATTACAAAGAAGTTCATCAATCAGAAAAAACTCTTCGTAAATAGGGGCTAGATTAATCTAAACGTCATTATCCCTGTCGATATAAACAGTCGAGACAATCCTGAATGATAAGTCATGAGGAAGTTAGAAAGAGCTTTTCTCGGATCGAGGCTTCATAAGTGAAGAAAAGACGATTACAAAGGATTTTAATAGGAAACTTACGATGAGATTACTGATTAATGAGAGCCTGAATGCCAAGGAGGTATCAAAATAAAGGGATAGCGTGGAAGCTCGATACATTGGAGAAGAGAAAAGTATAGAGATTCTTGAAGCAAGTAACCAAAAAGATGATCGTAGCCGAAAGTGTATGACGGCTGAGAGTTGCGAATTTAATTCGCTAAATCTTAACGGATGAATAAGTATATTTTTTAAAAAAAGTGAGCTCCTTGAGAAAGAAAAACTGAACCATTACAAGTTCATCGACCATAATCTGTATAAATGTAGTGCGGTATGGATATTAGATTTGTATTAGTTAAGTCAAAAATTGACCGAGTTGATTTACTTCCTACTCAATAGTCAACCACCTGATACCCTTGGTTTTCCAGGCCATTGGAATAGTGATTGAATGATATTGATCAATGGTCACCTTGAATGCTTTGTTGCGATTTCCTTCAGGAATAATCCGTGCTGTGCCATTGAGTCCGGTGTAGTAAATGTTTAACTTAATTTCTTGGTGAACATTGGTGGTAAGAGGGTTAAAGCTGACCCAGATCCCCTTTTGAAGTGTTTTTGGATTTGCGTGGAAAACCCAATCAGGTGAATGCCCATTAGCTCTTTTTGAAGAGGAATGGATGATATCGCTTTCCAAAATGTTTCGATATTGCTTATACCAATCAATCCAATTTCTTACTTTATTGCGGACATTTTCAGAATCATACAACCTGTGCCCTCTGTATACCGCTTGAACCCCAGCACCGAGATTAGAGACCAGCATATTTTCGTAATGATCTATATGGTCTTTAAGAGGTTCGATTGTTGCAGCTTCGCCGCCACCGTGATACTGCGTCAATGGAACAAACATCCAACCCATACTTGGTGTTTTTTCAATTGATCCGTCAAATATATTTTGACGCGTATGAATCTGTTGCTGGATTCGAGGTAAGGACCAATTGACTTCCCTGTAACCCATTCCAGCTTCATTTGCTCCGCTGAGATAGTAATAATCTGGAACTCTCAAATAATAACCTTCGGATCTCATCCATTTATAGAAATCCGTAATTATTCGCCATTGGACCCAACGACTATCTTTTACACCTTTCTGTAATGGAAGGCGTTCAGATGCGTCTAAATCACCGGGATACGAGCCATCATGCACAAATTTGGTAAATCCAGTTTGTTCGAAGAACAGTGTTAATTTTCTAAAGTAATTCTGCCCCCACTCAGAGGCTAAAGCTGGAGCATATCCATGTGTTTGCCCTCCTGGTTTGCCGGTGTCCGGATGAATGGCGTTATCGGAATCAGGTTGGATCCGGCGGCTTGAAAGGAGAGAGTATCCGCCCATTTCAATTCCTTTGGAATGGGCGTAATTGGCAAGCTGTTTGAATTGATCAAGGTAAGCTTGCGAGTTGTTTTCCATGCTTAATCCACTTCCAAAACTAAGATTCACAATCTCAAAACCGCAATCCGCTGCTTGATCAATAGCTTGTCGTATCTTTGATTCATCGGAAGTAGTCAGGTGCAATATGAGTGGGTTCTCCGTGACCCAAGGAGCAATAACTCGGTATAGTTTCCTTAGTGAAAGGCCTTTTCGATATCGCTCCGTCGTGTCAAATAGCATTTCAAAAACTCGGAAAGATTCGAATTGACTGCCTGGTTGCAGGGTTTGATCAGGTCCAATATCGGGAGATGCCTCCAAAAGACATGGGTTCATTTTGAGATAATTAACCTGAGTGTTAAAGAGTGGATCGGGTTTCCAATGGATCGAAAATCGTGTGCTATTCTTAACGGAAAACCCACCAAATGCGTAATCGGTCTCCGCGTGAATATTAGGAGATTGTATCGCCACACCTTCTCTGAATTCAACCGGATCTTCATAAGGCACTATGGCCAGTATTTCTGCTTTAAATCGGTCTACGTTATGGGTGGTTTGATCGTTATTTTTGACTATCAACCATTTGCTTAATGCGGGGATGCCATCATACATTTCATAGCAAATGGTAATTTGGATGTTTTTCAACCATTCTGATAATTTTGTATTTTCATAAGATGGGGAGGGAGGTTTGAAATGAAGTTTCAGCGATTTTCCCTTTGGTGGCCATTGTGCTCCAGGAGCATGATGACGCACTCTCTTCCATGGAAAACGTTCTTCAGGTTCTCCGGTTTCATAGCCAGTAAACTCAAAGCTATTTGGCCATGATTTCATTGTTTCAAGCCACTCCGGAGTCAGGTAGGCGTGGTTAGGTTGCCCCGAAAGGCCTCCAATCGGTATAGAGAGACCGTCCAATTCAATCAGGGCTTCTGGTCGTACAGACCGGAGCATGGATTCACCCGTCATCAGATTGTCCAGCGCAATGGTTGCCGCATTGGGTGTTATTTGCCAAACCCTTCTGATCAATCCATTTGATAATTCGATAGTTTCCTTGCCGTCGTTTACCGAAAAAGTTGTTTCAAAGGATTGTGGAGAAATTAGCCAGTCCTGATTCAATTGATAATTTGCAGGGCGATTTGCTTGCAGATTGCATGTTATGAAAAGCGTTAGGGCAAACACGGAAATAATATTCAAGCTTTTCAAAGTTAGTTTTTGCTTCACGAAGGTTCGTAGTATTACGTTTTTGGCTATCCCGGTGGATGCTCCTTGTTTGACATCTGACATTGGAGCACTATGCGTCAAACCATGCTGAATCACAATTGTTTTGGATCTGGGATGGGATGATTCAACCGTCATACAATGAGCTTTCACGCTAGCACTACATGCTTGATTACGAACCCATCCGCCCGTGGTGATAAGGCACGATCATTCTTGGAGCAAAGGAAAAGATGGAGCGAACTGGGTGTCATCATGGAGACGAAGGGTCCAGGAGATGCCTCAGCTTTAGCCTCACAAGCAGTCAAAGATGGGTTTTCGACTGTGATTGCTGCGGGGGGAGATGGCACTGTATATGAAGTTCTCAATGGTATCGTTTCTGCGAGTAAAAAGTTTACTGAAACGCGTATTGGTGTGTTGCCTCTTGGTACGGTGAATGTTTTTGCGAAGGAACTAGGCATGCCTATGAATCTTGCTCGCTGTAAGGATATTTTACTTAAAGGATCCTCACGGTTATTAGACCTGCCCTTTGTTCGCTTCCAAGAAAATGGAGCCGATCAAAAAAGGTATTTTGCACAATTGGGCGGTGCGGGTTTGGATGCTTTTGCTATTCAGGAAGTAAGTTTCAAGTTGAAAAAACGTCTAGGACCTTTGGCTTATGTGGTTGCCGGCTTAAAAGTCATTGGAAGAGATTTGCCCCAAATTCAGTGCCGGACTTATGATGGAACGACTGCTGATGGAAAACTGATTTTACTTGGAAATGGAGCCTTTTATGGGGGGCGATTTCGAGTTTTTCCCGATGCAAAATTGGATGACGGTTTGTTGCATGCATTGGTGTTTCAAGATGTTCGATGGTTTCAATTGCCTTGGCGTGGCTTAGGTTTGTGGATGGATCAGTTGCATACTCAATCCGGAGTCACTTATTTAAAATCCACTTCGTTGGAATTGGTATCTAGTGCGCCCGTGCCCTTTGAGCTTGAAGGCGAAGTGGTGGGGCAGTTGCCTGCTCATTTACACATGTCGAAAGAAAAACTTCAGGTTATTTCACCTATTTGAATAAATGTGACCCATGGACCATAAATGTCTGAGGGTAGGGTGCATGATGTTGATGTGATGATCAAAAACACTTCAACATTGGATTGGCGGTTAGGAATAAGTCATACCATTCAGCCTCGAAGAATCCTCTTCTCCAAAACGCTCAGAAACCACGCTCTTTCTCAACATTCGCAATTTGACGTTAGTCGAATTCTGACAGGGATAAACTTTGGATCAAGTTCTCGATCTAAGGTATCATGCTATCAATCCTCTCCATCGCATCAGCCTGAGCACCAAAAATCGAAGTCACATGACCAACTAGATCATGAGCCATTGTGGGTGAGTCTTCTTGGTGGGATTAGTTTGGTGGTTGGTTTTTTGATAATTTGGATTTTAGCTTAGCTTGGAGGTGAGGCTTCCGTTGGATTGTTCAATAGTTGTTCTATTTGATTCAATGCGCTTCCTACGAAAACCAGTGGATACATGGTCTCAAAATACCAGAGCTTGGCGAAGTAAAAACCAATGGGGGAAACAGTGTGGTATTCACCGGATTCTATGCGAGGTAACAACCAATCGAGTCCGCCTTGTAACGTTTTTGCACTTTGAGTTTGTAGTGATTCGTCGCTGAGTTTTAAGTGCCGCAACGCCATGGCAATAGTCGAGATGCCTAGTGCTGTTTCTTCGTTGGAAGAAGGTGTGTTCAATCCTCCTCCCCAACCTCCGTCAGGGTTTTGTTGCTGAATCATCCAATCCAAGCCTTTTTCTAATAAAGAGTATACTGCCGAATCGTATGGCGGGCCCAGCGAAAGCAATCCTTCCATGACTTTGCTTGAGCCGTAAATCGGATTTTGATCATCTTCACCATGTTGATTTCCAAACCATAACGGCAGCCAATATCCTTCTTTGAATTGCTGGATTTTTAGGAACTGAATTGCTCGACTTATGGCCTGTTCCATTGTTTTCTGGATGGATTCTGCCATATGGGGATACCATAGGCTCCAGGCACGTAAACAATGTGCGGTTAAATCGGCACTGCTTCTGTCAAATGGTAGCTTACCCCAACCTTTGCAGAATGTTGGGATCCCTCCATCATTGTTTTGCAGATCCAGAAGCCATTGAACACCCATAGATGCCTGAGCTTTAAGAGTTGATGGATCTCTCGCCAAGCTGTGGATTGCTATCAAAGCGCCTGGAGTATCATCCGCATCGGGTACGCCTCCTGGCAAGTCAGTCCATGCCCAGCCTCCAGGTTTTGCGAGTGTAAAGGGGTGAATGGTTTTATACTGTTGATTCAATAGCCAGTTCTGAACAGATTCCTTTTCGAACGCAGATAATTTTTTTCTACCTTCGACTCCGAGACCTTGAACACCCAGTGTTGTCACCCAAATTGCGAGGTTGGTGTCGATAGGCCAACTGCCATCAGTGCGCATGGATTGTTTGAGGAAACGGATACCTGATTGTACCACTGGATGGGCTGTTAATTGACAACCAGCAAGGCTCATGACAACAAAGCTGGTGAGCGGCGTGGCTTCGAGAAATCCACCACAAGAAGGTTGAATTTGGAGCAGTCGTCGGAGGGTTGGCTTCCGCGTGATATTGCGTAGCAAGCGTGTGATCGGGTTTCGTGTGGGCCGTGAAAAATGCCTGACTTGGCCGATCGCAATCAAGGCCGGTAGTGCATAACTGACAACTGGCAGTTTTAATGCGGCGTACCAACTTGGCGGACAAGCAGCGAGTTCGAAAGGCAAGGCCAAAACCGTTTTCCAAGCTGCACGATCCTTTCCGAAACGACCTGATAGGGCACACATGGTGAGAATGGGAACGGAAAAAGTTTTATCCTTTCCATAACGTTGGATGATCGCTTTGGACAGAGATTCAACTGATAAGGATCCTGCTTTTTCTCGCAACCATGATTCGGTTTTTCGCATCAATAGGGGATGCTCATCCGCTGCTCCATTGACT
>Ga0233439_10006392_pt1 | contig 10525 bp, 13 predicted proteins | sample SI_123_September_6_FD_182713 | JGI IMG/M metagenome (GOLD analysis project Ga0233439, IMG submission 182713) | Seawater microbial communities from Saanich Inlet, British Columbia, Canada - SI_123_September2016_100_MG | ecosystem: Environmental > Aquatic > Marine > Inlet | place: Canada: British... | reverse complement strand
TATTTCACTAAAATGGTCGCCTTGCCAAGGCTATTCAGAGCTATTTGCGCTGCTGCGACAAGAAGTCCTGGAACGTCGTCGCCGTACCGCTCTCCACCGCTGCACCATAGGCTAGATTAAGACGGCGCTTATCCTTGAAAGCCGTCCAGATCGCAGCGTTTACCCCGGACGGTACCGCCAATTCCCCGGCTTCCAACATTGCCAGGATTTGTCCGTAGGCAGCTTCAGCTCGACGCCAGGCCGTAGCATTGTTGGTGGCGCTGTTGGGGCGCTGAATATAGTTGGTTAGGGGTCGGGGCAGCAACGTCATGGCACCGGCCCGACTGATAGCCTCCATATTGAAGACCACGTCTTCGGCAAAGCGCAGTTCCGCCTGAAAGCCATTGCCGGCTATCTCCCGGCGCAGCAACGGGAAATGGGGCACGCCGCTGTTGATCATGGCCAGGGCGTCGATGTCTCTCTGCGTGTTGTCTATCGGATAGGCTGTCGCAATAACACTGCCATCCGGATTGACGGCGCAGGTATTGTCACAGGCCAGGCCTGATTTCATGGCAAGCGGCAGCAGGGCCGATAGTTTGTCCGCCTTCCAGGTATCGTCACTATCCAGAATGGCCAGAAAATCACCCCGTGCCTGGTCAAAGGCGGCGTTGCGCGCCACAGAGGGGCCAGCCCCGATTGTGGGCGATTTGACCATACGAATGCGCTTATCTTGGATGCCACTGGCCCGGCATAAATCTATGTAATCCGCACCGCAATCGGACGCAATTATCAATTCCCAGTGTGGATGTTTTTGCCGCATGACGCTGTTGACTGCCGCCGTGATGGTCGCTTCCGCCTGAAAGGCCGCCATTAGAATGGAAACAAGAGGCATTGGGTTACCCGTTTCGAAACGTCTGGATTTAGGTTTATAGTGTGCCTATGGGAAACAGGATGACAAATATTGCGACCATCGGCGCGGGCGGTTTGTTCGGCCTGGTTTTGGTTGCCGGCTTCAAGGGGACGTTGTTGTCTGCCTGGTCTTTCTTCTTTGACGGTCTGATACAACATTATCTAACCCTGCAAACGGGCCTGTTCAACTGCTTCTAAAGCGCCAGCCATGCCATGCCAGGGCCAGCCAGCCCGCCATGAACGATAACCCGCCGATGGGCGTCAGCCAGCCAAAATAGACCAGGCCCGTAAACGACAGCAAATATAGCCCGCCGCAGAACAAGACACTGCCCAAGGCAAAGCTGTAGGCGGCGATACGCAGGGGCGTTGATGGTCCCCGCATGTTCAGGGCGGCCACGCCCAGCAAGGCCAGGGCATGCCAGATCTGATAGCGCACGGCGGTGTGGATACGTTCCAAATCAGGTGCGGCCATGGACTCCTTCAAATCATGCGCCGTGCCCGCCGCGATTAAAACCGCCAGGGCCCCGGACAGGCCGGCGAAAACCAAGGGCCAGCGTTGCTGCGCTGCGCTTGTCGTGGCTCCATTTGTGGCCCCAATCATGGCAGGGGCTCAAAAGCCGCATTGATGGGGACGGCGGCAGGATCGGCGTTGTTGACCAGACCGCCGATCCTGCCGAAATTGGCCATGGTGGCATCTGTCCAGCCTTGGGCCGATTCGGGATCCAGCGCATCAAATGCCTGGTGCATACAGTCATCGCCTGCACTTTGTTCAATAGCACCGGGCCAACGGGCCCCAAGGTTGAGGCGATAACCGGCTTCGTGCAGGTGGCGGGTAATGGCCGCCCCGATGCCACGATTTGCCCCGGAAAGCTTGATCACGCGACCGTTTGGGTCCAGACGTCCCGGGTTTGCTTCGTTCATTGTTTTTGGTCCTATCTGCTCAATTTATATTCTCAGTATTGCACCAAGTCCCGGACGCTCCTATAAGATCCCCTTTTGATGAGTGATATATCCGCCAACCAGCCTCCCTTCCGTCATCTCCTTGGTATCGAGGGGCTGTCAGCGCCCGATATCACAGAGATCCTTGATCTGTCCGACGAATACGTCGCGCAAAATCGTCAGGTCGATAAAAAGCGATCCATCCTGGGCGGTCGCACACAAATCAATCTGTTTTTCGAAACCTCCACCCGGACCCGCACTTCGTTCGAACTGGCAGGCAAGCGCCTGGGCGCGGACGTCATTAATATGACGGCGACCGCATCTGCGATCAAAAAGGGCGAGACCCTGATCGATACGGCGGCGACCTTGAATGCCATGCATCCAGACACCCTGGTGGTCCGCCATCCGCACTCTGGCGCCGTTGCGCTGTTAAGCCAGAAAATGGATTGCAGCGTTATCAATGCCGGTGACGGCTCTCACGAACATCCGACCCAGGCTTTGCTGGATGCCTTGACCATTCGCCGCCGACTGGGTCATCTGCATGGCCTGACCGTGGCCATTTGCGGCGATATTCTGCACAGCCGGGTGGCACGCTCCAACATCATGCTGCTGAATATCATGGGTGCACATGTCCGCGCCATCGCCCCGCCTACCCTGTTGCCGGGCCAGATGGACCGCATGGGTGTGGACGTCTACCATAATATGGAAAAAGGCCTCCGGGACGTTGATATCGTCATGATGCTGCGTTTACAAAACGAACGCATGAACGGTGCCTATGTGCCTTCTACCCGGGAATATTATCACTTCTTTGGCCTGGACCAGGCCAAGCTGTCAAAGGCAAAGCCAGAAGCCTTGATCATGCATCCGGGGCCGATGAACCGGGGCGTGGAAATTGATAGCGAGTTGGCGGACGACATCAATCGCAGTGTTATTCGCGAGCAGGTGGAGATGGGCGTGGCTGTGCGCATGGCCGTGTTGGATCTACTCTCCCGCCGTCCCTCGAACCTGCCGCCGATTGGTCCTAGTGGCGGGCCGGATGGGGGTGCGTCATGAGCGATATCGCCTATATCAATGCCCGGCTAATTGATCCGGCCAGCGGTTTGGACAGTCCCGGTGCGCTATTGACCAAGGATGGGCAGATCGCTGATCTGGGCCCGGATTTGTTTGCTAGCGGCACGCCGGAGGTTGCCGCTGTGGTGGATTGCGGCGGCCGGGTATTGTGTCCTGGACTGATCGATATGCGGGTTTTTGTCGGCGAACCGGGGGCCGAGCATAAGGAAACCCTTGCCTCTGCCTCGGACGCGGCGGCGGCGGGCGGTATCACCTGTATTATCGTGCAACCCAATACAGACCCGGTAATCGATGACGTTGCCCTGGTGGAATATATCAAGCGTCAGGCCCGGGATAAGGCTTCTGTACGGATCCATCCCATGGCCGCCATCACAAGGGGGCTGGAGGGCCAGCAGATGGCGGAGCTGGGTTTGATGGCCGAGGCCGACGCGGTCGCCTTCACCGATGCAGACCGGGCTGTCGCCGATGCCCAGGTCATGCGCCGGGTCCTCAGCTATGCCTCGGCCTTCAATCTGTTGATCTGTCATTACCCCGAAGAACCCGCCTTGGCCCGCAATGGCGTGATGAATTCAGGCGAAATTGCCATGCGTCTGGGTCTGCCGGGTATTCCGACCCAGGCGGAAACCATCATGGTGGAACGGGATCTACGCCTCGTCGAGATGACCGGCGGGCGTTATCACGCGGCCTGCCTGTCCACGGCACAGGCGATTGAGGCTATGGCCAGGGGCAAGGCACAGGGCTTGCCTGTGTCCGCTGCTGCAGCCGTGCATAATTTCGCCATGAACGAGGAAGCCGTGGGGCAATACCGCAGTTTCGCCAAAACCGCGCCCCCCTTGCGCTCAGAGGCGGATCGTCAGGCGGTCGTCGATGGCTTGGCGGATGGCACCATTGATGTGATTTGTTCCTGCCACGACCCGCAGGATGTGGAATCTAAACGCCTGCCCTTCGAATTGGCGGCGACGGGGATTATCGGCCTGGAAACAATGCTGCCCCTGGCCTTGCAGCTGTATCATAACGGTGCCCTTGGCCTGTCTGATCTGTTGGCGAAAATGACCTCCCGCCCGGCGGAACTGTTGGGCCTGCGCGGCGGTAAACTGGCACCAGGCGCACCGGCGGATCTGTTGATCTTCGATCCAAACATACCCTGGCGGATTGATGAAGACGGCTTCCACTCCAAGGCCAAGAACACGCCCTATCATGGCCGCCCTGTGCAGGGCCGGGCCTGGCGCACCATTGTTGATGGAAAAGTGGTATACTCCGACTCCGCAAAATAGGAATTAGGCAATGCCAAGTCCCATGGGTGATTTTACCTATATCTGGCCGTTTTGGGCCGCAGCAGCCTTTGGCTATTTGTTGGGGTCCATTCCCTTTGGCCTGATACTGACGCGCCTTGCGGGCCTGGGCGATGTACGTTCCATCGGCTCCGGCAATATTGGTGCCACCAATGTGCTGCGTACGGGCAACAAGGGCCTGGCCGCATTGACCTTGATTTTGGATGGCGGCAAGGGTGCAGCGGCGGTGTTGCTGGCCAATATGTATGGTCCCGATACAGCCGTGCTGGCGGGCGGCGGGGCCTTTATCGGGCATCTGTTCCCGGTCTGGCTGAAATTCAGGGGCGGCAAGGGGGTCGCCACGTATCTGGGCGTGATCCTGGCCATAAACTGGCCGTCCGGTTTGCTTTGTTGTTTGACTTGGTTGGTGGTCGCAGGTGTCCTGCGTTATTCCTCATTAGCAGCATTAATTGCGGCCCTGGCGGGTCCGGGCTTTGTCTTTTGGCTGGGCAATTGGCAAATGATGGAACTGGCCGCATTCATGGCAGTGTTGGTGTTTATTCGCCATCATCAAAACATCCGCCGTCTGTTCACCGGTGCCGAGCCCAGGATAGGCGCAAAAAAAACAACGTAGAGCGATTGCTTTTCGCTACACTTCTCCCCTGTGAAGAATTCTTCTGCGGGGATGGGAATGGTTGATATTCAGGCGGGGCGGTTAAGTGCGGCGGAGCTGGCGGAAAACTTCGCCGACGTGCATCGACCCTTTGACCATGGCGGTGCAGTGGTTGAGGCGAACCGTTGCTATTTTTGTTATGACGCGCCCTGTATTAACGCCTGTCCCACCGGCATCGATGTCCCCGGTTTCATTCGTGCCATCGCAACCGGCAATGTCAGTGGCGCGGCCATGACCATCCTGAAAGAGAATATTTTTGGCGGCTCCTGTGCCCGGGTCTGCCCGACGGAAATTCTTTGCCAGGGAGATTGTGTCCGCAACGGCCCCGGCGACCGCGCGGTAGAGATTGGCTTGCTGCAACGTCATGCAACGGATCATTTGGACGCAGACGGCCCGCACCCCTTTGACCGCGTGCCCGATAGTGGCAAATCCGTTGCTGTTGTGGGCGCGGGCCCGGCAGGTCTGACCTGCGCCCATGCCCTGGCCCGTAATGGCCATAAAGTGACGATATTCGAAGGACGGCCCAAACCTGGCGGCCTGAATGAATACGGCATTGCGGCCTATAAGCTGCCTGATGACTTTGCCCAACGGGAGGTCGCCTTTATCACCGCCATCGGCGGCATTGATATCCAAAACAGCAAGGCGCTGGGCCGGGATATAACACTGGATCAGCTGCGTTTGGACTATGACGCGGTGTTTCTGGGTCTGGGCCAGGCTGGGGTGCGAGATTTGGGCGTGCCGGGGTCGGACCTGGAAGGGGTGGATAGCGCCGTCGATTATATTGCCGAACTGCGCCAGGCGGATGACCTTGGTGCCTTGGCGGTGGGGGCGAATATCGTGGTGATCGGCGGTGGCAATACGGCCGTTGATATTGCCGTGCAGAGCAAGCGCCTGGGCGCCAATGATGTCACGCTGGTCTATCGACGGGGCCCGGAACAAATGGGCGCGACCCAGCACGAACAGGATTTCGCCCAAACCAACGGCGTGCGGATCAAGCATTGGCTGCGCCCCTTACAGTTGGAGGGGGACGGTAATGTCAAGGCGGCTGTATTTGCCGGTGTTCACCTGGAAGGTGGCGCGTTGGTGGATACGGGTGAGGAACAAAGCATTCCCTGTGACATGGTTTTCAAGGCGGTGGGGCAGGCCTTTGTCCCGTTGGCCGGGGAGGGCCCGGCGGTCAGCGGGGGCCGCATCACCGTCGACGATGTTGGCCAGACATCTCTACCTGATGTTTGGGCCGGGGGTGACTGTGTCGCGGGTGAAGATCTGACCGTGCAGGCCGTGCAGGACGGCAAACTGGCAGCGGGCGCAATTCATAGATGTCTGGTGGGGAGTTAGAACAATGGCTGATCTGCGAAGCGACATCGCCGGTATCAAATCACCGAACCCGTTCTGGCTGGCCTCCGCCCCGCCCACGGATAAAGCCTACAACGTGGAACGCGCCTTCAAGGCCGGCTGGGGCGGTGTGGTCTGGAAAACCCTTGGCGAAGACCCGCCCATTGTTAACACGACCTCCCGCTATGGCGCGGTCAGCCTGAACGGGCAGCGTATCGCCGGTTTTAACAATATTGAATTGATCACGGATCGCCCCTTGGATGTGAATTTACGGGAGATCAAACAGATCAAACGGGACTGGCCTGATCGCGCGGTTTTAGTCTCTCTCATGGTGCCGTGCGAAGAAGCGCCGTGGCGGAAAATTCTGGCGGCGGTGGAAGACACCGGTGCCGATGGGGTGGAGCTGAATTTCGGCTGTCCCCACGGCATGTCGGAACGGGGCATGGGATCGGCAGTGGGCCAGGTACCCGAATATGTCGAAATGGTCACCCGCTGGTGCAAAGCCATGACGCGGATGCCTGTGTTCGTAAAATTGACCCCGAACGTGACCAATATTCTGGCCCCGGCGCGGGCGGCCAAGCTAGGCGGTGCCGATGCGGTATCCCTGATCAATACCATCAACTCCATCGTCGCGGTGGATCTGGATAATATGGCGCCCATGCCCACCGTGGATGGCAAGGGCAGCCACGGCGGCTATTGCGGTCCGGCGGTAAAGCCCATCGCCCTGCATCTGGTCGCCGAAATTGCCAAGGACCCGGAATGCGCCGGCATGGCGATCTCGGGCATCGGCGGGATTGAGACCTGGCGCGATGCGGCGGAGTTTATCTCGCTTGGTGCAGACAACGTTCAGGTCTGTACCGGGGCCATGCATTACGGCTTTAAGATCGTTGATGACATGATCGATGGTCTGAATAATTGGATGGATGGTAAGGGCCACAATAATGCGGCTGATTTCCATCGCGCCGCCGTCCCCAATCTGGTTGCCTGGCAGGACCTGAACATCAATCATGAACTGGTCGCCCGCATTGATCAGGACAAGTGCATCAAATGCGGCCTCTGCCATATCGCCTGCGAGGACACGGCCCATCAGGCGATATCCGTAAGTGGAAACGGTAGCAATCGGCGGTTCGAAACCATTGATGCGGAATGCGTTGGGTGCAATCTATGCGCCCATGTTTGCCCGGTAGAGGACTGCATCACAATGGAAGCGGTGGACAACGGCAAGCCTTATTTGAACTGGGCCCAGGACCCGCGCAATCCGAACGCTGCGGCCGCTGAATAGGCCCGCTTCTTTGATTGCGCCTGGGCGGCCCGTTGGTTATGGTCCGGCCTCCCGTTAGGCAAAGGCAGCGTGACGGCATATAGATTTTTTGTATTGGGAGCAGTTTTGAATGGTCGAAGTAGGCGGTATCGCGGCGGATCGGTTGCGGCAATTTATTGAGCGGGTGGAGCGTCTGGAAGAAGAAAAGGCAGCCCTGTCAGCAGATGTGCGTGAAGTCTATTCAGAGGCGAAATCGGTCGGCTTCGACCCCAAGATCATGCGCGCCATCGTCAAACTGCGCAAAATGAACGACGCCGATCAACAAGAAATGGAAGCCCTGATCGATACATACAAGCACGCCTTGGGCATGGAATAGCTTCATTGTCCCCCTAATGGTTACAGCCCTATTTGTTCAGAAAATGCAACGGCAGGCCGGGGCGGGGCCAGTCCATGGCGATCAGACGGCCGGCACCCGAAAGCGTGATATAGGCTGTCTTGAGGTCCGGGCCGCCAAAGCAGATATTCGTGGTCATGATATCGGGCAGGGGGATGAACTCCACCACGCCGCCCTCGGGCGCGGCAACCGTGATGCCCCCCGTCAACAAGGTGGCGACACAGATGTTGCCGTTCGCCTCCAGTGCCAGGCTGTCAAAGCGCTTTTCCCCTTCGGGGGCCATGACCAGCTCACCCCAACTTATCGCCGGCCAGGGCTTGGTAGCCAATTTCCCCTCGCCGATGATATCCCAGGCGATCAGGCGGCGGGGGTCGGTCTCTGCCGCATAGACCCGGCTGTCGTCGGGTGACAGGCCAATGCCATTGGGCGTCATCAGGGGGTGGGCCGCGCGGACGATCATGGAGCCGTCGGACCGGGCGTAATAGACGCTGCCCCGGTCCATATCAAATTCCCGGGATTTGCCCAGATCCGTGAACCAGAAATTGCCCTTGGCATCGAAGACAATGTCGTTCGGGCCACACAGGGCATGGCCATCACATTCCGTATACAGGGTTTCGATTTCGCCGGTTTCAATGTCCACCCGCTCTATCCGCCCGGTGACATAGTTGGCGGCCTGGGCCGTGGGGTGGTTCACGCCATCGTCCTTGGTCCAGTCGAACCCGCCGTTGTTGCAAACATAGACTTTGCCGTCCGGACCCAGGGCGGCACCATTGGGGCCACCTGCCATTTGCGTGATGATCTCCTGCCGGCCATCCGCGTGCACGCGTGTCAGGGTCTGGCGTTCAATCTCCACCAAAATGACAGTGCCGTCGGGCATGGCGATGGGGCCTTCGGGAAACATCAGGCCGTTGGTGATCTCTCTAAATTCAGTCATTTTTTGTACTCAGCCTTATTTTAGGGGTGAGAAGGGCGCGGGGATTAGCAGCATATTCTGCATTTCCTCCAACTTGCCGCCCGCTGATTTCAGGAATGCCTGCCAATCCGGATCGGCGGCGGTTTTGGCCCGCGCCGCAGTCCGTTCGTTCAGATCCTTATAGGCCCACATGTGGGAGACCTCATTCGGGTTCTCCGCCTCCGTGTGCCACAGGCAGACGTTTTTTGAATAACGTTCCCGTGCGGGCATGACGTCCATGATCGCCTTGGTCCAACTTGGTGCCTCGCCCATGTGGGTCTTGTAATAGCGGTATTCATAGACGTTGCCTTCGTTTTCCGGTGCCGTAAGCGGTAGGCGCGGATGCATTAGGCGGATTTCCTGGCGGCGGATTAAGGGGCGAACATGGGCCACGTAATCATTGGCCCAATCAGCGTTTTGCCCTAACCGGGCGCGGGCATCGGCCCGGTCGTTCAGATCATCGTAAGACCACAGATGGACGACTTGGTTTAGGGTTCCGAATTCCGTGAACCAATAGCCCTCGCATTTGCCGTAGTCGTCGCCGCGAATAACACGGGCGCGCTCCTCAGCCAATTTCAGGAATGCGGGCACCTTGCCCGGATGCAAAGTATAGATGCGTAACTCATGTATCATGATGGTTTCCCTCCCATTTGATCCCGATAGTGCCAATAGAGCGCGGGAAAGACAACCACCCCGAAGTGTGCGGGATATGTTAGACAGAGGCAAATCGATCCAACTCCAATCCAAACCGCAATATGAAACAAGCCATGATACAGGTAACAAACAACATCACCCTGTCCGAGGACGAGTTGGAGGAGCGCTTTATCCGCGCGCCCGGACCCGGCGGGCAGAATGTGAACAAGGTGGCGACGGCGGTGCAATTGCGCTTTGATGCCGCTAACAGCCCGGGTTTATCAGCGGGCGTGTTGCAGCGCCTGCGCCTGCTGGCAGGCAGCCGTATGACCCGGGCCGGGATTATTGTTCTAAACGCCAGCCGCTTTCGCAGCCAGGAACGTAATCGGGCTGACGCTCAGGCCCGCCTGGTGGAAATGATCCGGGAGGCTGCAACACCGCCAAAGCGCCGCCGCGCGACAAAGCCAAGTCTGGGGGCAAAGCGGCGGCGTATGGACAGCAAGACAAAACGCGGAAATTTGAAAAAGATGCGTGGTTCTGTTGGCTCGCACGATTGAGAGGGAGGCGCTTATGCGTTTTAAAAACAAGGCAGTCATCGTCACGGGCGGGTCTTCCGGCATTGGCCGGGCGATATGCAAATTACTGGCATCCGAAGGTGCGGCAGTCACGGTTTTTGACCGCACGGAAGAGGCGCGTGAGGGTGGCCGCCCGACGGTGGCGGAGATTATGGAGGCCGGCGGCAGCGCCGAATTTGTGCAAGGCGACGTGGCATCGGAAGATGATCTGGACCGGGTCGTCAGCGCCGTCGTCGCCCGCCATGGCCGCCTGGACGTGATGATCAACAATGCCGCGACATCTGTTAGTAAGCCATTGCTGGAAACCACGGCAGCGGAATGGGATCATGTCATGGCGGTCAATGCCAAGGGTGTCTTTCTGGGCTGTAAGCGGGCGGTGCGGCAAATGCTGGGGCAGGATGTGGTGGCGGAGGCGCGGGGGCGTATCGTCAATATTTCCTCGCAACATGGGATGATATCCTCCCCCTCCGATATCGCCTATGGCACGGGCAAGGCGGCGGTGGTCTACATGACCCGGCAAATCGCCGCCGACT
>Ga0233439_10006388_pt1 | contig 10529 bp, 8 predicted proteins | sample SI_123_September_6_FD_182713 | JGI IMG/M metagenome (GOLD analysis project Ga0233439, IMG submission 182713) | Seawater microbial communities from Saanich Inlet, British Columbia, Canada - SI_123_September2016_100_MG | ecosystem: Environmental > Aquatic > Marine > Inlet | place: Canada: British... | reverse complement strand
CCTGTGATTCTGAAAAATACACACATTTTGGAGGCATTATAAATCTGTGAATCATTCAAGTAGTTGAAAATACCGCTCCACCGTAACATGTGAGAAGTAAAAAGCTCAAGTAGTCAGAGTGGATCTCAGCTTACCTTCACAAGAATACCCGTTAAATCATCCGCCTGGGATTGAGCCCCTGTGAATTTGTCCACCGCTTGGTAAAGTTCTTGAAGAATGTCTCGCGAAGGTAACGATCGACATTGGTGGAGTATTTGTACCATTCGGTCCGTTCCAAAAAAGGATTCGTCTTCAGCCATGGCTTCGTCAAATCCATCAGTGTACAAGAATATCATATCACCGGGATCCAAGGTCAGATAATCGGATGTTGAGTAAGAAGTTTTGGCCCTAATTCCTAAAGGAACACCATTGCGTTTCAGTTGGGCTTTCACTTCACCTGATTCGTTGATTACCAAGGCTGCAGGATGCCCTGCGTTACTGAAGGTAAGTCGATGATTTTCCGGTTCCAGGCAGAGCAAAACCACTGTGATGTATCGTTCAAAATTCAAGTCATCAGAGAGCACCGCATTGGCACGAGTTAGAATGTCTCCAGTATTCTCCCTATTCAACGCAAGAAGCCTAAGATAAGCACGTGCCTCGGACATCAACAATGCAGGGCCTATCCCATGGCCAGTAACATCTGCAACAACCAACCCTAAACGGCCACCTGTCATGGGCAAATAATCGAAATGATCACCACCCGCCGCTTCAGCTGGAAAGGAAACCCCCGCGATATCGTAGCCTTCAATGGTAGGCGGCACTTTGGGAAACATCCATTGCTGAATTTCCCTGGCCGTTTGAAGCCTTTCCTCATGCACCTGCAGTTCGAGTTGCGCTTGTTTACGTTCGGTAATATCGCGTAAAAAAGCTGCCATCATCAGGCGGCCATGCATTTCCAGACTGCTACAACTGATTTCCACAGGAAAACGAGATTCATCCTGACGATTACCGACCACTTCTTGCAATTGCCTGGATGTCAGTAGTGAGTTGGAACGCCCACTCTCAAATCCACTGCCTTTGTCATCAAATATTAGCTTCGACAAACTTTGCCCCAAAAGAGCATCTGATGAATAGCCGAACATCTGTGCAACAGCTGGGTTGGCAAATAGAATGGTGCCTTGATCATCCATCAAGACCACACCATCGTTCGAGTTTTCCCAAAGCAAGCGATATCTTAATTCATTCTCCCTGAGATCACCCTCAGCCTTCTGGCGGGCTTTGCGTGTGGCAGCATCACCTAATTCACGATCAACAGCCACCACCAGACGCGCTAGTTGCCCCTTCATTAGGTAATCGTGAGCCCCAGTTTTCATTGCGGCGACGGCAATATCTTCACCAATACCCCCTGAAATAATGATGAAAGGTAAATCAAGATCCGTCGATTTGACTATTTGCAGGGCATCTGCAGCGGTGAAATCTGGGAGGTTATAATCGGAGAGAATGAGATCCCATTCCCGATTGGCCAGGGCATCTTTGAGTTCTTCTGGCGTTTCAACTCGCTCATAATCCAACTCATACCCCCCCTGTTCTAGCATTTCAGCCATGATAATGGCGTCAAATTCGGAATCCTCGATGATGATGACACGCAGCTTTTTATTCATTGGATTTCACCCTGACCTCTGGAGATATATTAGTGACTCGCCAAGTGCCTGTCCACCAGACAAGGCCAATTAAAACCAAGAGCAGGAGAAGATTGAAGAGGAAAATAAGCTGAACGAGATCTTTTCCACCGGATGGCAGCAGTGTCAAGCTAACCAGATAACCAATAACTACCAAAAACGGCACAAACAATACTCGATATCGCTTGAGCGCCAGCAGATTGGAAAGGAGCACGTTACTACATGAAAGAAACAGCATGGCAGCAGAAAACCAGGGTAACAAATCCAGCACAATGGACAGACCTTCCTCGTTACTCAGCAAACGTTGAGCCAATGAGTCCAGCATCCCTGATCCATTCATTCCCTGCATGAATTCAGTCAATCGAGGCCAACCCAAAGACAAACTTAGGAAAAAGCCAAATACGACACCTCCCAGGAGCAATGTACCGGACAGCGTGGAAATCAATATTGAACTTGATTGCCCCTCTCGATGCGAACGCACGAGTTTCGGAAACATCACACCCGCCAAAGGCCCGAGTAGCATGAATAAACCTCGTCCCAAGGTGCCAGCCAATCCGTAGTAGGAAGACTCGCTTTTTGTCATTAAATCTCGAAAGAAAATGGTGTCAGCACTCATCATCATTTGAAACACAACGGGAGCCACAGCTAGAGGTAAAACACCCCGAAACCACTTACCCCAATGACATTGGATATTTTCAGTTCTTACCAAGTGTGGACGCGCAATTGAATAAGCCATTAACAAGGAAATAATCACACCAGCCAGAACACCCAACATGACGGATTGCGCTGATCCTCCGATGACCATAACCAACAAAAATGCGACGACCAATCTACCTCCGCCATTGGCCAAAAGAGCCCAACCCAACCATGAAAATCGCTGTGCACCCTGCAATACTCCCATAAAAACCGGCAACCACAAAAAGAGCAAGCCCGCCACCATGGTAATCACCAAAGGCCAAGCCCTGTCCATTTTGTAAAATGCAAAAATAGGCTTATGAAAAAGAGTCACCAAACAAACAATTAACAACCATAAAACAAGGGTCAATTGAATGATCCGGTAAGCGTAATAGGTCATTCTTTGCCGTTCCAAATCAGTCGTCGCTGCAGCCGTTTCATGAGTGAAGACTGTTTGAATGCCAGGTGTAGCACTCATCATCAATGTAAGAATCCCCAACAAAGCTACGAACAACCCATATTCGCCAGTTTCCTCAGGCATCTTCATTGCCAAAAAATGAACCCCAAACATCAACACTCCAGCAAGAGTATTGCATAACATCATCCATGAGCCCTGACGAAAGAAACTCATAATGTCGGTGAATCAACAGAAGGATTCGTTATAGATACTTTTTCTATGAAAACCTCTGAAGCATCAAATGTAGATCGATCATGGCCAACAAACATTAAGCACCCAGCCCAAAATCCTGCTCCATAAAATACGTGACAAAAGAACATCATCGGCATGGCCAAAACACTTCTAGTCATTCGAAAGGTTTTGATATTAAGCAGCATTTGCCCTACCAAAGCCATTCCATAAAGCATGAATGGTGAAAGGAGAATCATCCCTGAGGTAGATACTGTTGGGACGACTGCAAACACAAAAAGACCAACGACCACCAAGCTATATATGAGAAAAATTGCCGGTGCCATATTCAACAAAGAACCAGTACTTGGGTGACGACGAAATTGCTGAGCTCTTCCACATCCATACCGAAAGAGCATTCGGAAAAATGCGCTCATGGTGCTTCTGGGGTATCGGTCGACACTGAGTTTTGGATCATAGAAAATCTTCCCTCCGGATTGACCAATGGATTCCATCAGAGCGTTCTCTTCATTTGGATAGAGGGCTTCATCAAAACCACCCGCCTTCTCAAAGGCACTCTTTCGAACCATGAGATTGCAAAGGATCAATTCCTTTTCGGAGCTTCTCCTCACTTCACCTAAAGAAACATACCGCGCCCGACTTGGACCAAAGGTTAGCATGCTCCCCAACAAAACAACGAACAACGATTGAACAAAACTGGCATCCTGAGGGCAGAGATTAGGGCCACCAACCACATCCACATCCCCCTTGCCAATCCATTCGATCACGCCGCTCCAAGTTTGCTGCGAAAGCATTGAATCGTCGTCCAAAAAATACAACCATTCACCGGAAGCATGCTTTACTGCAACGTTGCGCTGTATGGAAGGCATGCACCCCCGAACCACTATGACTTCGGCAAAATTCGGCGATGCATTTAAACACTTGAGAGATTCAATTGATCGAAGAACTTCCTGGTCCGGAGGTGCTGCGATAATGATTGAAAGTCGTGGGCCAATTTCACTCATGGGAGAGATTTTAAGAACTTCACATATTGTCCAACGCAGTTTTCAAGCGACTTGATGGAAATCCATTCATTAGCGGTATGCGCCTGATCAATACTACCCGGGCCAAACACAATGCAAGGCGTTCCATTTTGAGCGATGAAAGCAGCATCACAAAAGAAATCAACTCCAATGGGTTCCTTTTGCCGAACCAAAGTCATCAGCTTTTTAATCCAAGGTTGATTGGGGGATGTCTCCATGGCTGGGCATTCTGAATCCCGCCGGTAATCAAGGGTTGCTTTTACCCCTCTTTTTTTCAGTGAAGAAAGTATATTCTTTGCAATGGAAGCATTGCTCTCACCTGGGAGCGTGCGTCGATCTGCCCATATCGAACAGGCATCAGGCACAATGTTCGGTTGATTGCCCCCCTGTATGGTTCCTACATTAATAGTAGCCGGACCTAGCAAAGGATGTTTGATTTGATTCAATTGCTCTCGGTAATCACATTCAAGAAATTGAACGACCTTCGCCATGGAATGGATGGCATTTTCCCCTAGTGAAGGTCGAGATCCATGAGCCGCCAATCCTTGGGTCTCCAGCTGAAACCACATGGCCCCCTTGTGCGCGGTGATCACTTTATTGGAAGTAGGCTCCCCGATAATGGCCAGATCATAGGGTTTATTTTTCTTTGAAAAAGATCGAGATCCCAATTGCCCATGCTCTTCATCAACGAGACAAGCAATATGAATTTCCGTGTCCTGAGGGCGATCCGGGCTGGCAATCACCTGAACGAGCGCATCCACCATTGCGGCTATGCTGCCTTTTGTATCACATGCCCCACGTCCATATATTTTACCTTGTTTGAGAACAGGTTTTAACTGCCCCTCATTCGCAACAACGGTATCCATGTGAGGAGCCAGCAGCAAACGATAACCTGGTCGCGATTTAGGTTTGTATCGCAACAAAAGGTTTCTACGATTCCCCTTCACCAATTGCCAACGGACATCCAATCCGAATCGTTCACCGCGTTCAGCAAGCTCTTGAGCCACGCAATCTTCTCCTGTTAAGGATGAATCAGAACAAAAAGCAGGATTCACGCTTGGGATGGATATTAAATCCATCAACAAGTTACTGACGGCGGATATGGAATCTGCTTTTTTCAAGTCCTCAAATCTAACAATCCGCTTAACGATGTCTAGCTGTGATTCAATCTGGATGGACTATCTATAAGGTATGGATCTGCTGCCGCAGGTTCGCAAGCGTGCCAAAAGTTTCAACGATTTCAATTGCATATGGATGCGTATTAGCCGCGCAGCCGCGCTGCCCTACCATAAGATCTTTCAATATGAATATTTGCATTCGTTTTCCATCTACTTAGAATCACGCCTTTAAACTAGGCACGAATGAGCTGCTGTTTGTCCTCGCCGTCAGGCAATGCCTCCATACCAAACCATGGATGAAAAGCAAAATAGCCGAATGGCAAACTAAATCTACCGTTACTCACTCAATTGCTTTTGTTCCAAGGCGCATCACGGAAGTCCAAGGCCCGTTTTCAACTGAGCCAAAAGATCATTGATCGAGACGCGTGACTGATTGGTGGTATCCCTCTCTCGCAGGGTCACTGTATCCAGGAGATCTGGGTTTTCACCAAGTGTATCAAAATCGATAGTGACACAAAACGGTGTCCCAATTTCATCCTGACGCGCATAACGTTTCCCAATGGCTCCAGCCTCATCATAGAAACAGTTAAAGTGAGGTTTTAATAAGTTATAGACGGCTTTTGCCTTCGCCACGAGTTCTGGCTTATTTTTCAGCAATGGAAACACACCCAACTTGATAGGAGCCACGCTCGGATGAAAACGCATGACGATTCGTTTTTCCGGGACTCCTTTTGCATTGGGAATCATAGATTCATGATAAGCGTTACAAATCAATGCCAACACCATTCTATCTACTCCAGCACTTGGCTCGATGACGTGGGGAATGTAGCGAGCTTTGGATTCTTCATCGAAATACTCCATGGACTTGCCACTGTGTTCCTGATGCTGAGTTAGATCATAGTTGGAACGCGCGGCCACGCCTTCCAATTCTTGAACACCAAATGGGAATTTAAACATGATGTCCACCGTGGCTCGAGCGTAATGAGCCAATTCGTCATCACTCTGCCAATGCAACTCAAGTGAATCAGCTGGCAGGCCTATGCTTTCGTACCAACTCAGACGCTGCTTGACCCAATATCCATGCCATTGTTTCCAACCCCAGTTCGGTTCTGGTGAATCGGTCGATGCGTTCTCAGCAGGAGCATCACCTTGACCGTGTGCAACTTCATCGGGCTTGATAAAAAATTCGAGTTCCATTTGCTCGAATTCACGTGATCGGAAAGTGTAATTCCGGGGATTGATCTCGTTCCGGAAGGCTTTACCGATTTGGCAGATACCAAATGGAATTTTCTGACGTGACACATCCGAGACATTTTTGAATTGTGCGAATATGGCCTGTGCGGTTTCCGGGCGAAGGTAGGCGACATTGTCCTCTGTCTCGACTGGACCCACATAGGTTTTAAACATCAGATTGAATGCACGGGGTTCCGTTTTGTCCGAACCGCACTCGGTAACCAGCTTGCTGGGTTTCTTGGGGCAAGGAGTGTTGTCCAATTGATCCGCCCGGAACCTGCCTTTGCACTCTTTGCAATCCACCATCGGATCACTGAACGTGGAAGTATGACCACTGGCTTCCCATACTTTGGGATGCATGATGATGGTCGCATCGAGTCCCACGACATCCTCGCGTTCGCGAGTCATAGACTGCCACCACAGGTCCTTGACATTGCGTTTCAATTCAGCACCCAATGGACCGTAGTCCCAGAATCCGTTGATGCCACCGTAGATTTCTGAGGATTGAAAGATGAAACCACGTCGTTTGGACAACGACACGATCTTTTCCATGAGTTCATTTACCTTGGGCTCTGCCATAATTCTATATCAATCAAAACGGCAAGTCTCTCCTTGACCATAAGATATTGTCAAGCAGCCAAACGCCTTTGAAAACAGTAATTGTAAGGAATTTCACTCTTTAACCACTAGAATTATCCCCGTAGACCAACATAAACGGGTCAAGTGATACCCTTCCAAAGCATCTATTGTATTGAGAAGAGCGGCGACCTTTGGAGGATGATCTTCAGGCCAATTGGGTTGAGGAAGCATGTCATCAATCACGTAGAAACCACCACGGTTCAATACATTAAGAGCCAGTTCAAGATCATTGTATTTACCTGGCCAAGAGTCAGCAAAGATAACGTCGAATTTGGATTTTCCTTGAAGTGATTTTAAAAAGGTAAGCCCATCCTTCACTGAAAATGTCACTCTGTAATCATGTCCAAGAAATCTTTCAGCAATAGAAACCGCTTCACCATCATTATCGACAGACTCCAACACCGCCTCCTCGCTCATCCCTGAAAGCAACCAGCTTGTAGATAATCCAGTCCCGGTGCCAAGCTCAAGAACGCGGCCATCTGGTTTACTGGCGACCAAAGTTCTTAACAAGGCTCCGGTCTGACGATCAGAAGCCATGGAAAACCCCAATTCCAAAGTAGCTTGTTCGATGGATTCAAGTTCCGTGGGAATGTGAGGAATCGTTGTGTCTTTCATGAAGAGCTCATCGAATCACAATCAGTGTCGAATAATCAATCTCAATTACGTAGCCGCAAACGAAGCTGAATCGGGTTTCCCTCGTTCCCCATCCTTTGATCAAGGTGGTTTCGAGAAAGAGATGTGGGACTTCGCAGGAGCTCTTCCCTCCGTTTTTTAAATTGTGAACTGCGCGTTGGCTCAAAAAAAGCGCAAGTGAGGGGCTTGATGTTTGATTGAGATTATGAAGACAATGAATGCATGAAACCATTTGAAGCATTCAATTTCTGTCCTTCTTGCGGAAAATCACAACCACCGCCTGAGATACCTTGTTTGATTTGCGCAGCTTGCGAATTCACTTATTTTTTTAACCCCACCATCGCTGCCGCAGGGTTAATCCTGAACGAGGACGGAAACATGTTATTCATAGAACGCGCCAAGGAACCTGGAAAAGGAAAATTAGCTTTCGTTGGCGGATTCATGGACGCAGGTGAAATCGCCGAAGAAGCACTTGAACGTGAAATTCATGAAGAAGTCGGATTGAAGGTTCAAAATATTCAATACGTCGGCAATTTCCCAAACAGTTATCACTACAAAAATATCACCTACCCCGTGCTCGATTTTTTCTTCACCGCGACATGCACCCATACACAGGCCCAACTGGATTTGTCCGAGGTGGCCAATCTGCATTGGTTGAATCCAAATCAAATATCAGGTAAGGAACTGGCTTTTGAATCAATGCGTCGAGCTTTTGACAAATGGAAATCCGGTAGATCATGAATTATTTATCTGTAATAATAATGCATAACTGAACAAGTATCAGTCGTAGTATATCAGGCCAACAATGGCTTAATCACTTCTCCATGCACATCCGTTAAACGACGATCAATACCATTGTGACGAAAGGTCATTTTTTCGTGATCGATCCCTAAGAGACGAAGAATGGTCGCGTGAATATCGTAAACGGTGGTAGAATTGTTTCGATCTGCCGGTCGGAAACCCCATTCGTCACTCTCACCGTATGTAACGCCTCCCTTGATGCCTCCCCCGCATAACCAATTGGTAAAGCAGAAGGGATTATGATCGCGCCCCTTCCCACCCTGTGCACATGGCATGCGACCGAATTCGGTGGTCCAGAGGATCAAGGTATCTTCAAGCATCCCCCTCTGTTTCAAATCCTGGATCAGAGCTAATGTTCCATGCGCCATCCCCATCGCTAAAGGACCATGATCACGGTGAATGTCCTCGTGAGAATCCCAATTACGGCGAGGAAATCCATTGTCGTTGCCAGACCAAATCTGAACAAATCGAACTCCACGCTCCAATAATCGGCGTGCCACAAGGCATTTTCGTCCCCAATAATCGGTTTCTTCAACATCGTTGATCTCCTTCGGAAAGGAGGAAGGCCCATGCTCCAGCCCATACATCTTTCGAATATATTCAGGCTCTTTGGAAATATCCATGGACTCAGGTGCACTGAGTTGCATGCGAGCTGCCAGTTCATAAGCCCGAATCCTGGCTTCCAGACGCTCATCACCCTCGCGCTCAGCTTGGTGCTTTCTATTAGAAGCTCCAAGCAGCTCAAGACCATCTTTTTCACTCTTATCGGTGATGTAATCGTTTTCCGCCGCAAAAAGATCGTTAATGGGGTTAGCCCTGTTTGGAAAAATCACCGTGCCTTGATGGTGCGTAGGTAAAAAGGCAGCATCCCAGTTTTTAGGGCCGTTGGATGCGTACCCTCGGTGATCAGGCAAAACGACAAAGGTCGGCAGGTTTTCATTCAAACTACCCAGCCCATAGGACACCCAAGCGCCCATACCAGGAAATCCTGGCCTTTGAAATCCAGTCGATTGTAAGTAGGTCGCCTGACTGTGAACCCCTGTCTTGCCCACTATGTTATGAATGAAAGCCATGTCGTCCACACAGTTCCCCAGTGGAGCCACAGTATCACTCAATCGTTTACCACTCTGACCAAAAGCATTCCAAGCCCACGGGGACGCAAAGGTTTCACCGGGTTGACTTTGGAATAATTCAACCGATTCACCGGGATCCCAGGTTTGCCCATTCTTTTTGATGAGCATGGGTTTGTAATCAAACGTATCCACATGGCTCGCAGCACCGGCCATGAATAGCTGGATCACGCGTTTGGCTTTTGGTCGAAACCGCATAAAGGAGTCGAGACCAGGATTCACAGATGATCCCCCAAGCAGTCCTTGACCTTTGAGCATGCTTGCAAGGGCAATGCCACCAAGGCCTCCTCCTGATTGCCAAAGGAATTCCCTCTTGGAAATAGATTGATGCGTTTTCATGAGACAGATTTAATCTAATGAAAGAATCAACTTCAGACAATCCAAAGAAAATTTGAACATTTTCCGGTTGTTGCGTTCCAAACGTTCGTGATGTAATTAATCCCATGATGAATCGAAAGACCCTATCAGCTTTAATCCTGGCCGGAATCTGCGCACTCAGCCCACAAGTGCAGCTTCACGCGGATCATCATGAATCTCATATTGATGAGCAATCGGATATCTTAAGTTGGGCGGAACGTTTGAACACCGCGTTCATTCAGGTGGCTGACAATGTTTCACCATCGGTCGTTGTCATCGAAGTAGCGCACCCTGTCAAAACAGGCAATGCCCTCATGGATATGGAACACCAACCGTTTCTGGACCAGCTTCCCGAAGAAGAACGACGAAAGTTTGAAAAGTATTTCAACGATCAAAAACAAGCTCCACAAGAAGAACCCAAGGAACCAGAGGAACCCGAAGTGACCCCAAGAGACCGGTTCGACGGTAAAGGTTCAGGCATGATTCTTTCCAAGGACGGTCAGGTTCTAACCAATTATCACGTCATCGAAGGCGCGAGCCGAATCCGTGTCCGCCTTCAAAATGGGCGAACCTTCAAAGCCATGGTCAAAGGCTTCGATCCGCAATCCGACGTTGCT
>Ga0233439_10006384_pt1 | contig 10535 bp, 9 predicted proteins | sample SI_123_September_6_FD_182713 | JGI IMG/M metagenome (GOLD analysis project Ga0233439, IMG submission 182713) | Seawater microbial communities from Saanich Inlet, British Columbia, Canada - SI_123_September2016_100_MG | ecosystem: Environmental > Aquatic > Marine > Inlet | place: Canada: British... | reverse complement strand
CATGATCCGCAGAATTTCGAACCATATGGGTCAAGGAATCCTTGATCAACTCAAGCACCTGGCGGTCCGATTCGGTTTCCGCACCCAGCATGATGAGATCAATTTGCTTGCCTGACTCGACAGAAAGATCGCGGACAATTCGTGGCAGTTTGGCCCATGCATTACCAATCGGCTGCATTCGGGTCTTCATCACGCCTTCCTGGAGATCCGACGTAATATGGCTCAAACGCTGCAGTGGCACCGTAAACTCGCTATCATCAAGGCCACGCACCATTTGCAATAACTGATTGCGCGTCAGGACCAGTTCGCTCACCAACGTCATCAAATCTTCCAGCACGTCAACATGGACGCGAATGCTAGATTGCGCGACGGAGGGCTCTTTCTTTCCGTCATCCTTTTTTGGCGGCGCCGGCTTCTTTTCTGCCTTAGCTGGCACTTTTGCCTCTTCGACTGGAACTGGGGGAGGTGCTTCGACCGGCTCAGCAAGTGCACCCTCTTCAGCGGCGCGTTCAGCTTCTATTTCAGCAGCCAATTGCTTATCCGATGCCGCAGCAACTCCCGAAGCCTCGGCAGCAATCACCTCATCCAACAATTCCTGAGCGACCGGCGCGCCAAACTCATTTGCCGCGGGCGGCGCAGCATCGGCGGCGCTCTCTGCAGCCTCCATTTCGGCGGCAATTTGCTCTTCACTCGCAGCTGCAACACCTTGAGATTCCGCCGCCATAACTTCGGCCAACAGCTCCGCTGCAACCGGTGCACCGAAATCATTCGTCGGCACATCTTCACCACCCGCTGGCGCGGCCGGCGCCGGCGCTGCTGGCGCGGCAGCTGCGGCGGGTGCCGTCTTGCCATCGGCCATGGCATTCAATTCGGCTATTAACTCTGTATCTTCGCCTTCGGGTTCTTCACCATTTTCTTCCAGATCGCTGAGCAAATCACGAATACAGTCGATGCACTTAAGAATAAGTGTTACGGCCTCAGGAGTCACAGGAAGGACACCGTCGCGGAATTTACCAAGAATATTTTCGCCAGCATGGGCAACCGATTCCAGCCGCGGCAGGCCTAAGAACCCGCACGTCCCCCTAATGGTATGCACCAGCCGAAAAATATTCCCAAGAATGGCTTCGTCTTAAGGGTCTTGTTCAAATTTGACCAATTCAACATCGATGACCGCCAGGCTTTCCGTGGTCTCGGTAAGACATTCACTTAGTAGGTCGTCCATGACACCCTCTCTCCGTCACACGGTATCGCTTCTTCAAGCTCCAACGGATCGAATTCTAATCAAACCGCTTTCTAGGCTCGAACTATTGCGTCCACAATTCACTCGGCACCGACGAATATTCGCTTTGCCTAGATCCGCCCAATTACTCGAAGCGATATTAATCGATGAAACGAGAAATAAACGTTTCAGAATGTTTCTCTTTACGACCCTAATCTGACAACGCAGCGACGGGTACCAAAGATGCAAACTGCACTGTATCGAGGCTTTCCGCACTTTCCAAACGTGCCATCAATTGGTTTGCCAACGCTGCGGCGAAGTATCCAGCAACATTTCGCGAGGTTAATTTTTCCTGCTCAAATTTTATCGACAATGCTGCAGGCACACCATCAGGAGCACGCGCGCCCGCACCCCTCGCTGACACGGTAAGTCCCAACCCTTCGGGAATTCGCGCCACGTCAACACTCACCTCGCCTCCCCGAGGCAGGCATTCCTCAGCTAACATTGCTAATATCATTAGCGTTTTGACGGCGGTCGGGGGCACATTTCCAACTGCCCCAATGGCGGTCGTATCAGGCCACATCAATGTCGGCTTCGCATCAGCATACCATCCGGCTGCCAAGATTCCGCCGTCGATCAGTGTAAGCGACCCTTGCGCGCCGCCACCCAACCCGAAAGCAACACGAAAAAAACCAAGCCTGTTATTGAGGCGATCAGCACTTTTGCGCATCAAAGCCAATGCGTCATCGGCACCATCGGCATCATTTAGAAATTCCAAACCCGTATTGATCGCGCCTGCGGCGCCAACTAGGTCATGGAAAAGACGCGAATTCAAAAGTTGTGCTGTTCTCAGATCGATCTTCACCAAGCATGCCCCTATTGAAATTGTGTGCAGGAAGGTTGAACACGTCGATTGATATTTACATTATAATCATGTTCGATCAAAGCGAGGCAGCGGCTCTGATACGGATACAATGATACCTCTAACCGGTTTCCTTTATTGACGAATGACGGGCTGGTATACATCATTCCAATAATTATTGGTTCGCCATATTGCGTTAATCCGCAAGTACGGTGACAGGGAGAATACTAGCATGTCCGACACGACGACACTCGACCGCCCGAGGCGTGGAAATCGCACCCCCTTTCAACCAAAAGGAAGGCAAGTCGATACCGCAGCAATTGCCGAAATACGCGAGTTGCTGGGCGAACAACCGCGCCGGCGGGATATGCTGATTGAGTTTCTGCATCTCATTCAAGATCGATATAAACATCTCTCGGCCGATCATTTAGCCGCCCTCGCCAGCGAAATGAAACTATCGATGACTGAGGTATATGAAGTCGCCACATTTTATCACCACTTTGACATCGTCAAGGAAGGTGAAACAGCACCGCCAAAATTGACGTTGAGGGTTTGCGACGGCATAGCCTGCGAAATGAACGGCGCTCAAAATCTGATCACGGAATTAGCCGCACGCTATGGCGGTAGCCATGAAGTTCGCGTTGTCCACGCACCATGTGTCGGCGCGTGTGACCGCGCGCCGGTCTGTGTCGCGGGGCAACAGCAGATTTTTAACGCGACGACGGACTCTGTCGACAAGGTTGTGAATAGCGGCCTGACGACGATGCCGCGACCTGCCTACACAGATTATGATGCCTATTGCGCCAATGGCGGGTACGCCGTCTGGAAAGACTGCGTCGGCGGCACACTTACACGAGACGCAGTAATTGAAGCGGTCGATGGATCTGGTCTTCGTGGCCTTGGTGGCGCAGGATTTCCTACGGCCCGAAAATGGGGCTTCCTAAAAGACACGCCGAGACCACGATTAGTCGCCATTAATGCTGATGAAGGCGAGCCAGGCACATTCAAAGACCGTCATTGTTTTGAAACTGAGCCACACAAAGTGCTGGAAGGTATTTTGATCGCCGCATGGGCCGTCGAGGCGGAAGCCGCATATATTTACTTGCGGGATGAATACCCGCAGGTTCGGGAACTGCTGCTGAAGGAAATTGCTCGACTTGAGACTGATGAGATGACCGGTGGCATCGAACTGCATCTTCGACGCGGCGCCGGTGCTTATATCTGTGGCGAGGAATCAGCAATGCTGGAGAGCATCGAAGGCAAGCGTGGCCTGCCCCGAAACCGCCCGCCATTTCCAGCCCAAGCAGGGTTATTTGGACGGCCGACACTAATAAACAATGTGGAAACAATGTATTGGCTGCCCGACATCGCCGCCAATGGAGCTGATTGGTATCAAGACCAAGGCCGACCGCATTTCTTTTCCGTGTCCGGCAGGGTCAAATCCCCCGGCGTCAAATTGGCGCCATGTGGTGTTTCCGCGCGACAACTGATTGAGGATTATTGCGACGGCATGCTCGATGGCCATACTTTCAAGGCTTATCTTCCAGGCGGCGCCTCTGGTGGCATACTTCCGGAAGACAAAGCTGACGCGCCACTCGATTTTGGGACCTTGGATGAATATGGCTGTTTTATCGGTTCGTCTGCCGTGGTCATATTCTCAGATCAAGATGATATTCGAAGCATTTGTAAAAATCTAATCCACTTTTTCGAATATGAAAGTTGCGGTCAATGCACGCCTTGCCGTGTCGGTTGCGAGAAAATGCTGAAGCTGATCGATGCACCGACATGGGACAAGGATCTCATCAATGAATTGAGTGCGGCTATGCGAGATGCTTCGATCTGCGGCCTCGGCCAGGCCGCGCCCAATCCTGTACAAAGTGCTATGCGCTTCTTTGCGGAGGACGTTAAATGAGCGAGCCCATCACTTTTGTCCTCGACGGCGAGGAAGTTGAAGCTTCCGCTGATGACACGATCTGGGAGATCGCGAAACGCGGTGGCAACACCATCCCTCACCTTTGCCATCGAGACAAACCGGCATACAGACCGGACGCCAACTGCCGCGCCTGCATGGTCGAGATTGAGGGCGAACGCGTCCTCGCGCCCTCTTGCCGGCGCAAACCCACCCCCGGCATGAAGGTCACCACCAACAACGAACGCGCGACAACAGCGCGGAAGATGGTATTGGAATTACTTCTCGCGGATCAGCCAGAAAAGGTGAAAGCTCACGATCCTGATTCATTGCTTTGGGATTGGGTCGATGATGCCGGCCTTGGCGGCAGCCGGTTTCCGGCCCGCGATGAGGCACCAGCACCAGACAGATCACACCCTGCCATGGCTGTTAATCTAGATGCCTGCATTCAATGCAACTTGTGTGTCCGGGCATGTCGCGAAGTTCAAGTTAACGACGTCATCGGCATGGCTCATCGCGGTGCCGAAGCGCAAATTGTATTCGATATGGCCGATCCGATGGGAGACAGCACGTGCGTAGCCTGTGGAGAATGCGTTCAAGCCTGTCCAACGGGCGCCTTAATGCCTGCAGCGTTGGTGGACGAGAACCAAGTTTTCAAAGGCACAACCGATGGCGCAACCGATAGTCTTTGCCCTTATTGTGGTGTCGGCTGTCAGCTAACATTTCACACAAAAGACGATTCCATCGTCTATGTGGAAGGCCGCGATGGACCAGCGAACCAGAACCGCCTCTGCGTTAAAGGCCGCTTTGGCTTCGATTACTCACGGCATCCGCATCGCCTTACAATCCCTCTTATCCGCAAGGAAGATGCACCGAAAGACGGACACGATTCCGTTGATCCAGGCAACCCATTCAGCCATTTCCGCGAAGCGACTTGGGAAGAAGCATTGGACGCCACGGCTAACGGCCTAAAAACAATCCGCGACCGCGATGGCGGCAATGCGCTCTCGGGCTTTGGTTCCGCGAAAGGCTCGAATGAAGAAGCCTTCATGGTCCAAAAACTCGTCCGCCAAGGGTTTCGTACCAACAATGTCGACCATTGCACTCGGCTTTGTCATGCCTCCAGCGTTGCAGCATTGATGGAAGGCGTGAATTCCGGCGCCGTGACTGCACCATTTACTGCCGCAGATGATGCCGATTGCATCATCGTCATCGGCGCGCGGCCCACCCAAAATCACCCCGTGGCCGCCACGTATCTAAAGAGCGCATCAAAACGGGGCGCGACTTTGATTGTGATGGACCCGCGCGGCCAGGGCTTGACCCGCCATGCCGATCATATGCTGCAATTCAAGCCGGGAACCGATGTCGCCCTTCTTGGCGCTATGATCCACACTATCATCGAAGAGGACCTCATTGACCGCCAGTATGTTCAGGCAATGACCGAAGGCTTCGAGGCTATCAAAGAAAATGCCAAGAACTTCTCCCCGGAGAAAATGGCTGACGTTTGTGGGATTGATGCAGAAACAATTCGCATGGTCGCACGTACCTATGCCAAATCAGAACGCTCGATCATTTTCTGGGGTATGGGGATCTCACAGCATGTGCACGGCACAGACAACGCCCGGTGCTTAATTGCGCTTTCAATGATTACTGGCCAAGTTGGCCGTCCGGGCACCGGCTTGCATCCCCTTCGCGGCCAAAACAATGTCCAAGGGGCGTCTGACGCCGGGCTTATCCCAATGGTGTTTCCTGATTACAAATCGGTGGAAGCCGACGACATCCGCGCGATTTACGAGAAAGAATGGGGTGTCGAACTAAATGACAAACGCGGCCTGACGGTCGTCGAAATCATGGACGCTGTGCATGCGGGGGAAATCAAAGGCATGTACATTATGGGCGAAAACCCCGCCATGTCAGATCCTGATGTCCAACACGCTCGTGACGGATTAGCGATGCTTGAGCACTTGGTCGTTCAAGATATTTTCATGACGGAAACGTGCTTCCATGCCGATGTGATTTTGCCGGCGTCGGCATTCCCGGAAAAAACCGGGACGTTCACCAACACGAACCGACAAGTTCAATTGGCTCGTCCTGCCATCGGCATGCCGGGCGACGCCCGTCAAGATTGGTGGATCATTCAGGAAATTGCCAATCGGCTCAACCTGGATTGGAACTACGCCGGGCCGGCTGACGTTTTTAATGAAATGAAGCGCACCATGCATTCGCTCGACAACATCACCTGGGCGCGGCTCGAAAATGAAGACGCCGTCACCTATCCTTGCGATGCGGAGGATCAACCCGGCAACGCTATCATTTTCGGCGACGGGTATCCGACGGCGAATGGGCGCGCGAAATTGGTCCCGGCCGAACTTACGCCGCCCGACGAATTGCCCGATGACGAATATCCGATCGTTCTGACGACAGGCCGCATGCTGGAACATTGGCATACTGGCGCCATGACAAGGCGTGCAGAAACTCTGAGTGCGCTGGAGCCCGTACCAACCGTCAGCATTAACCCCCATCAGATGGGGGAGATCGGTGTTGGGCCAGGTGATTTGGTTCGTGTCGCCAGTCGCCGGGGCTCTGTTGAAATCAGAGTCCGGGCAGACCGTGATGTGCCCGATGGCATGGTCTTCATTCCGTTCTGCTTTACCGATGCCGCAGCCAATCTTTTGACGAATCCTCAACTCGATCCGTTCGGCAAAATTCCAGAATTTAAATTTTGCGCCGTCAACGTCGAAGCGATCGAGCAGTCTGTCGAAGCCGCCGAATAACTTCGACTGAAGATTTTTGGCCCTTGAATTTCTAGGCTTTCGGTCATCGAACCGAAGCCGTGTTGTGCGAGCACCCCACTGACCCGTTTGCGGTGATTCATATGAGGCAACCTGAATTCAGCGATGTAAAACGATTGACCAAGGCGCATTCCAATATTCACTTTGTGACGCCCCCCTCCAATCCTTTTACAGCCGCAAACTCATCCCAACCGTGGATCAACATGTTCAGTTTTGGCATATCAAGCTTAAAGGCGGTGTGGAATGCACTGATCAAAGCAAACCTGGACCGGTTCATTCAGGAGTTCGACAATCTCTTCGCCGAGCATTGGGGAGAGTATTATTGTATCAGGTTAAAATTTGGCGCATGGCGCTAAGCGAACTTTCAGAACATGTCGCCAAGGCCGTCGCCCCTGGAAACGCTGAGCGGTTATGGAAACTACAGGCTGGCTGCTAATCTGATTTTAAACCGCAACGGCCGCATGTTTTGAAATGCGACCGTCCCAACGCGTAGATGAAACTAACTATCTAGAGCCGCGTATTCGATGTACTGAATTTCTCTCCGCTCGTCATATTTGCATTGCTCATCACAACACCTGCAACGACCGAGATCGCAACCGCCGCTAGCGTCCCCATCCAGAACGATTTCCACGAATTACCCATCACGCGCTCCTATTCTCAAACTCACTAACAAAACCCTAAGCAACCTATTCGGCCGGCTGTTGTTGGGAAGCTGCAGGTGCTTCGTTTTCTATTTCTTCGACCCACAAGCTGTGGTGCTCTTTGGCCCAGTTCACATCGACATGCCCATTGCCAACGGCGTCGATGGCGCCTTCCATACCCAATGAGCCAATATAAATATGCCCGACAATGATGGCTATCATCCCGATGGCAACAACGCCATGCCACATCAGAGCGTATTGAGTTTCCTGCAGCGTTGAAAGCTCGGTCGGGAAACTAGCACCGAAAGCGTTCAGCATCTTGAAGGTATCGGCAAACACCTGAATTTCAAACGGGAACAACAGAGCCAAGCCTGAAAGCGATAAGGATCCGCCGCCGAGAACAACAGACCAGAAAATGAATTTCTGCCCTGCGTTAAAACGTTTCGCGGGCGGATGAAGACCCTTCGTGAATAAGCCACCTCCGACCGCCATCCATTTTAAGTCGGCGAACGATGGAATGTTATCTTTCACCCACAGAACAAACATCAAAATGATGCCCAACATAAAAGCCCAAGCTATGTAATTATGAGCAAATTTTCCCCACAGCGTCAGCGTTGCAAAACCGCTTTTACCAATCAACGCTGGTAAAAAATATTTCCCGTAGAGGACGTTCAGGCCGCTCAAGGCCAGAACGACGAATGACGAAGCTGTCAGCCAGTGGGTAAACCGCCCAAGCGCGTTGAAGCGCTCAATCGTGCGCCCGGCCGGATCCGCGCCAGCTTCAATTCGAATACGGCCGCGTACGACAAAAAACAGCGCCAAAATGACGACAACCGCTAACATCACCCAACCACCAATGACCGACATTGAGCCATTCCGAAAAGCGCGAAATTCGTCACCACCGGACTGAACAAGTTGTCCCGCTTTCTTGTCGGGAATTGACACCCTCCCCTGGACACCCTTTCGAATAGCGCGCCAAATTTCAGCGTCATTTGTACCGCCGGACCAATTTCCCGGCACTTGGCCACCGGTTTGCGCGATCGCAGGCGTGACACTTAACCCCGCCGAACCGGTTATCCCTACGGCGCCGGCATAAACGGCCAGCAGGAAAACCCCCAGGCCTGCCAACAAACGTCGAATATGTGACCCAGTCATGGCTGTTTCCCTTTGTATTTAAATTTCATGCGTCCCACCGTCATGGCCCTTTTTGTTTTCGTACCCGCGTACCCGTACTAACCGCGGAAGGCAATCGAACGTTCGACTTTGACGCGGACGTTTTCCCGCCGCCACCAGGCGTGACTGTCCCACTTTGAAGTCGGGCACGGTAGCGAAGCGCGCTTAGCATTTTCTTACTCAAAGCGGCTTCTTTTTTCCCCTTATACACACCAGGTTCGTATTTGGTGATACGTCCGCGTTCTTCGGCACGGCAACCGGCTAGGAGCAATCCTGCAATAACAGCTATGCCAACAAATCCTGCAAATCTCCGAGCCTTCATTCGGCTTTTCCTTTTTGGTTCAAATTTTTCAACATGAAGTTATCACAGAATATCCTTCGTCGTATTGAGAAAGGTAACGGCGGCGGCGGTGTTCGATTAACGAACACCGCCGCCGCTTTGCCATTATCCGATGAGGCTTATGAGCCCGCTTTCAATTGATAAGCGGTGCCCCAGCCCCAAGCGCCAGATCCAAAGCCACGGCTGACGATCCGCTCACGGTAGATGTCGCTAACCATGTTGCCGTCGCCGCCCAAGAGAGCCTTGGTCGAGCACATTTCGGCACATAGCGGCAACTTGCCTTCCGCGAGGCGGTTGCGGCCGTACTTCTGGAATTCGGCGGAGGAATTATCTTCCTCAGGACCGCCGGCGCAGAAGGTGCACTTGTCCATTTTACCGCGGCTACCATAGTTACCCGCTTGCGGATACTGCGGTGCCCCGAACGGGCAAGCGAAGAAGCAGTAACCACACCCGATACACAAATCTTTCGAGTGCAGAACAACGCCTTCTTCTGTTTGGTAGATGCAATCCACCGGGCAGACTGCAATGCACGGCGCGTCCGAGCAGTGCATGCAGGCCACTGAGATTGACCGTTCGCCAGGCTTACCATCATTGATGGTCACAACCCGGCGGCGGTTGACGCCCCACGGCACTTCGTGTTCGTTCTTACACGCAGTGACGCACGCGTTGCATTCAATGCAGCGCTCGGCATCGCAAAGAAACTTCATTCTTGCCATGATAATTCCTCCTTACGCGGCTTTGATGTTACAGAGTGTGACTTTGGATTCCTGCATCTGAGTCACCGAGTCATATCCATAAGTACCGCACATGTTGGATGCTTCGCCCAACACATATGGATCGGTACCAGACGGATATTTGGACCGCAGATCCTTGCCCTGCCAATGACCACCGAAGTGGAACGGCATGAAGACAACTCCCTGGGCGACACGTTCGGTAACTAGTGCTTTGACCAGTACCTTACCGCCTTCCGGGGAATTCACCCACATGTCGGCCCCGTCCTTGATGCCGGCGTTGTTGGCATCAACGGGGTGCACTTCACAGAACATGTCCTGCTGCAGTTCGGCGAGCCACTTGTTGGACCGGCTCTCGTCACCACCACCTTCGTACTCAACCAGACGGCCCTGCGTAAGGATCGTCGGGAAGTCCTTCGAGAAATCATTCTTCTGGATGGACTCATACATGGTCGGCAGACGATAAGCCTGCTTATCCTTGTATGTCTTGTACTTGGGCAGAAGGTCACGCCTAGGCGTATACAGCGGTTCGCGATGCAACGGCACCGGATCCGGGAACGTCCAGACAACTGTCCGGGCCTTGGCGTTACCGAAAGGCGCACAACCGTGCTTGATGGCAACCCGCTGGATACCGCCGGAAAGGTCGGTTTTCCAGTTGGTCTTGTCGCCAGCAACCTTATCGATAGCCGCTTTTTCTGCTGCTGTCAGATCGCCATCCCAACCAAGCTTTTTCAACAAAGCCATGGAAAACTCGGGATGACCATCCTTGAGCTCATTACCCACCGGGTAGGAGCCTTCGGCAAGCAGGTTTTCGCCTTTCCGTTCAACACCGAAGCGCGCGCGGAAATTGAGGCCGCCTTCAGCAACC
>Ga0233439_10006380_pt1 | contig 10541 bp, 2 predicted proteins | sample SI_123_September_6_FD_182713 | JGI IMG/M metagenome (GOLD analysis project Ga0233439, IMG submission 182713) | Seawater microbial communities from Saanich Inlet, British Columbia, Canada - SI_123_September2016_100_MG | ecosystem: Environmental > Aquatic > Marine > Inlet | place: Canada: British... | reverse complement strand
GTGCCATTGCTTTCGGATTACTTATCCATTGTCCAATAAGTTGCATAATCTGCATTTTCGCATCATTTAATCCGTAAACAGCATTATCTAATACATTTTTAGAGCTTTCCATATATTCATGGCACTTATCCACACCATCCGACATCGTTAATGGAAGATTACGGTAAATGCCAAAGGGAATTTTCATAAAAGTATCAACCCAGGTTTTAACCTTAAAGAATTCACCGTTACCAGGTTCCATATTACGCAATAAGGAGATTTTTGACATTGCTATCGCCTTCAAATAAGCAGGAATAGCTGACTCCAAAAGTGATATTCTATATGGCTTCTGGACGATATCTATTTTATTTATCATATTAACTTCTTCAATTACCTTCCGTTGCTCATCTAATGACATCTTATTCTTGAAATATTTGTAATCATTCATAAGATTCTTTTTGTTAACGACGCTTTTGTATTTCTTGGTATTCTTCGTCTTCTGCTTCTTCTCCTTCTTGTGTATGTTTTTCTTTATAATAGATTCTTTCTTTTCCAAGTTCTTTAAACCTTCCAATGCGATTTCATTGTCTTTGTCCGTCTCCAGAATCTTAGTGTACGGAATCTTAAGTGCGTTTATCGTTTGTAATTCCTTTTGGGCTAAGAGGGAATCCGTTCTCAATTCTTCCTCTTTCTTCAACCTTTTATTTTTGCGTACTTCCTTGTCACTATCGTATGTTTCGTCCTCGTCATCACTACTATCTTCATCACTAGATCCTGCGGAGGAAGATGTACTGTACTCATCCTCTTCAGAGTCATCAGTTTCATATTCATTTGGATCGCTTATAGAAAGTATTAGATTAATTCCGTTCTTTCCTTTCTTCGCGGACTTGATGTAGTACTCTTCTTCAGTATCTTCTTCCTCTGTTTCATACTCTTCCTCCGAATCTTCATCCTCATTGGAATCATCAGTAACGTAATCGGAATCTTCTTCTTCCTCCTCCGTTTCTTCATGTTGTGTACTCCTAGCCTTACTGTCTCTACGTTTGTTAGTGACGGATTTGGAAGATTTTTTATGCTTTTTGCCTTCTCTTTCTTTCTTCATTTCTGCATCTTTTGTCTTCTTTTTCATATATTCTGAGGGAAACATGCTGTTGAGGAACTTTTTATACTCTCTATTATCCAGGGCATTTTTCCCTTTATCGTTAACTATAAAGTCGTCGTCATCTTCTTCTTCCTCTTCAGAAGATTCATTATCTCCTGATGAACCACAATCACCATCATCGTCATTTGAAACATTTTTATTACTTCTTTTCGGTTTCACCTGCAACGTGTTTTTGTTGTATACTTTGCTATTTCCTTTCTTCGAGTTCCTGGTATTGTATTTATTAGATGAACGAGTAGTGACAGCATTGTCAGTATCAGTCTCGATTGTTGATGTATCTACTTTATCTTTCTTGTTTTTATCGTTGACATTGCTTTCGCGGTCCTTCTTACTGTTTTTAATAATAATATTATCATACATGATGTCTCTCTTTGACGTTTTCGATATTATACATCTTCCGGAAACATGAGAAAATATTATTATCAATTTTATTTATTGTCTAATATCATCGTCATTTTGTCATACTCAAAATTGATATAGATACTACATGAAACACTCTTTCCCATTATAAATTATATCTGAATAATATAAGTAAAACGATTTATAAATAAAGCATATATATTTGTTATACTATTTCGTGTATCTTATACTATTATGTCTGCTATATTAACTGATTATAATGAGGAATTCCCAAAAGGAAAATCGTCGAAGATAATTGGTATACAGTTTAGTATTTTATCTCCTGATGAAATAAGAAAATCGTCGGTTGCAGAAATTAAAACAAGGGACACGTACATAAACAATAAACCGGTTATAGGTGGTTTGTTTGATCCAAGAATGGGAGTGCTAGAGCAAGGAATAATGTGTCCTACTGACCAACTTCAGCATCTTCATACTCCTGGGTATTTCGGTCATATAGAATTAGAGCAACCTGTATTTTACGTGAAGTATTTACTAACAGTTATAAAAATATTAAACTGCATATGTTTCAAGTGCAGCAAGCTGAAAATCAATAAAGAAACATACAAGCATACATTACAAATGAAACCATATAATCGTTTTCTGTACCTGCATACTATTGCGTGCAAAGTTAAAAAGTGCGGATCAGAAATAGAGTATGGATGTGGCTGTGAACAACCAACGAAAATTAAGAAAACTGATTTAGCAACGTTAACGGCAGAGTGGACTACGAGAGGAAACAACAACTCAACTGAACCAGCGCAACCAGTAAGTATATTGCTTACACCAAAAATCGTTCAAACTATTCTAAGTCGAATGTCAACAGAAGATATTGAATTCCTTGGTTTCTCTCCTACTTTTTCGAGACCTGAATGGATGATATGCGAAGTTCTTGCGGTTCCACCTCCAGCAGTCCGTCCTTCTATTAAGATGGATGGTCAGCAGCGTAATGAAGACGATATTAGTCATATGCTGGTAGATATCGTGAAAACGAACAAAGACTTGCGTGATAGAACAGCACTTCTCAATAAAGACATAGAAAGTGGTGCTTCAGATGATACTATCGCAAATCACAGAAGACACATTTCCGAACATCATAAATTATTACAATACTACATTTACGTTATGGTAGATAATACAAAAACTCATGGTATAAGTCAGGCAGCTCAAAGATCAGGAAGACCATTGAAATCCATAAAGGAAAGACTCAACGGTAAAATGGGTCGTGTGCGTGGTAACCTTATGGGTAAGAGAGTCGACTTCTCCGCTCGTTCAGTTATTACTCCTGACCCCAATTTGTCTATACGTGAATTAGGTGTTCCTTTAAAGGTAGCAATGAATATCACTAAACCGGTAACAGTTAATAAACATAATAAAGAATTTTTGGCTAGACTTGTTGCTAATGGTCCAACGAATTATCCAGGAGCCAAGATTCTCGAGAAGAAGAACACGGGATCAAAATTCTTTCTACAATTCTTTTCCAAGGATGACGCAAACCCGTCTATGGTAATAGAAGAAGGTGACATCGTACACAGACACATGATGAATGGTGATGCAGTCTTGTTTAACCGTCAACCAACACTGCATAGAATGAGCATGATGTGTCACATAGCAGTTATCATGTATCGAGGCGATTCTTTTAGAATGAACGTCGCTTGCACGAAACCATACAACGCTGACTTCGATGGAGATGAAATGAATTTGCACATGCCGCAAGATGAAGAGTCAGAAATAGAACTTCGACATTTAGCTGCAGTGCCTTACCAAATGGTTAGCCCAGCCAATAATTCATCTATCATTGGCATTTTCCAAGATTCTTTATTAGGAGCCTATTTATTTACAAGGCAAAGTGAACCAAAAGATAAAACTGAAATCCCCACTTCCGACGTTTATTTTACAAAACAAGAGGCAATGCATTTGCTTATGTCATTTAATAAAATCAATACAGATATATTCAAAGGTAAAAAGGCTGACGAAAAAATAAGCAGTTTCGAGTTGTTAACACAAATATTACCTCCAATTACAGTGACACATAAAACTGATGATAATCAGGTCACCAATATTATCGCAGGTAAATACGAACAGGGTAAAATGCAAGATTCTATTTTTAAGAGCGGCAGCAACGGTATTCTACAACGCATATATAACTACTTCGGTCCGCTCGCTAGTGCTGACTTTATTGATAACTTTCAGAACATCATAACTGAGTATATGAAACTTAGTGCCTACAGCGTTGGAATAAGTGACCTCATTGCCAATAAAACTACAAAGGATAAAATTAAATTATGCATAGACCAGAAAAAAGAAGAGGTCAAAAATATTCTTGATGAAGTACACATGGGCATATTTGAGAATAAAACAGGCAAATCTAATCAAGATGCTCTGGAAAGCAAGATAGAGAATACTCTAAATGCAGCTTTGAAAGATACAGGGACAATCAGCAAGGAGAACCTTGACCAAAGAAATCGTTTCGTCATCATGGTAAACGCAGGATCTAAAGGAAAGAACACAAATATATCTCAGATGCTTTCATGTCTTGGACAACAAGCAATAGACGGTAAACGTATTCCTTATGGATTCGAAAACAGGACTCTACCACATTTTACAAAGTACGACGACACACCGAAGGCTAGAGGTTTCGTTGAAAAGTCTTTCATCGAGGGTTTATCACCAGAGGATCTATTCTTTCATGCCATGGCAGGACGCGTTGGTCTTATTGATACAGCAGTCAAAACTTCCAAAACAGGATACATACAAAGACGTCTAATTAAAGGATTGGAAGACTTGAAAGTTGAGTATGACATGTCTGTTCGTAATAACAAAAACAAAATAGTTCAGTTTAGATATGGTGACGACGGAATAGACACTGTGAATGTGGAAAGCCAGAAAATTCCGCTGGTAGAAAAATCTACGGAAGACATATACGCGCATTACTTCCTTGATCTTTCTAATGATGATAATCCATACACGGATAACGTCAAGAAGGACTTGAAAAATATGAAAATAGTGAATAAAATAAAGACAAAGTGCAAATACTACATTGATATGATGCTCTCAAGTAAGGAAGACATTATCAAACATGTTTTTAAAAATTTCCGTGAATCAAGTGTAAGCTTGCCGGTGTCATTCAAACACATAATCAATAATATTCATGGTATTCAATGCAAAAACCTTGAGGAAGACAAAAAGGACAACCTCGTTGATATTTCACCATTAGAATATTTTGAACTTCTCGAAGGAACAATGAGTAGACTGAAAATGATATATTACTCTCCTCCGACTATGCTGTTTGAAGTGATGTATTACTACTACTTGTCTCCGCAGGATATACTTCTTGTAAGGAAATTCACGAAAGCTTCTATTACCCTCATGCTTGAAATTATAGAGAAAATGTACAAAAAGTCTATTGTAGCTCCTGGAGAAATGGTGGGTATGATAGCTGCTCAGTCTATTGGTGAGCCCACCACACAGCTCACGCTCAATACATTTCATAATGCTGGAGTAGCAAGTAAAACGAACGTAGTTTCAGGAGTAGAACGCATAGATGAAATTCTTGCTCTATCAGACAATCCAAAGTCACCTAGCATTACATTATTCGTGCCAACTCAGTGGGACACTGATAAAGAATATGTTCAAGGTCTCATACCACAATTGCAACATACCCAACTCAAAAATGTCGTCTCCTCAGTTCAGATCTGCTTTGACCCGAAAAATAGCGACGCAAATGACAAGAACTTTATTAAGGAGTTTAAGGCATTTGAGAAAATTATTAGGGAAGCTGCGTCTTCAAAAGATAGTGATAACTCACAGGATAACAAAGGTACAGATACGGATACGGAAACGGAAGAAGAAGAAGCTGAAGAATCGAAGAATAAATGGGTCATGAGATTGGTTATGGACAAAGAAGCAATGTTGGACAAAGATATCACAATGGACGATATTCATTTCAGTCTTCGGACCTTCTCTACGGAAAAAAGTGTCATCTATTCTGACTACAATAATGATCAATTAGTATTCAGACTACGGTTCAAGAAACACGATAACATAAAAGGGGCTGTATCTGGAGACCCTCTGGATCAAACTGACGAAATTTATCATCTTAAAAACATACAAGACAAGATCATGAACAATATTATACTCAGAGGCGTCCAAGGTATATCTAATGTGAATTTGCGCAAAATACAAAACTATCGAAAACAAGATGAAAATGATAACTCCACGAATACTTCGAAGGACGTATGGGTACTAGATACTGTTGGTAGCAACTTAGTAGGAATTCTTGGATTAGATTATGTGGACTCCACAAGAACTATAAGCAATGATATACAGGAAATATACCGTGTCCTAGGTATCGAAGCTGCAAGGCAAGTCATATATAACGAACTTGAAGAGGTCTTCGCACAAGGTTCTCACATCAACTATCACCACCTCAACCTACTTTGCGATAGAATGACTTACTCGCAAAAACCTATTTCTATATTCAGGTACGGAATTAACAACGACGATGTAGGTCCTATTATGAAAGCTACATTCGAAGAGACACCTGAAATGTTCTTCCGTGCTGCAAAACACGCTGAGCTCGACGAAATGAGAGGTATCTCCGCTAATATTATGTGTGGTCAGCAAGGTTACTATGGAACTAATAGCTTTCAAGTATTTACTGATCTTAAATCTATAGAAAAAAGTAATTGCGATAAAATCACTATAGAACAGAACTCTATAAGATTCCAGCAGAAAATCAATGATATCAACGATATAAATGAAGGAGTATGCAACATCCAAATATCTAATCCTGCTGATGATGTAGAAATTGGAATCTCGGATGTTGGTGTTGGTTGCATTAACAGTGACGATGTACCAGAAAACTTATTATAATATAAATGTCAAGATAATCAGTTAATCCTATTTCATAAATAAATCAATAAGACATAAATAAATACACTTACTCTTCACTCTCTTATTATCAATAAAATAAAAGTATTTTAATTTTTTATGTTCAAAATTAAAATTGATCTCTAACTTTATATCATACTATTATACTAGTTAAAGCATATAATATCATAACTTCCTTCTATACATATATTTCTTATACAGAACATTTCAATTTGGTAATATATGTATTCTGTTTTTCTAAGATGTTTCAATCACGAATTACAAAACTTGAATGACTCTGATAAAAACAAAGTATTTATGTTTTCAACATATTTTACAAATACGCAAATAATTAAGAATATAAATAAAATACAATCAATAGGTATGGTGAAATATAAATATCACATCTTCATAAATCACCTTAAATCCACATGCTTTCGCAATGGATACAATGAGGTTGTTATGCATCTTTTCAGTAAATCTCAAAGGAAATTCATGGCTCTCTTGAATTTAAAAAATAAATGCATGTGGAATAAGGTATACAAGAACGCTGGCATTGTTAACACTATAGAGTTTGATTGTCTAGATGACATCCCAAATAATAGAACAATTGAGATCGCTGAAGACAACATAATATACAAATTCAGCATATATGATCTAATAAAGATCATCAATAAATCTTTGACATATCACATCGAATTGTTCTCTGAACCTATAAAAGTCAAAAATCCATGGACAAATAAAGAACTCTCGTATTGCACTTTATTGAGTATATACCATTTTATACATTTCAATGTACATGTTATGAGTATGCCTTTACTTCTTAAACGGTACTATATGTCGAACTTCGCTCTGAAAGTATTTGAAAGAAACAATGAATTTCTGATCAAAGACAGTATACTCAAAAATTTTCACAATCAAGATAATACTGAATTATTGATATATATAGAAAGAATGATACGAAACTACAACAAGAAGTATGTTAACTCTACTATTAATTTTGACCCTACGTTCCCAAAACAAGAGAAAATTAATATCATGCTTCCGTTCCTTAAATACTATGTACAGTATAGGTTTTCGATTGATGAGAAAGTACGTCAAGCAAATAAGGCAAAATTCATGTATAAACTAAATTGTTTTAGTTGCTCTAATAGTCTTACTGGTAGGAAAATAAAATGTTCATTCATTCATAAATTGTTCCAGGTTAGTCTATTTTGCCATAAGAGCAAACAGTTAGTAGAATCATTCGCTAAAAGTAAGAGTGAACCTATACCGTTTCACCTTCAAGAAGATATCATTACAATAAATATGCCATCATCTAAGAATACTTATCCAATCCCTTCTTTGGACATGATAGACATTAATAACGCATGTTATTGGATAGGCAAAAAGAATATATATGACTATACTCTATTCATAGATGTGAATAAAATACCATCTTCAAAATATGTTGCGAACACGAATAGAAAAGAGGATACAGAAGCATCGACAACTCAAACTTTCAGAACTTACGTTAAAAATTACGTTTTCAATACATCGCACTTGTTCTACTTGGATAAATATCTTCAACATTACGTATCACTGAATAAACAGATATTCAAGAAGATAAGTCGACCATCCGGTTTACTTCGTCATACTTCAGAAAACAGTATCAGCTATCAAGGTATGCATCACGGAACTATAAACAATGAAGAAATGACATTAACTACCCATGAAAGACCGTCTACTCCTACTCTTGATTCTGATGAAGATTCGGAAACAGACAACGCAGGTGACATTCATAGAAGAAGCACCCAATACTTACACCATTACGTAAATGTTGTAGCACCACAATCTCGAATAATGCAATACCACGGATCGAATATTGGTGAAAATTATTCATCTGACGAGGACGATGATGACGTAGATGACGATGATGACGAAGATGATGAGGTTGAAGGGAATGAGGATATAGAGGACAATATATATGGAAATTATAATCATGAGGATTACGAAGAAACTGAGAGCATCAGTGTTCCCGGAAATTATCAACTTAACGAAAGAGAATTTGAAGAATTTGAAAGCGACACGGTCACTTCCGATACAGCATCGATTACATATACTGTAACGCGCATGCAGATAGATAACAATTATGAGAATGAAATAAATGGCTATGAGAGTACTGAATCAGAGGAAGAAAAACTGGACGAAGAAGAAGAACATACAAATTCAGCTAATACCTCGATCGTAAATTCGCCAATAAACGAAAACCGAGAACACAATGGAGCAACTACGGTACCTTCACCTCAGCTTCTTGATGAAATATTCGGTTACGACACTGACAATTCCGCCACCTCTCCACCATATCATATATCACATTCGCATATAGGTGATATCGATGACGAAGACGTCGACCATTTCGAAACGGTAAATACTTCTTTCGATCAGTACGACTTACATCTACTACAGGAAAGAATAATAAATAGTCTACCCCCATCTTCGCTGTCTATAGAGACGACTACGATTCAGTCACCCATACAAACAGTTTTTAGACCAATTGATATGGAACGTGTTAATGTTCTTACTCCTATAAACGCTCGTTCAAGCAGGATGAACAGCCGCGAACAATCCGAATCACATACGGAATTATTCCGACAAGATAGCGGTAGCGGAAATTAAGTATTATATTAATAACTAAACAATTATTTGATTATTTATTCCTAATTGATTCTATCTATCGTTTTATAAAAATAAGAACAAATAAAATTCATTTTTATTATTTTGCATATTCTGATTTGTATAAATTGGTGCGATTATGTTTTACGCACTGTATCAAAAGTAGTATTAAGTTCCTTTCCTATTTTCATATATTTCACTTTTTCATATTCATTCAGATAAGATGCATCACTATCAAAGATCTCTTCATTATCACTTATTTTAAGAGGGACAATTTTAAATGGTATACTCGAATCAGGTCCTAATATAAAATTTCTTATCCTAGGATATCTCAACAGTTCATCAGCCAATTTGTGGGTATACAGGCTCTTATTCATAATTTTCGAATTATCATCACTAGACAACTGGTTGAATTTGGTCACTAATATCTTCCTTACATCCTTCATACCATTTTTTTGTGAACTTAATATATTAGCAGCATTTTCTATACTGTTAGAGCTAATTCCAGAACTACTTAATTCTGTGATATTGCTGTCGCTGTCATATACGGGTAAATAAAGAGAGTTAATTCCAGAACTACTTATTTCTGTGATATTGCTGTCGCTGTCATATACGGGTAAATAAAGAGAGTTAATTCCAGAAGAACTGATATCTTCACCTTGGAGCTCAGCACGTGCCTTCTCCGCTGCGATGCTCTCTTCCTCTGCCTTCTTGGCTGCAATGAGCTCTGCCTCTGCGTCTACTGTTTCCACACTATTATCATATATTCCTTCTAAAATTTTACTTATTGATTTCATAGAATCTTTGTAGTTGGTTGTTTTGTTAATCTCAGACCTCTCTGTGCTACTGTTCATGTAATCTATCACACTCTTTAATATGTTAGTTCGTTCATCTAGTATGTCTTCGCTTGTTTCTGTGCATCCAGTTAAGCAATTTAAAGCTACCTTCATGGCTACTCTATACTCACTGTACATCCTAGACTCTGCCAATATTTTCTTTGTGTCAATAATTCTATCATCAACGTAATCATTACTACTTTCACTTAATTTCTTATCGAAAATATACGGATTATCTTCAGTGGTAGTATATCTTGTTTTGCATGCAATGTTTAGTTTATTATTTAATGTGTTGATATCATCATCACTGTATTTTTTGCACGGTATAAATAATTCCCAATCTGTTACGTACAATCCTATAATATTGTCGTTTTTATCTCGTACACTACATTGAATTTCCATTCCTAGAAGTTCAACTACGTTTATGATTTCTTTCAATCCATTCGGGGGAGGTGTATCATATCCAGAGTTTATGTTATCATTTATAGGTAAAGACGACGGGTAGCATGGAATGTATATACTTATTTCATCTATTCCCACATCCACTCCAATTACTTTATGAGACAGAGGGGACAGGAAGTACTTATTTAAAGTAATTTTATTTTCCTGAGTAGATATCGATTTAATTATTTTCATCA
>Ga0233439_10006378_pt1 | contig 10545 bp, 8 predicted proteins | sample SI_123_September_6_FD_182713 | JGI IMG/M metagenome (GOLD analysis project Ga0233439, IMG submission 182713) | Seawater microbial communities from Saanich Inlet, British Columbia, Canada - SI_123_September2016_100_MG | ecosystem: Environmental > Aquatic > Marine > Inlet | place: Canada: British... | reverse complement strand
CGAACGGTTCGCTGAAGATGTGACAGCTATGAGGTGGCGGGGATCCGTGAGGTCGTTGTAATAGGAGCGTTTCGTTTCGGCGGACCACTCCCAGGCGCCTGACCGGTGGGCGTTGGCGAGTGGCACAAAGTGGTCGATGTCGAGGTCTCTGGGGTCTGAGACGACCGTGCCCGTGAACTCGGCCAGCCATGTCCCACCTGTGACGAGGCAACCGTCGTCGCGCAGGAACACCGACTCGGCGGCCTCGTGCATCAGAACTTCGTGACGGGTACTGAGACAGTCACCGTCCTCGTCGGACCAGCCAGATCCCCAGTCGTCGCGGTCGTATGGAACCGGTGCTGGGTTGTCGATGACGGCGAGCAGGGACAAGAGATCGGTGGCCCAGTCAGGTCCGAGGTCAGGCCCCACGGCGGCGATGGGCGAGTTGGTCTCGACGGGTGCCGAAGTCGTGGTCGCGGTCGTGTCAGGGGTGGTCGATGCTTGAGAGGGAACCACCGTGGGGGGAACGGCGGGCGTGGCCAACACCTCGGTGGTCGGAACAGACGACGCCGGAATCGTGGTGGCAGTCTCTCTGCCTGGATCGGAACAGGCGACAACCACCAGACACAACAGCAGCCAGCTCACGAGCTTCAACCCACTCCCCCTGATTACGCCCGGATGGGGAGCGTAGGTGATGGCCTGCGTTGGATTCCCCCCGCAGCGACATGTGCGCCAGACCGGGCTTCATTCTGAGCAGTCGGAGACCTTCTCTCAGGTCAGGCTGCGTCCTCCTCGTCGTCAACGGGGGCGAGCCTGAGGCTCTCGGCGGCGTCGATCGCTGCTGCCAGAGCTGCGAACCCCTCCGGGGAGTTCTTGCCGTTGCGTGAGGCGATCATCGAGTAGCCGATGGCCTGATACTGCCTGTCGCAGTCGGCACAGCGAAAGAGCACGTCGTGGACGAGCGTCTCGTCGGCGTTGATCCGCACGGGGTTGAAGCCAAATGTGGCTCCGGTGTTTGACGACCCGCAGCGCGGGCAGACATTGGGGTTGAGCTTCGGCATGGTGCCTCCTCATCGAACCTGGCGTTGCCACCGTGCCGTCTCCGGTCGGTTGGCGGATCGTCAACGGGCCAGGCCCCTCAGATCCTCTGGATGATTCACCAATCAAGATAACAGCGGGTCAGAGGTCGTCCGGGTCAAGCACCTCAAACTCGTCAATCGCCTGGAGAACAGCCGGTGACGGATCGCCACCGAAACTAACTATCAGGTGGTCTCGGGCTCGGGTCATGGCTACGAAGAACTGGGTGAGTGCCAGTTCGCGCTGGTCGCGGTACTCGTCGTCGTCCTGATTGGTCCGCTGTTCCCGGGGGATGACGCCGCGCTTCGCCTTGGGCAGGAAAACCACCTTGAACTCCAGACCCTTGGCCCTGAAGTAGGTCCCGACCTTGACTTCGGGTGTGGTGACGCCCTCGTAGTTGTCCAAAGTCGTGGCAGCGATGTCATGGGCGCCAAGTTTCTTAATGGTTGATCTGACCGTCGCGTTGAACGGTACGAAGATTCCGATATCGCCGAGTCCAGCCATCCCGGAAGAGACGATCCCATTAATCCGATCAACAACGAACTGGGTCTCACGCTCGTCGTCACCACAGTCAACGAGCAGGGGTCGAAGGCCCTCGCGATTGACCTCACCGACCTCCTCCAGGCGCTGGAACTCGTCGTCATCCATGCCAACAACAGGCTCCCGACCGGCAACAGCCATCGCCGCCCCAAGAATTTGGGCCGTGTTGCGATAGTTGCGCCGCAGCAACGTGGTGCGCCCACGAACCTCAACGCCCGCCTGTCTGAGTGTGAACGCGCCGGGATACACGCGCTGGGCACCGTCACCGACAATCAACAGGCCATCGGGTCGGTCGACACCGGTCGGACCGTTCACGAGTGTCCGTATCAATCGGAGGCCCATGAGGGTGAGATCCTGAGCCTCGTCAATGACCGCCGACCTGTAGGTGGCCTGATCTCGGCGGCTTGCGTGTTCGACGGCTAGAACGATGATGTCGGGAAAGTCAACGGTACCTAAGGTCTTCATTTCCTTGTCCCATGCCACCATGTAAGCCCAAGCTTGACGCCTTCGGGCCTTGTCAAACCGTGTGCCGCGTCCGGTTCGACGAATCCCAAAATAGTCCTCGATTTTCCGCAGGCCACGCCCCTTGATGACGTTCCGGACCTCTTCCTCAAGGTAGGAACGACTAATCCCGTCGTCCGCAAGCGGCGTCCCCACCCGCACAACAGCATCGAACGCCTTCCTCGATGCCTCGCCGATCTGGGGGGGGATTGTCTGTGGTCGGGCACCATCCTCCCTGCAAATCCTGCTAGCCAACTTGTCTACATTCACGAACTCGACAGCATCAGGTACGGAATCCGGCATGCGGTCGTAGAGGTTGGCGAACACGGGTGGCAGTGTCTTGACATAGGTAGTGAAAAGTATTGGCAACTGCTCCGCTTCCTCACATGACCGACGGGCGCGTTCTGCCGCCCAGTGGAGGCCGACCACGGTCTTGCCGGTACCTGCTGAACCCCTCACCCTTGCCGGGCCGTCATAACGGCTGGTTGTGGCAGCCCGTTGGTCCGGGTGAAGGAAAATCATCCAGTCCTCAATCGGCTGGGTGGCGATCTTCTCGACCTCCTCCGGGGAGAACAGGCGACTGATCCCGTGGAGTGATCCGAACTCGGCGATCGCTTGACGAAGCCGCAACTCCCCGCGATCCCCGAACAGGTCCAGTGTGCGCCACTCCTCAGGGGTGATCTCGGCAAGCTCAAAGATCAGGTCAATGGTCTCCTCGTCCCAGTCGGCATCAAACAAGTCGAGTGCGGCGTCGAACGATTCCAAGGACCGGATCGTGACTATTTCCACCGTGTCGAACCCAGCTTCGACCAACTCGGTATCGGTCCAGTGATTGAGTACCGCCGACCGTGCGGTGGGGACTGTGCGTCTGCCCTCACCGGCCAGAGTTGTAGCCCCGCTCGCCTCGTCGGCCAGCCTGACCTGCGGCTCAACAAACCTGAGCATCTCACCAGCTAGGTCAATGACGAACCTGGCGCGCCGGGCGCGCTCGTAGATGTCCTCCCTGGAGCCGGCTAGGAGCAGAACAAACACGTCGCCCTCTTTGGCCATGATTATCCGGATGTCGTCGGCAGCTCTTATCTTGTAGAGCCGTTGTGACGAAGTTCCCTGGAGTCGGCCAAACCTGAGCCCGGGGTGACCCGGGTCGCGCAGGAAGAACACCAGAGAGTCGGCACATCGCTGCTGACCCGCCGGATCCAACTCCCGTAGCGAATCCTGATAGGCCTGCGAGAGGCAGACCTCCGGGTTGTAAGAGACCGTCACGACGATTCCCAGCGACAAATCTTGCATGTGTCGGAATCCTGAAGCCTCTCACCACATTCAGGACAGCCCGGCGGGTGTTCCACTGCCTGGCCGCATTCCATGCAGTGCTCGTCCTCTTCCCACAACGGCATGCCGCATGGGCACAATTGATCCAACATTCCCACCGATCAACCCCCTACCGGCTCAGTAACCATGCCTAGGCCCCCCTCCAGGGTTCAGCCGCACCAGTGCCTGCAACCGAGTTGTGAGGGCGGGCGGTCCTACCACGACCAGCCTTGAGATCGCCCTGCTCATGCCCACGTAGAGCAGGTGGTCGCCCAGGTCGTCATCTTCGGTAACCAGGATCACAGCGTCGCGCTCGAGTCCCTTCATGCGGTGAATGGTCTCGCAGACGATGTCTCCTCCGTGGCGGTCCTCCCACGGCGAACAGGCAAACCCTCCGGGCGACTCGCCACGGATCCGGTCCCTGAGTGACGTGTGACCGGTCACCACGAGAATGTTGGCGGGATCGATCCGTGAAGACACCACCAGCTCCTCCAGCAACAGGCCTACCTCGTCAACGGCATCATCGGAAGATGAACACCGGGCCAGTCTGACCGGCTCGCCCTCGGGTGCTCCCGGGGCGGCCGGTGCACCCCCCAGTTGTCGAAGGAGGTTGGCGATCTGGTGCGTGTTGCGACAGTTCATCGTTAGCTCCGCCCTGACCAGATCCGGGCCGGCGCTCGGAAGCTGGAATCCTCGGTCGTATACACCCTGATGGGGATCGGTGACCATAAGGATCCGACCAGGGCCCTCGTCGTAGAGAAGGCACTCGAGTACTTCGAGCCACCTTGGGGCGAAGTCCTGTGCCTCGTCCACGACGATCGTGTCGAACCGCACCACGACGTCATCAACGTGGTCGAGAACGTGGGCGAACGGCACCGAGTTCCACCATTCATTACCGGCGCCATCAGGCACTTGCAGATCTGGCAATCCCTCCAGGGTCATGAGGGTTCGCTGAACGGGCCCAACCGTCAAGAGGTCGTGTTCGGGAACAGCTCCTCTCAACGCCTCGGCCATCGGCTCGTTGAAGCAGGTGAGCAGGGTGCGTTCACCTCGGCTCAAAGCCCGTTCGGCCCAGGCGGTCGCCAGGCGCGTCTTGCCACTACCGGCGGGACCAGACACGACCACACGGCGGTTGAGGTCCAGTGTCGCCAACGCCCTCGTCTGCTCGGCGGTAATCCGGTGCAGGGCCGCCCGGGCATGCCGGGCCTGGGCCTGTGGATCCCACCGGAACTCCAGGTCCGGCCTCAGAAAGCCGACGATGGCCTCGACCTGGTCGGAGGCGAGGGGCCGATTGTTGACGTTGGTGTCCATCAGTTCCCAGAGGCGGTCCTCCATCCGACCCCTCGCGTCGGTCAGGTCGCCGGCGAACAGGAGTTGTGATGGGGTCACGCCCGGTGGGAGGCGATCGGACAGATCCTCGAGATCACGCAGGTCAGGCAGCGCAACCGCGGGTTGAACATGTAGGCGCCTGAGTAACGGGGAGTGGCTGCGTAGTTGGTTCCGGAGTTCGTAGGCAGCGTCCTGGGCCTGTCTGGGAGGCGACGGGTTGACGATTTGGTCCTGCCTGTACCACTCTCCCTTGCGGACTTCGAGCGGCCCTCCCTTCACCTCAATCGCCACGATTCCCTGAAGGTCGTTGATCAACAGCACGTCGACCTCGAAGGAGCGCCGCTCGTTGACCAGGTCGAGGCGGGGAATTATCAGCCAACTGTCCTTCAGCGTCGACTGGAATGCCCTCACGACCCGGCGTTCAGACGCCGGCAACCGGTCGAGGGGAATGTCCTCGGGTATCAGCAGGCCCATGACCGGACACTATGGGAGCCGGCCCGACGGCGCCCGGCAAGTGCGCTCTCAGAACCGTCAGGTACGCATGCCCTCAAGAATCTGACTGGCGCTGCTTCTTGGTTGCGATGATGTTGGCGAACAACCGGGCCGAGGTGGCCGCTGCCTCAACCTCACCCAGGGACACGTCGTTGAGAGTCTCCGACATGGCCGCTGAGAACATCACGCCCTTCTCGTCGGCGTAGTCGGCTGCCGACATGTTGTGGCGTTCGCTGCGCAGTTCGGTGCGCTGCAGGTAGTAGTGCGAGATCATGTGGAAGACCTCTCCCCTGCCGAACTCGAACACCACGGCTACGGCACACTCGCCGTACTTCTCGCCCAGTTCGCCCGACCTGATGAGCACCCTTACCCGCTCTGAGTCGAGGACCCGGATGGGATACGACGATCCTTCGAGCCACCACTGCGGGTCATCCTCGCCGTCGAGGACACCCTTGAGATATGGGCTGTCCGCGTCGACGACCTCGATACCGACCACGTCGTCGCCAGTCGGGTTGTCGTTGTACTCGACATAGCCGGGGAACGCCGGCTCGATCACGTTCTGGAGGGCCCAGTCTGTCGTAAACAGGTTGCCGCCGGCAGCCACGAAGTCACGGACCTTGATGATTTCAGCTGGTGTCAAACCCCCCGGGCAGTTGACCACCAGGAGTTGCTCTGGCCGCAGGTCAACCTCTGTTAGGGACCCTGGGACCACAGTCGTGTACGGCACCTCTAGGGCACCCAGCACACGCTCTACGTGGTCGTAGCAGCCAGGCACCACGACGATGTCTGATGCCACGATGGCGGCAAGGGCCTCAGCATCGAGGGGTGCCTCACACTCCATGCGCTCCATGGCGATGCTCGCACCACCCAGGTAGGCCATGCGCGTGCTGTCGAACCCGCCATCCGTGTCGGGCTGGCTCTGGGAGAAAACAGTTGAGGTGTTCATGTCGTTGCCTTTCAATCGGGGGGAAGTTGAGAACGCTGTTGAGGACTGGGCTGAAACTACTGATGGCCTGTGACAGAGGGTTCGCGGGCTGCCAGGCTGGACCGGCCAGCGAAGGCCCTCACCGTGTGAAGGTGAAGGTTGACGAGTTCGTCCATGGTTATCGACCACGTGTAACCGCCGGCCAGCACGAACGCCACAGGCACGCCGTAGCGGGCACACCAGGCGGCGACCAGGCGTTCGCGCTGCTTGAGGCAGCCCGCAGACACACCGGGGTGCGGATCCATACCGGCGTTGTATATGACCAGACCGGTGTCGTCTGGAATGCGCCCGAGACACCCGGTTACATGTTCCAGGTACTCGACATCGCTCGGCCCGTGCAGCACGGCGAGTTCGTTGTCGCCGCTCGGCGAGTAACAGTCGAATGAGCTGGTGCTGAGGTCGATGTGCAGGATGCGTTCGTTCCCACCGATCAGCTCATGGGTACCGCCACCACAGTGGGCGTCGAGGTCCAAAATGGTGGCCCGGCCCGTGAGCAGCTCGGTGGCGCGGGTTGCGGCAATCGCAAGGCCGTTCACCGTGCAGAATCCAGCTCCCCCGGCTCGCCTGGCGTGGTGGAGGCCAGATGACAGGCTGCCGCTCGACCCTCCGGTGGCGAGCGCCTCGTCGACGGCCGCCAGTACCCCAGCCGTTGAGTTGACGGCCATGTCCCAGATACCTGCGTCCCAGCTGAACCCCTGGCTCCCCGCCAGGCCGGAGGGTTCACCGGTGCGGAGCGCCTCGACGCAGGCCGGGGCATGGGTCTCTTCGATCAGCTCCTCAGCCAGGCCAACAAAGTCGACCGGGTCGACCATCTCGCAGCCGGGCGCTCGGCCCTCGCCCATTGCCGTGGCGATCTCACCGCTCTTTCGGGTGGTGTCCAGGACATGAGCCGGAGCAATGTACGCCTCGTTGTAGAACACCTTCATCTGGATTCCTCGATCTCGCTGTCGTTCTTGTCGGGTATGGCCCCGAGACCTATGGAGACACCCTGGGTGATGCACTCGAGGATCGTCCCGACCAGTTCCTGACCCTGTTCGTTGTCCAGGTCATTGCAGTCAACCCCGACAGCCCGACAGGCCGCCTCGACGAACTGGTCGACGACGATTACGCCGATCACCTCGTCGGGTCGACCCTGGATCTCCGGTGGCATGTCCTCGAAGCCGATGGCGTCCCCGGCCCGGAGCATGAACCACTGATCCACGAGCCCTCTGGCCCTGCGGTAGGCGATGTCCATGAGGATCTCGCCACGTGGCAGATTCTGGAACTCGGCGTCCCAGTCGATGTCGGACGCGTCATCGAACGGGAGGTCGCCTGACTGGTTTGTCATCAGGCGGCCTCCAACTCGACGTCGCGGATGCGGCTGATGATCCAGCCCACATCCACCTGGTTGTCACGGTGCCACGACCACACCCTCACCTCGGCATCCCGGCGCAGGGACTCGTCCCAGCCGGAACGCTCGGCGAACCAGCGCATGGCGCTGTCGGCGTACAGGATCTTGGCGATCGGCCGCGCATCGCGGATGGCATCGAGGCCCTCCTCGACGTCGTGGCCGAGTTGAAGCAGCGCCGCGTATGCCATCGACGGTGCCCTGTTGACGCCCATGTGGCAGTGCACCACGACCCTGGCGTCGGGGTCATCCAACGCCTCGGTGATGGCCTCTACCCCCCGGTCGTACCAGGAGAACTCCTGGTCACCGCCGGCGTCGTGTGTACCCAGCCACGTGTAGCTCACGTGGGGCGCTACCCGGGCGACGTTGACGGCATCGTTGGCCTCGCCACGCAGGTCCACGATGTGGGTGATGCCGGCATCAAGCCACTCATCGAGCACGCGCTGGAACCCTTCAGGGTCCATGGGCTGGTACGGCAGGTCACCAGAGACGAACAGCCTGTCTGTCACCTCGCACAGGCGCCGCCACCAGGTGGCTGGCTGAATCTCGGGATGGGAAATCTCGTTCATTGCTTCTCTTTCTCGGCTTTCAGACCGGTTGGTTAGTACACACATCACAATAAGGACGGGGTGTGACAGAGGGCCCAAGAGGCCTGCAAACAAAGGGAATCAACCCCCGACGGGGGCAAGGGAGGCGGTGGTCGGACCGCTATCCAGAATGGCCGCCGGCCCGCACCGCCAGATCCTCGAGCTCAGCGACCCCCACCATCGACGAACCGTTCTGGCGGCTGCCGTGGATCAGCTGCCACCACTCGTCGGGCACCGCCGAGGCACCCCAGCGGGCGCCCAGCAGGCCACCGGCGATTGCCGCCACGGTGTCGGTGTCATGGCCGATGCGAACCGCCGCAACGAGAGCGGCGCTGAGGTGTCCCTGAGGGTTGTCATCGGGAACCGGGGTGTGGATGATCGCCGCCAGGGCCGCCTGGAAGGCCGTCACCACCCAGCCGTTCGGGTTGAACCTGCCGGGAGGACCCTCCACAGCCTCGTCAATGATCTCGGTCCACCTCTTGCACCGGTCCTCTGGCAGGTACTCGAGCCCGCGGCGCACGGCGGCCTCCCAGTCGAACTGCTCATCTGGATCTGAGGATGTGACCGCCTCTTCGATGGCGAGCGACCAGATGACACAGGCGGCGACCGAGTTGGGGTGTGCGTGGGTGAGCGAGGCCACGGCCTTGGCCCTCTCGGCCACCAGGTCACGGTCGCCGAGGGCCGTTAGGGCAACCGGGGTGTTTCGCATCAGGCCTCCGTTGCCGGCACCACCGGGATGCGTGTCCAGATAGGCGGCGGCACAGGCCCCCAGATCTGTCTGGCCTGTTGCCGAACTGAGTACCGAGGCGGTCTGGTTTCCCACATCTGTCGGCATGCTGTCGAACCAGGCCAGGAAGTTGGCCGCCACCCCCTCCATGTCAAGTTCGCCGCCTGCTGCGGCATCCAGAACGGCCACCGCCATCTGGGTGTCGTCGGTCCACTCCCCCGGCGCCCATCCAAAGATCCCGCCACCCTTCATGTAGATAGGGGTGTCCAGGCCGGGATCGGTGAACTCGTAGCCGGCACCGAGGGCATCGCCTGCCGCAGAGCCGAGCACCGCTCCGACGATCCGGTCTGCCTGTCCCACCCGCTGCTCCCGGTCGGCTACGTCTGCCATGACCATGACTGGCGCCACGGGAACGTCGTCGACCCACTCAACCTCATTCCCGTATTCGAGTGAGCCATCAACATCCACGGCACCCTCGTGCCAGTCGACAATCAGTTGCCGCTGGTCCGGCATCTCCGGGGAGGACCTGTGTTGGCCCTCGACAGCACCGAGGCGCAGGCGGTCGACTACGTCCTGGACGCTCTCAGCCGTGGCGTAGCCGTGGCGACGCAGCCAGCAACCGACCACCATCCCGGTCCGGCCGAAACCACCCCAGCAGTGCACGTACACCACCCGACCATCGGCGAGGTGCTCGTCAACGGTGTCGAGGATGTCAACCATGTGATCGACCGTGGGAAGACCCAAGTCTCTGATCGAGAGACGCACAATGTCGGCTCGACCCGCTACATGGCTGTCGTACCTGCTGAGCCTGTCACCTCCGCCGGGCAGGTCCTCGGTGAGGTTCACGAACATGTCGACACCGGCATCCAGAAGTTGCTGGGTCACCTCTGGGCGCCCGCCGGTCTCCCCGGACATCTTCTTTCCCGGGTAGGCACCGGCCAGGAGTCGGCCCTCGACCACCCAGTAGGACCTGTCGGTGGGCCCGGGAAGCCCGGGGGTTGCAAGGTTCGGCCAGTCGTCCATCCGTCTGATCATGCCTGCTTTGTAGGTATCCATGCTGCGTGCCTCCCGGCTGTCGTCTTGTGCCCGGTTCCAGACCGCATCCGGCCGGGATCTCTCTTCTCCCCCTTCAGGGGAGAGAGATCCCGGCCGAGGTGGTCGGCGAGGTTCAGCGGTTCAGGTCGTCCTCCTCGGCCTCTTTCTGACCTGCAAAGAAGTCGCCCCGGCGACGCGCCTTCTCTGCGTGGTCCGAGCTGCGGTACCCGCTGACGGCGGTGTTGAGGCTGTTCCAACTGGCCCTGGTGCCGATGTGGTCACTCCGGTATCTCTGGGTGCTGCCCGGGTCGAAGCCGAGGCTGCCGCCGGTGGTGTAGGCATCCTGGTTGGCGCCCATGAACACAAACGTCCAGCCGCCCGCCTCCTTCTTCTCCTCGATGAGGGCGAACAGGGCGTCTCTGGTCCAGGTCTGGCTGGCGTTCTCGTGACCATCGGTGAACACGACAACTATCTGGTCCTCGGCGGTGCCGAGGCTGGACAGGCGCTTCTCGGCCGATCGGATCATGTTGCCGAGGGCGTCGAACAACGGCGTCATTCCGCGAGGTCGGTACTCGGCGACTTTCATTCCCTTGACGGA
>Ga0233439_10006371_pt1 | contig 10557 bp, 8 predicted proteins | sample SI_123_September_6_FD_182713 | JGI IMG/M metagenome (GOLD analysis project Ga0233439, IMG submission 182713) | Seawater microbial communities from Saanich Inlet, British Columbia, Canada - SI_123_September2016_100_MG | ecosystem: Environmental > Aquatic > Marine > Inlet | place: Canada: British... | reverse complement strand
TTTATCTTTTGAGTTTTTTTAAAATTTTTATTAATTTTCTTTTCTTTTTTTATTGTTTTTTTAGTTTTTTTAAATTTCTTATTTTTAGGTTTCTTTTCTTCATTGACTGTTGCGTATATTGGTTCTTCTTTTACAACATTATTTTCTGGTCTTATGGGTCTATTAGGAGTTTGTGTAGGATTTGAGAACCATGTATTTTTATCTTTAATAGAGTTAGTTTCTTTCTTTATTGTTTTTTTATCTTTACGAAAAAATTTTTTAAATCTAGTTCTAATACCACTTCCATTTTGTTTAATCATATTTAATTATTAATTTATTATTTATAATAATAAAAGAAATTTAAAAACAATAAATCAAAAACAATTTTCATTATTTTAGAAATTTAATAAATTAGAAACTGCTCCATAATATGTTTTTACAGATAATTTAGATATTTCATCTAACATTTCTTTTTTAACATTTTTATAATTTTTAGTTATTGATGTAATAACACATTTGATAAATTCTTGTTCTGTTTCAAATACTTCTTTCTTTTGACTAACATATTTTAATAAATCATACGCATCTGATAAACAATATTTACGCATAATTATTTGAACTGGTTCTGCTAATATCTCTGGATGACTATTTAATTCCTTTTCTATAAATTCAGTATTTGGTTTTAATTTATTTAAACCCCTATCAATATTTTTAAACGCAATCAACATATAACCTAAAGATGAACCGTAATTGCGTAAAGTAGTGCTATCGGTTAAGTCTCTCTGCATTCTTGAGACTGGTAATTTAGTTTGAAAAAATTGTAATAATGTATTCGCCATTTGTAAATTACCTTCTGCGTTTTCAAAATTAATCGGATTTACTTTTTGTGGCATAGTAGAAGACCCAACTTGTCCTTCATCTAATTTTAAAGAAAATATACCACGAGAAATATATAACCAAGCATCACGAGATAAATCTAATAATGCTGTATTTATTGAAACCAGAATAGAACTGAGAATTCCAATATCATCATAATTACTAATTTGGGTTGTATAATGCCATCTTTTTAAACCGAATTTATTACAAAATATATCCATTTCTTCATTCCAATCAATATCAGGAAACGCCGCATAATGCGCATTTAGATTACCAACTGCTCCTCCAAATTTAGTTAAATGTTGATGTCTTTCTAACTTTTTGGCCAAATAATATAATCTTTCTACAAATACTTTCATTTCTTTTCCTAATAAAGTGGGAACAGCAGGTTGTCCGTGTGTCATAGCAAGAAATACAATTGATTTCCATTTATCTGATAAAGTTAATATTTTATTAACTAAATTTTTTAATGTAGGAAATATAATATTATTAATAGTTGATTTGAGTTGAATTGAAAAAGCAACAGAATTAATATCTTGAGAAGTTAGACCTAAATGAATATATTCACTATAATCATTCTTACTATCTGGATGTAATTCTTTATATTTTTGTCTCAACCAATATTCAATTGCTTTAATATCGTGTTTTGTAGTTTTTTCAATATCTTTCACTTGTTGAATACATTCCTTTTTCATATTTCCATTTAACAAAATAGATTCTATTAATTTTCTTGTTTTAATAATTTCATTTTTAGGAATATACCCTCTTTCCTTTAACAATGTAATCAAATATTCAAAATATTCTACTTCTACATAAACACGATGTCCTATCCATGCTTCTTCTGAAAAATAAATTGATAATTCTTCCATTTCCGGATAATATCTATTATCTAATGGACTAATTGTCATTTCCATAATTAATATGTTATTACTTTTTACAATTTATTTTACAATTTATTTTACAATTTATTTTACAATTTATTTATATTATTAATTATTAAATTTAATTATTTATATTATTAATTATTAAATTTAATTATTTATATTATTTTAGTTAATGATAAAATAAAAAAATATAAATCTTAAAATATTAAATATTGAATATTGATTATTAAATATTGATTATTAAATATTGATTATTATCTACTTGTCATAACTTCTAATTGATGAACATATTTGTATGAATATTCATTTTTTTCTTTATAATTAGTAAAAAACACTTTATTTTGTCCGGTTGATTTGAATCTTGCAACCTTTACTTTAATTTCGTATTTACTATATCTACCTCTGTTTATATTTTCTATTAATCTTTCTGCATAAACACAGAATTTAGCACGATGATGAATAATATTATCAGGTTGATTATTAATTGACTCAACTACTTTGAAGTAAATATTCATATCTATTTTACTTAATCCTGGTTCCATCATACTAAATTTGTATAATTTTTTAATAGTATCTCCATATTTATGTTTTATAATTTTGCGATTAATGTCGTCATTCATATTATTAATATTCATATGATTTTCTAAAATTTTTATTACATTATCTAACATCATATATTCATATAGTTTATTAATTCCAAAAGGTCCAATTGCAAAAAGCATTTGTATCCATATCTGCTTATCAATACCATATTTATCAAACTCAACTTTTTTATATAAGTCGTCGTTATCATTTAATAATTCTCTAACTGGTAAATCATTAACAGTAGTAATAGAAATAGTAAAATCTTTTAAAACTTCATCTTTATTTAATAACCTATTAATGAAATAAGCTATCTTAGATTCCAGAATTGGGTTTGATTCTATTTCTAACCAATCAACCGGAATATTATATATTTGTCTTTTAAAAGTAATACTATCAATTGATGCTACATGAAATGTTAAAAATGACATCTTTGGAAACTGTATCCTATATTTTTTAAAAAGTGTTATATAATCTTTTAAATCAACGCGGTTTGTTATCATTTTATAAACTTCTTGATTTTGAAAATCTTTAAAATACCATTCATAACACAGAGGTTTTAATAAATTACGTTCTACTAAATCTTCTTTACTAACATATTGACAAAATTCTTCTGGTATTTCTTCAAATTGATTTTCATTTTCATTTAAAATACTATTAACTTTAGTATTGACTTTAGTATTTTTTTGATAATTATATAATAATTTAATAATTCCACCAACTAAATATTTATGAAAACCTAAATTTAGACTATTAGTAGAAACAATCCAATAATTATTACCTTTATCAAATTCAATAATAATTTTATAATAACTTTTATTAGTATTATTAAACCAATTGAAATAATCTTGACCGAATTGTTCCAAAGGGTCAGTCAAAAGAGGTAATTCACAACTAAATTCTTTTAATCTTTTTGTAAATCTCATATCATATTTTAAATATCTTTTAGAATGAATATTATTACTATCATTTTCTATGAATTTTAATATATATTCTTTAATATTTAAATCTACCAAATCATACCTTTTAATATTATCCATTTTTAATTTGGTTTAATTTGGTTTAATTTGGTTTAATTTGTCAATAATAAAATATCAATTACATTATGAAAATAACTGTAATATTAAATATTTAATATTATTTAATGAATATCTCTTTATTTTATTTTATTTTAATTTAATTTAATTTATAAATTAATAATTGTAGTATATTTAATTATAATAATATGTATTCAATTTTATTTTATTTTTAAAGCAATATATAATTCCGACTTAAAGATATTTTTATATAAAATAAAAGAGTTAATTTATACCCTTGAAGATTTTAAAATAGTAAAAATTATTAATAAGTGTCATAATGGATAAAAACATGATTGATCCAAATAATAAATGTGGTTATGAATCAATATGGGTTGCTTTAAAGTGTAAAAACTCTCCTCTAATAGATAAATATAATTTAATTAAAATGACAGATTTATATGCTTTACTTCGTTACGGTAATAACCAATATCCATCACTTTTTGAACAAGAAAATGTAAAAAAATTTTATGAAAAACTTTCAGAGAGGGATAAAAATATGTTTGATGAATTCAAAAATGAAAGATTTAATACAAATATTGGCGCTATATGGCATTGTTATTACCCATTGGTAGCAATATATTTAAATATTGAAATAATCCTTATGGACAAAAATGAAAAAAAATTAGAAATGGAATCTTCTTTAATAAAATATGCTCTTGATGAATCGGAGTTAAATCCAGAAGAAAGGATAATATTACATTTAACAAAATATCATGTAGAATATATGCCAGAAGATAATGAAATCGAAATTTTTGAAAATTTAAAAAAAAATTTAAAATTTACTAAAGAATCGTATGACGATACGATAACCATAAATCAATGGTATCCAATTAACGAAAACGATAGGTTAGAAGACGACGGTTGGTTAGACGACGACGATTTTGAAAATATAGGAACTGTAGAATATTTTAAAAATTTAAACAATTTAGAATAAAATTTATATGTCAATTTTTTTAGTATAGACTAAAAAATATACAAATTAAGTAAGCGTTTTTAAGGTTTAAAACAATATATAGAATTATGGATAATAATATATGCTTAAATTAAATATATAGAATTTTTTATTAGTAATAGTATTAGTAATCGGATTAGTAATATTAATATGAATAATAATAGTAGTAATAATGGATATAATTCAGAAGAAGATCCTAATTATCCTCCAACTAAAAATGATGTTGGAGTAAGTAAAAATAGTAAAAGTAGTAAAAATAGTAAAAATAGTAAAAGTGGTAGTAAAAGTGGTAAGAAGACAAAAAAAATATCGAAAGTGGTAAAAGTAATTAAACCAGAAGACGAATTTGGTTTAGGTATAGAGCATGAAGTATGTTATACTATTTCTAATATAAAAACTTTCAAAGAATGTAAAAGTTTTATTGAAAAGGTAATTAAAAATAAATTAAGTCCATCTAAAACAAAAGAATTAGAAAGTATTTACAAAAAATATAAAAGTATCCAAGTTATCTATCCAATGAATTATTCAAAAGTTGTTAATTTACCACATACAAATATAGAATTTACCAACAAAGGAACAGTTATGATAGAAACTAAAAATTTGGATTATCATAATGTATCATTAGACAAAGTAATGAATGAAATGAATAAAAATAAACAAGAAATTATAACTGAAATAAATAAAAACCTTGATGATAAAATTGGTAAATATACAATCGATGGAACTCCAGTTGGTTCTCATAATATATTATCATTTGAAACTGAATCAAATGAATCATCAGATGAATTAAAAGAAAAAGATATTAAATTATATCAAGATTATACTGGTTCATATCATTTTTGGATAACATTACCATCTAAGAAAACTGATGATATTAATATTACCCACCAAAAAGCGATGTATCTTCTACAAAGTATTGAACCTTTATTAGTATCTATCTTTAGTTCATCTGACCCAAATAAAAGTAAAAATGCGGTTAAAGGTTCTTATCGTAATCTAAATAATACTTGGGCGTTATATGGATTTTCAAATACATATAATTATGATTCATTAGATAGTAGGATAGTAGGATTTGGAAAAGAATATAGAAAATCTCATAAATTAGGAACATCTATTTATTTAGACAAATTAATGAACAATATTACAAGTCCAATTAATACTACTAAAATACCGGATTATACATTAATTGAAGAGAAAAGATGGTTCAGATTTGGAGCAGATTTCCGTAGAAAAAGGGGTATAAATGGTTTTGAATTCCGTATTATGGATCATTTTCCACAAAAATATTTAGAAGATGTCGCTAAAATTTTATATCTAATTGCTACCCATACTTATCAGATTGTCGATTCTCGTAAAATGGAATATCCATTAGATAATAATTCTTGGAATAGTATGATGTATCAATCTCTTATTAATGGTTCTGATATGAAAATAGAAAATGATTATGTAGAACATTTAAATAAACAATTTGGATTAGATTTTAAAATTACTAAAAATTCAGAAGAATTATTACAAGATATAATTGATAAATTATTTGATAAAGTATCAAAAAATAAAAAACATCCTTATTGGTTATTAGTTGGAAAATCAATATCAAAACCTATAATAGTAAATATTAATAAAATGAGTTTGAAATTAAGAGAATAATTATTTATTTACCTAATTATTTTATAATGGATTATCAGTTTTTTAATTATGGTTTTACAGTTTTTAAACTATTTACAATATTCGATAATATTTTTATCTAATATATTAACTATAACAAGATTACATTGTTTTTTTAAATCATCTATGTTTTTTACCGAGTTTGCCGCTTGTTTTTTTTGGTTTTTAACATTAACTTTTATTTCTTTAAACTTTTCATTATAATTATTATCTACAGCATCCTTTAATTTATTTAAAAAATTTTCATCGTTTAATTTTTCTAAAGACTTAACTATGTTTGGTTTATTTGTTATGTTAGAGTTCTCGCATTTATATAAACTAAGTTGTACACTAAAATCATTCATAAATTCAGGACAATGTTTATTCTTATCTGTATGAAACTTTCTACTCAGACTACGATATATTTTTTGTTTCTCACCATCTGTTTTATTTTCCATGCACTCATTAAGTTCTTTTTTAATTATTTCTATTTGGTCTGGAGTATAAATATTACACTTTATATCTTTTGGACATTTATCTTCGGAGACTACAACCGCTTCATATAAATTTTTTATTGTTAAATCTGTATTTTCTGAAAATGCACCGTTTATAAATTTGGATAGTGTTATATGTGGTGCTGGTTTTACGGAAAACTTTATAAATTTTATAAAATTTTCTCCACTTTTAAAACACATGGATTCATCAAAAAATTTTACTACACCTGCTTTTTCTATTGCTATAAATTTTTCAACTATAAATTTATTAATATTTTCAGTATAATGTACGATATAACCATCATAATCTATTTTTTTTAAAAAATAGTCTTTTATATCTAAAACTTCATTTCCAAAAAATAAATTATTGTTAATTATATTTTCAACAAATTTATTATCATTATCTTGTATATATAAGTCAGCTATAATATATGACCTTTGTGCTATATAAACTGGTGAATTATCTACATTTTTATCTGGATCTAATAATTGAATCATATATAAATTAAGTTTAATTATTTTATTATTAGGTGTATCTAAAATTATAATAGAACTTGTTTTTATTTTTTTTTTGGTAATATCGCCGCCAGTACAATTAGGTAATTTTAAATTTAATTCTGTTGTAGATGTAGTACCAGTTATTCCTTGATGAATTATTTGAAGAATAAATGGGTTTATTATATGTTTCTCTTTTTTTCCTATTTTGTCATTTAATTTGTTAATTAATAAATTTATATTGTTGTTATGGTTATTTTCATCAGGCAATATTGGTTTATCAGAATCACTAAATGTTATAGTAATATCATCACTCGAATTATTATTTTTTATTAAAAATATGGGTGTTCGACCATCAATATCATCAATTGATTGAATAAACATGTATCGTCCATCTGCTTTTACACCTTCTTTTTCCGGAATAAAGAATTTTACATTTTCTGCATTCTTGCTTTCATTATTGATTTTCATAATTTCAATTTCATTTAAAATATTACTTTTCGTTTCTTTTGTATCAACATCTATATCTTTCATAGCTTCGTAATATTTATCTAATTTATTTCTATCTAATTTATCATACATTTGAAATAAAAAATTATTTATTTTTTTTTTATTATCATCAGTAGTATCATTAAATATATTCTTATCACGAGCTGTATTTAAAAATCTTGATATAAATAATTGATCTTCAATTTTAACAAGTTCTTGGGTTTTATCGAGTTCTCCACCTTTCTGTGTTATAGATATTTTTTTTGTTTTTTTAAAATTTTGTTGCTTACTTTTTTTAATATTTTTTTTACTATTTTTTTTAGTATTTTTACTCATTTTTGATATTTATATTATATTATATTATTTTATTAATAGATTATTATTATAAAATTTTTACATTTTTAGATAATTTGATTTGATTTGATTTAATTAATAAAAAAATAATAAAAATAATAATTATTTAAAATGTTCCTTGTTCCATAAATTGAGTTGTTAATCTTTTTTGTGCTGTTTTCACTTTAAATAAAAAATAATTAACTGTTGTGGCATTACTATCATTCCCATCACCAAAATTAAAAGCAGTTCCGTCTGGAGTCATAACACGAACAGTCATTTTACTCAATGATATTCTTGGTTCAAATACTTTTATAATACCTTCATTGGTCATTGTATCACCAACTAATTTATAATATTTAAATCCATTTTGTGTTGTGAAATTCTTAAGAATTGCGAAAGATTTTGTCATAACATCATTAGTTCCTTCAAATAATCCACCAAATTCTTCAATTTGTAATAATAAATATGGAAATGAACTCCCATTATCAGAAGCATTAGTTTCAGAACTACTAACTGCTAAAATCCCTTCTATTAATTCGATTGAAATAATATTTTGAAATCCAGAATCAATATAACCGCTTGAAGTTGTATTTGAAGGAGAAAACTTAATAGAATATTCATTAGGTTTGGTAAATAAAGCAGTATCTCTATCTTTGCTATCAATTCCAATATAAAAACTCTTTGTTACTTCTTCCGGTTCTACAATATCCTTGACGGATTGTTTAACTGATTCTGGTAATTTTTCAGATAATTCTTGGAATTGTTGCTCTATATTTTCTGTTTTTATTTCTGTTTTTCTTTGATGATTATCACTTGCAATATTATCATCTTTGTCTTCTTCATCATTTTGAAAATTATTAACAACATTGGTAATATTACTGGATTTAGATGGTAAAGGTTCTGGGAATTCTTGTCCTCTGTCTTTTAATATTTGTTGGAATGCTTTACTATTATCAACTTTTTCCTGATTTCCTGTTATTTCTTTTGGTTTTTCATCATATTTAAAATTATTTAGAAAATTATTATATGGCATAGTTGTATTTGTATCTTGAACATAACTTATTACTGGCATAATTTGTTTAGCAGAATTGGGTTGTGTATTTCCGAATTTAGCATAACCAGCATTGGCATGATTTGAATGTAATTTTGTTTGTATATTTTGGTCAAGTGTTTCAATTACTTTTGATACATATGATTTATCGTGTAATTTATTTTGCTTTGATTTTAATATTTGTTTAATTTGTGATTTAGATAAATTTAAACTTGAAAAAAAAGATGGATATTTATTATTGAAATGATTATATATTTTTTCTGAAATTATATCTAAATTACTCATTTTCTTTTATTTCTTTATTATTTCTTTATTATTTTCTAATCAACTTTACTATTTTATTATCATACAATATAAATTTTATTAGAAAATAACACATACTACACAATAAATAACTAATCAAACTAACAGAATATTAAACACTTAAAATAATATTTTTTAATACAATTTTTAAATCTTTTCCATCTTGATGGATTTGGTGGTAATATTGGATTATATATTATATTTGGATTAACAACTTCTACTTGATGTATTGGTCTATTAATTTGATTATAATTTATATTTCTTTCAATTTCATATTTCTCAATTTCATATTTCTCAATTTGTTCTAAAACTAATTTACCAGATAGATAATCGTAATTTCCATCTTTATTATATATTAAATTTATTTCAAAAGTATCATTATTACATATAGGACATTTATAGTTACTAATTTTGTTGAGTTTAGATCTAATAATCCAATCGCTGATACATTTTAAATGATATTCGTGATGACAAGATAAAACAGCAATTTCCTTTAACATTGGGTCTAAGCATATGCTGCACTCTTCAAGTAAATCTGGTGTTTCCATTTCAGATTATTAATAATTAGATACATAATTATATTGAGTTAATTGATTTAATTTAATTTTGAGTATTTTGAGTATTTTGAGTATTTTGAGTATTATATAAAAAAAATAAGATATCAATGGTATATCATTAATAAATAATAATACACCATTAATAAATTTTGATAAATTTATTATTTATTATTTTTTTTGTTTTTGTTTTTGTTTTTGTTTTTTGTTTTTGGTTTTTCAATATATTTAGTTTCTCAAACTATAAATAATTTTTGCGAGAACACGCCCACAATGATCCAGGTTCATTTTGTTGCCATTCAAACAGTACTTGTTTAACTCAGCATTCAAACTGACAAACTTGAAGGTTTTTGATGAACCTTGGTTGAGATTATTAAGGTGATAGGTTGTCCACCCTTCTAACCACTCGTTATTAATAGAGAAGTACTCCATTAATAAAAGATCCGCTCTCCGTCCTCCTTGATTGACCTCCTTCACTACATCTTCTATAAACTGGACGGAGTTGAATGTTTTTTGGTTCTGTTTTTCTTGGTTCTGTTTTTCTCGGTTCTTCCTGCGCTGATTTTGAGAAAGTCCCCCCATCTTGTATTTGTATTTTAAAAATTCCAATAAATTCCAATAAATTCCAATAAATTCCAATAAATTCCAATAAATTCCAAATTTTCAATCAAATTAATAAAATAAATAAAATAAATAAAATAAAAAAACAATTTTTGTTGGAAAACGGGATTTTTTTTAGATTTTTGTCATTTTTAACAATTCCGCATTTTCAACACTTACTTGTTCTTCTCTTTCTTTTTCTTCTTCCGATTTATAATTATCTGTCAGATTTGAACAAG
>Ga0233439_10006369_pt1 | contig 10558 bp, 7 predicted proteins | sample SI_123_September_6_FD_182713 | JGI IMG/M metagenome (GOLD analysis project Ga0233439, IMG submission 182713) | Seawater microbial communities from Saanich Inlet, British Columbia, Canada - SI_123_September2016_100_MG | ecosystem: Environmental > Aquatic > Marine > Inlet | place: Canada: British... | reverse complement strand
CGATTGGATGCGGAGGTCGCAACGGTTCGGCATATCGACTTGTGCCTCGGTTGCCGTGCCTGCGAGACCGCCTGCCCAAGCGGGGTGCAGTACGGGACGCTGCTTGAGGAGACGCGCGATCACATCGAGAAACACCACAGTCGTGGCCTCTCCCAATGGCTGTTGCGCCGGCTCGTCATCGAGCAGGTTTTTCCGTTCCCGTGGCGAATGCGCCTGGCTTTGTTGCCGGTGCGGGTGATTCGTTTTTTACGGCTAGGGGTTTTGCTGCCCAAGTTTGCACGGGAAATGATGGAACTGCTGCCGCAGCAGTTGGCCAAGGGCAATCTGCCTGCCAAGCGCTTGGCCAAGGGGGAGGCGAAGGGGCAGGTTGGATTCATCGAGGGCTGCGTGATGCAGGTCATGTTCGGCGACACGAACGAATCGAGCGCCGAGTTGCTCAACCGCGACAGCTGGGATGTAATCACACCAAGGGGGCAGGGCTGCTGCGGCGCGTTGTACGCTCACAGCGGGCAACTGGCCAAGGCACGGGATTGTGCGCGGCGCAACATTGCGGCGTTCGAGGGGCAAGCGCTCGACGCTATTATCATCAACGCCGCCGGCTGCGGATCGACGCTCGTCGAGTACGGCGAGTTGCTGAAGGGCGATCCCGCTTGGGCGGATCGTGCGGAAGCGTTCAGCGCCAAGGTGAAGGATTTGGCGAGTTGGCTGGACGTTTCCCAACTCGCGGCTTCCGGTTCGCGTGAGAAAGTGACGTATCACGACGCCTGCCACTTGGCCCACGCGCAGGGAATCACGGCAGAGCCACGCGAGTTGGTGAAAGCCAAGTCGGGCGGCGAACTCGTTGAACTTGCCGAGTCGGATCTCTGCTGCGGCAGCGCCGGAAGCTACAACCTGACTGAACCCAAAATGGCCAGTTGCCTGCAAAAACGCAAAGTACAAAACATCATCGACTCCGGCGCGGAAGTGGTCGTCACGACGAATCCTGGTTGCCTGCTGCAAATCCAAGCCGGCTTGCGCAAAGCCGGCGCGCATCACATCCGAGCTCTTCACATCGCCGATTATCTGCTCGAAGCCGGCACAGCTGACGACTGATTTGCACTTTCCGCGTGCGTTTGGATGGGGAGTCGGTATTTTGTCGCCGCATGCGGTCGAGCGCAGAATCACAGTCTCTTTTTGAAAAGGCGCAGCAATGGATTCCCGGTGGGGTGAATTCCCCCGTGAGGGCTTTCCGCGCTGTCGGCGGCAATCCGTTTTTCGCTGTGCGCGCGAGCAGAGCCAAAGTTTGGGACGCCGACGGCAATGAGTACATCGACTATGTGGGGACATGGGGTCCTGCGATTTTGGGGCACGCCCCGGGGGTGGTCGTCGAGGCGGTGCAAAAAGCCGCAGAGCATGGCACGAGTTTCGGCATCCCGAATCCGCTCGAAGTCCGCATGGCGGAGTTGGTCGTCAACGCCGTGCCGTCGGTGGAGAAGGTGCGCATGTGCAACTCCGGCACCGAGGCGACGATGTCGGCGATTCGCTTGGCTCGTGGCTTCACCAAGCGCAACAAAATCATCAAGTTCGAGGGCTGCTATCACGGGCACGTTGACTCGCTGTTGGTCAAGGCCGGTTCGGGTGCGTTGACGCTTGGCCAACCGGACAGCGCTGGTGTGCCTGCCGAGTTCACCAGCCAAACAATCGTGTTGCCGTTTAACGATGTGGAGTCGGTGCGGGGTGCGTTTGCTGAACACGGCCGGGATATCGCTGGGATAATTTTGGAACCGGTGCCGGCCAACGCCGGATTGTATTTACCGCGCGGCGGCTACTTGGAGTTCCTGCGTGACATCACCGCCGAGCATGACTCGCTTTTGATATTTGACGAGGTGATGACCGGCTTTCGCCTCAGCTTGGCCGGGGCGCAGGGGCACTTTGGCATCACACCGGACATGAGCTGTTTTGGCAAGATTATCGGCGGTGGCCTGCCGGTCGGCGCGTTTGGCGGTCGGGCGGAAATCATGGATTGCCTCGCACCGGACGGGCCGGTGTACCAAGCGGGAACGCTGAGTGGCAACCCCTTGGCCATGGCCGCCGGTGTGGCCGTGCTTGAGGCGTTGGTGGACGGCTCGGTTTACAAAAAGATTGAAGCGCTTGGCCAAACGCTGTCGGACGGCTTGGCTAAGGCGGCGGCGGCGGCCGGTGTTTCGGTACAGTTGCAGCGCATCGGCTCGATGTCATGCTGCTACTTTGCCGACGCGCCGGTTTACAACATGACAGACGCGATGCAAAGTGACCGTGACCGGTTCGCTAAATATTTTCAAGGGATGTTGGAGGAGGGTGTTTACATTGCCCCGTCGCAATTCGAAGCCGGGTTTATTTCCGCAGCACACGATGAGGCAGCCATTGAAAAAACAGTCGCGGCAGCGACTAAGGTGATGAAGACGATTTAGCTTATGCGAGTCCTCGCCATAGATCACGGCACTGTCCGTATGGGCATCGCGATGAGCGATGAGTTGAAAATAATCGCGCAGCCACTCGAGTTTATCGCAGCGGAACCATTCTCCGGATTCCTCGATCGGTTGAAGGATTTGCTACAGGAGTACGAGGTCGAGTTAATCCTGTTGGGCCTGCCACGAAACATGGATGGCAGCTACGGCGAGGCAACAACGAAAGTGCGGGAGTTCGAGGCGGTGCTCAAAAACAGCATCACCGTGCCGGTCAAGACATGGGACGAGAGGCTGACTTCGGTAATGGCCAATCGGTCGCTCACACAGGGAAGGGTAAAGAAAAAGAAGAAGCGCCAAAACGTCGATTCGATGTCAGCGGCGATCTTGCTGCAAAGTTATCTGGATGGCTTGGCCTGACCGCCATGGACAACTTAAAACTCAAGTTGACCGTTGCGTACGACGGCACTCATTACAAGGGGTGGCAGGTTCAGAAAAACGGTGTGACCGTCCAGCAGCGGATCGAAGAGTCGCTGCAACGGCTTTTTCCGAGCGTAAAACGGATTCACAGTTCGAGCCGCACGGACACCGGCGTGCATGCGCGTGGGATGGTGGCACATGTGGAGGTGTCGAAGGCGGAATATCGAATCGAAGAACGAAAGTTGCGCTTGGCCCTGAATTATTTTTTGCCGGATGACGTGCGGGTAATGCAGGCCAAGCGCGTGCCGATGTCGTTCCATGCGCGGTTTGATGCGAGCGGTAAGCAGTACCGTTACAGCGTTTGGAATCATCCGGTGATGGATCCCCTGCAAAACAACACTGCTTGGCACGTGCCGCGCGAGCTGAACTTTGAACGCATGCAACGTGGGGCGAATCACTTTGTCGGCAAGTGGGATTTTCGCGCCTTCGCCGTGAAGCGCGAGTACGAGATGCGCTCGACGGTTCGCACGGTGACTGCGTGCAAAATCTACAAAAAAGGTTCCATGTTGACTTGGGTCATCGAGGGCGACGGTTTCCTGTACAAGATGTGCCGCGGCATCGTTGGGACACTGGTCGAGGTGGGAACGGGCAAGCTCAAGCCGGGCGATATTCGCGATATTTTGAAATCGTGCGACCGCTCGAGGGCGGGCATGACAGCACCGCCGCACGGCTTGGTTTTGTGGAAGGTTTTTTACCGCAAAGGGAAGGCCAAGCGATGAGCTGCCTCGGGAGCGGTATGAATATTGTGTTGGTCGAGCCAGAGATCCCCCCCAATACGGGCAACATCGGGCGGCTTTGCTCGGTGACGCAGACGAAGCTGCATTTGATCGAGCCACTTGGTTTCGACTTGGACGACAGTCGGTTGAAACGCGCCGGAATGGATTACTGGCAGCATGTTGAGTGGAAGATTTGGGAAAGTTGGACGGCTTTTGCCGGTTCGCTTCCCGAAAATTCTAAACTGTGGTTCATCGAGACGGGCGGGCCGGTGTGTTATTCTGACGCCCAGTTTTCCAGAGGCGATTATTTGGTGTTTGGCCGCGAATCTTCAGGGTTGCCCGGGGAGCTTTATCGTGATGCCGGGGAGCGCTGGTTGTACATCCCCATGTTTCGGGAAGATGCTCGCTCCTTGAATATTTCCAATTGTGTGGCCTTGGTTTTGTATGAGGCGATTCGTCAATTGGGGTTTGATGGTGAGATGTAACGCTTGGCCAAGCGAAGTTTTGGTGCTGGTCTCGCTTGGCTTCTGGCAGTAGAAATTACGGCCTTGGCGGGGTAACCCGCCTTTTTTGATGAAGAATTTCGTTGAGATTTATGACACGACACTGCGTGACGGCACGCAGGGCGAAGGCGTGAGTTTCTCGGTTGCGGACAAGCTGCGCGTGGCCGAAAAGCTGGATGCCTTTGGTGTGCATTACGTGGAAGGCGGCTGGCCGGGGAGCAACCCGAAGGACATTGAGTTTTTCAAGCAGGCTGCCAAGCGCAAGTGGAGGAACACCCAGATTGCCGCTTTCGGCTCGACGCGCCGCAAGAAAATCGCCGCCAAAGACGATCCGCAGGTCAAGCTGCTTGTCGCCGCCAAGACACCGGTGGTCACCCTCTTTGGCAAGACGTGGCTGCTGCACGTGAAAGAGGTGTTGCGCACCACTCCGAAGGAGAATTTGGCGATGATCGCCGACACGATTCGGTTCCTGAAAAAGAAAGGCAAAAAAGTCATCTACGACGCCGAGCACGCGCTCGACGGCTACAAGGACGACCCCGGATATGCGATGGCAACATGGCTTGCGGCGGAGGAAGCCGGGGCGGATTTTGTGGTGCTGTGTGACACGAACGGTGGCTCGCTGCCAAGTGAAGTGGCAGCCATCACCGCAGCGGCGCGTGAGAAACTTTCGTGCAACGTGGGCATTCACACCCACAACGACATCGGCCTCGGCGTGGCCAATGCGTTGGTTGCCGTGGACGCCGGGGCGACGCAGGTGCAGGGCACCATCAACGGCTATGGCGAGCGCACCGGTAACTGTAATCTCATCAGTGTGATTCCGAATATCTCGCTTAAGATGTGCAAGCGATCCATTCCCGCAGCGCAAATCAGGAAACTCCGCGACTTGTCACGCTTTGTGGACGAGGTGGCCAACCTGATGCCTGACCGGCGTCAGCCGTGGGTCGGCGCAACGGCCTTTGCGCACAAGGGCGGGATGCACGTGAATGCGGTGCAGAAAGTGGCGCAAAGTTTTGAGCATGCGACTCCGGATGCTGTTGGCAACAAGCGCCGGATTCTTGTGAGCGACTTGGCTGGTCGGAGCAACATCGTGATGAAGGCTCAGGAAATGGGCATCCGCGTGAGCAACGACACGCCGCAATTGAAAGGCATCTTGGCCAAGGTCAAGGAACAGGAGCACCTCGGTTTTGATTACGAGGGTGCGGAAGGATCGCTGGCCTTGCTCATCCGCAAGGCGCTTGGCCGGGTGGAGCCGGCATTTCAACTGGAAGCCTTCCACGTCTCTATGCACGGAGATGGTGTCGAGCATGTTTGCGAGGCAACCGTCAAGGTGAGTGTCGGCGACAAGACGGCTCACACAGTCGCTGACGGCGATGGCCCGGTGAACGCACTCGACCACGCGCTGCGAAATGCGTTGCGCGGGTTTTACCCTGTGCTTAAGCAGGTGAAACTTACTGATTACAAAGTGCGCATTCTCAACGGTGGCACCGGTACAGCAGCCAAGACGCGTGTGCTCATCGAGTCCACCGATGGCAAAGAGAGATGGTACACCGTTGGCGTGGATGAAAACATCATCAAGGCCAGCCTGCAGGCCTTGATGGACAGCATCGAGTTTCGCTTGCTGAAAAAGTGACTTCTGTGGGCAGATAGTTTCTAATTTAATGGCAGAAATCCCCAAGGTTTACGAATCCCAGGCGGTCGAGACGAAGTGGTACTCATTCTGGGAGGAGAACGAATGTTTTACGGCCAAGCCTGAACGCGTAAGCGATGAGCGGCCGGCGTACTCGATCGTCATCCCGCCGCCAAACGTCACCGGCAAGCTGCACATGGGGCATGTGCTCAACAACACTATTCAGGACATTCTCGCCCGCAAGGCGCGTATGGATGGCAAGGAGGTTCTGTGGCTCCCGGGCACCGACCATGCCGGCATCGCCACGCAAAGTGTTGTCGAACGCAAGCTGCGCAAGGAGGGCGTAATGAAGCATAGGGACGATCTCGGTCGCGAGAAACTGCTCGAGTATATTTGGGAATGGAAAGAGAAGCATGGCGGCATCATCATCGAGCAGTTGAAAAAGCTGGGCGCATCGTGCGATTGGTCGCGGGTGCGTTTCACGATGGACGAGGAATACACGAAATGCGTGCAGCGCATCTTCGTGGATCTCTATAAAAAGGGGCACATCTACCGCGGCAAGCGGATGGTGAACTGGTGCCCCAAGTCGCTGACGGCCCTCTCGGACGAGGAGGTCATCATGAAGGAGCAAAACAGCCAGCTCTATTATTTCAAGGTGGAGGTCGTCGAGGAGCCGGGCACTTGGCTGGAGATTGCGACCACTCGGCCGGAGACCATCCCCGGCGACAGTGGGTTTGCGGTGAACCCGAACGATCCGCGCTACGCTCACTTGGTTGGCAAACATGCGGTGCGGCCGTTGCCGGTGGAAAACCAGGCGCATCTGCCGATCGTTGCCGACGAGCATATCGACATTGAGTTTGGCACAGGCGTGTTGAAGGTCACGCCAGCACACGACAAGGCCGACTTTGATATTGGCCAACGGCACGGACTGGAAGTCATCGACGTTCTCGAACCTGACGGCAAAATGAATCGCTTGGCCGGTGTCGAGTTGACCGGCATGGATCGTTTTGAAGCCCGTAAAGCCGCTGCGGCCAAGCTTGAGGAAATGGGGGTGCTTACCAAGGAGGAGGATTACAAAAACAAGGTCGGCTTCAGCGAACGCGCCGATGTGCCGGTCGAGCCGCGCCTCTCCGAGCAGTGGTTTTTGAAATATCCCAGCCAGGATGCCGCTCGGGCCTGCGTCGCCGACGGAGCGATGAAGTTTTATCCTGAGCGCTGGTCGAAGACTTACGACTACTGGATGGGTGGCCTGCAGGATTGGTGCATCAGTCGACAGCTTTGGTGGGGGCATCGCATTCCGGTTTGGTATCGCGGCGATGAAACCCACTGCGGACTCGATGCACCCGAGGGCGAGGGTTGGGAACAGGATCACGACGTGCTCGATACGTGGTGCAGTTCGTGGCTTTGGCCGTTTGCCACGATGGGCTGGCCGGAGGAGACCGAAACGCTCAACAAATTTTATCCCACCACCGATCTCGTCACCGGGCCGGACATCATCTTTTTCTGGGTCGCTCGCATGATCATGGCCGGCTACGAGTACAAGGGCGATCTGCCGTTCCGCAACGTTTATTTCACCGGTATAATTCGCGACAAAAAGGGGCGCAAGATGTCGAAGAGCCTGGGCAACTCGCCCGACCCGCTGGAGTTGATTGCCCAGTATGGCGCGGATGCCCTGCGCTTTGGCACGATGCGCAGCGCTCCGCTTGGCCTTGACGTGTTGTTCGACGAAAAAGACGTCGAGCTTGGCCGCAACTTTTGCAACAAGCTTTGGAACGCCTGCCGCTTCCGCCAAATGCAAGGCGGCGAATCCGAGGGCGAGATCAACCCGGAACAACTCACCAGCGACGACAAGTGGATTTTGCTGCGACTTGGCCAAGCCATCGACGAAGTGACGGTTGCCCTTGAGGCATATCGTTTCTCGGATGCCACGGCGGCGTTGTACCGGTTTTTCTGGAGCGAGTACTGCGACTGGTACATCGAGTCCTGCAAGGCAACCTTCTTCGGCGACGACGAAATTCGCAAAGCCAACGTTCTTGCCGTGGTCGATTTCGTGATGGGCAACACGCTACGGTTGTTTCATCCGTTCCTGCCGTTCATCACGGAGGAACTGTGGCATGGGCTTGGGTATTCCGGAGACTTGCCGGTGGAGCAGGGTGGCAAGACCATCATGACAGCGAACTGGCCCAAGGCGTTCGACGCTTCGTTCAATGAGCTTTACGGGTTGGACGACACGGTGGATCGCCTCGTCGCCGCGAAGCACGATCTTGTGTCGCAGGGACGCAACCTCCGCGCCGCGTACAACATTCCGTTCAACAAAAAAATCGACTACACGTTCACCCCCGGCGGCAAGTCGGATGCCCATGAGGTCGAGGTGCTGAAAGTGCTGCTTAACGCCGAGTCGGTTTCGCTTGGCTCGGAGGTGCCCAAGGGCACGCCGCGCGTCGGTTCGGCCTTTGGCGATTTGTATTTGCCGCTGAAGGGGTTGATTGACTTTGAGGCCGAACGGAAGCGATTGGCCAAGGAGTTGGGGAAAACCGAGAAAGAGATCACCAAGGTTGAGTCGAAACTCAACAACCCCAGTTTCGCCGAGCGCGCCCCCGCCGAAGTTCTCGATGAGCAGCGCCAGCGCCTGGCCGGTTGGCAGGCCAAGCGCGGACAAATCAACGAGGCGATCGGTAATCTTTCGAATTGATGACCGTTTCAGAAAAGAAAAACCTGCTTGCAGTTGCCGTGAAGGCGGCGCATGCCGCTGGAGACATCATGCGGCGCAACCGCTTGGCCTCGAAGAAAATCAACGAAGCCAACCAGCGCGACATCAAGCTGGAACTGGACGTGCGCTGCCAGCGCAAGATCGAGTCGATGCTGACTAAGGCGCATCCGGAGATTGCCGTCCTTGGCGAGGAAGAGAATGCCGGCGATGTCGAGAGTGAACTGCGGTGGGTGGTCGATCCGATCGACGGCACGGTGAATTTCACTTACGGCATTCCGCACGCCTGCGTGTCGATCGCGCTGCAGCAGCGCTTGGCCAAGCGGAACAAATATGGAGAGAATTACGAAACGATCATTGGTGCGGTGTACGATCCGTTTGTGGAGGAACTTTGGACGGCGATCAGAGGCCAAGCGGCCAAGCTTAACGGCAAACGGATTCACGTAAACGACGGGCCGTTGAAAGAGGCCATGCTGTCGATTGGCTTTGCCAAGGACAAAAAAACGATGGATTACATGATCCCGTACTTCAACAAGTTGGCGTTGAAAATTCGCAAGCCGAGAATGATGGGTTCGGCGACGCTGGCGCTGACGTATGTGGCCTGTGGTCGGTTTCACGGCTACATTGAGTCGAAGGTTCGCCTGTGGGACATTGCGGCCGGGGGGGTGATCCTTGAGTGCGCGGGCGGTGAGTTTTGGCGCATGCCGCGCCGCAAGGGGGAATACGCTTACGTTGTCGTCGCCACCAACGGTAAGATCCGGAAACAAATCGAGCGGCTTTGCGGTCCACTCGATCCCGATGGCGCATTAAAATAACCGTTACTCGCAATACTTCGAGCGGCGACTCAGAGCTGCGCCAACGAGATTGTCAGTCCGATCACAAGCCCCATCCCCGTGTCACCGAAACACATGCCCGCAGTTCCAACTGTCAGTGTTGGTTTTTACATGCTGTTATTTTATCTGGCATGAATGGTGCGTTGCTTGTCGGGTTACTGTGTTTTGATTTCACCGCCAATTTCCTTGGCGGCGATTTGTTCTTTTGACTTCAGCAGCTTGATGTAATCGTGGAGGATGTGGAGTGTCTCGCGCATGTGCGGATCGAGCTTGGGCTGATCTTCTTCATCCTCGATTTCCTCGCCGTCCTCGGGCTCCTCCTCTAGCCGGATTGGTTTCTCCTCGTCCTCGACTTCCTCGCCCAACTTGGTGTCGGTCTTGATCATTTTGATCGTGAGGTCGAAGACAGTTTCCTCGGCGTCGCCCCGGGCTTTGCGTTCTGTTTTCCGTTTCTCGCGATTGGCCTTGTCGTCGTCTTTTTCAGCCAAGCGCGTGGCTTCGCTTAGTGAGACCGACTTGTCCTTGAGGCGTTCCTTGAGCGTGTCGATGTCTTCAAGAATGTAGGTGAAATCCTGATCGTTTGAGATTCGCCCGTTGGAGAGTTTGGACAAGGTGTCGACGTGTTCGAGCACGCGGTTGACGCGGCGATAGGCGAGTTTTTCCGTGTGATCGGCCTCGAGGCAGTTGGGCAGCGTAGCTTCGCCAATCTCCATGTAGTCATACGGTGTGGGCAGGATGAGGTCGGGGATGACACCTTGCTTTTGGGTCGTGCCACCGGCGATACGGTAGAATTTCGACACCGTGAGCTTGAGTTTGCCAGAGTCGGGTAGGCGCACCCAGTTGTTGAGCGGCATGACAGTTTGGACGCTGCCTTTGCCGTGGGTGGACAGGCTGCCGACGACGAGCGCCCGCCCGTAGTCCTGCAACGCCGCGGCGACAATCTCGGAGGCGGAGGCACTGAGCTTGCCGACGAGGACAATTATTGGGCCGTCGTAGCCGATATTGGTGTCGTTGTCCTGCAGGACTTGTTTCCGCTGCCGGCTGTCGATGACCTGTACGATGGGGCCTTGGTCGATGAACAGGCCGGCCAGCTTTACGGCCTCGGGCAGCAGCCCGCCACCGTTGCGACGGAGGTCAAGCACGACGCCAGTGACCTTTTCTTTTTTGAAACGATCCAGAATCAGCGACACGTCACGGGCGCAGTTTTCGTAAAATTGCGGGAGGTCGATCACGCCCAGTCGCGGCTGCGAGCCGGCCTCCTTCGGGTAG
>Ga0233439_10006367_pt1 | contig 10562 bp, 7 predicted proteins | sample SI_123_September_6_FD_182713 | JGI IMG/M metagenome (GOLD analysis project Ga0233439, IMG submission 182713) | Seawater microbial communities from Saanich Inlet, British Columbia, Canada - SI_123_September2016_100_MG | ecosystem: Environmental > Aquatic > Marine > Inlet | place: Canada: British... | reverse complement strand
ATTTATCCAGATAACGAAACATTCTACTCACATCTAACTTGCTAACAGAATATTGTTCTAATTCGTTGCATATTTCCTCCTCACACGTATTAATGGATCTCTTGTATAAAAAATAAGTTAGTAGATCATTTTTGTCCATTAGCATCTGAACACATAAGTTTTGAATGAACATATAATTGTTATATTCAGTACTATATTTCGTTAATACTTTGGTAAATCTTATTTCATCGTCGACAAAAGAATTACTTTGTTTATTGGTTAAACTGCTTAAGTCAGTAGTTAATATATTTTCTTGCGTTGTCATATCTCCCTTCACGTTTTCATCATAATAACTTATAGCTTTTGAGGATGACGTAGAATTCTTCAAAGTCTTTTTTGATCGTTTATGAGATATAAATTTAAGATACTCGTGGAATATATGGTTATTGTAGAAAGTTTTTATTAATGAACTCATTTCGTTGAATTGCCATATTTGTTTTTGAAAGGTAACACGATCTATATAATCAGCAAAACATACATTATCTAATACTTTTTCATAAAACGAAAATTTATCGTAAGTATACTTTGTAGCTGTCCCTATTTGATCCACAACATTTTCATGCCACAGCAATCCTACTATTGTCCTGTCTGTTTCATTCATGAAATTAGCATGAGATTTTAACATATACTTTGTTTTCAATAGACGTCTTGTAATGGTTTTGCTATCTTCGTTGTATGTTTTTGGTTGAAATATACATTGTATAACTTTCGTTTTCAAAATGTTTTGTTGATTCACGTAAATTTCCGATATGACTTTTAATTTTCTCAAATCTCCTTGAATATAATTGATCAAGTTATTCTTTAAAGAACTTTCGATAGATGCATTAGACAAAAGGACTTTATCTAGTAATGATCCTACTTGCGTACTTGTAGGATCTTTCAATTCAAAAGATGTACAAACTTTCATAAGTTCCTTGATCTTTTTGTCCATGTGATAATTACCTATACATATGATAGGAGTCAATGTAACGTCCTCTAGTCTTTGTTTTTTAGTTTTCTTTGGTCTTATCAACTTAATTAATGACGTAATGCCACCTTTATCACCATTGTTCATGCCATCTATTTCGTCCATCACGATAACTATTTTTCGTGTCTTCTTTTGTAATAGAGATAATACATTCGTATCTGACATGTTATGCTGTGTTATAGTCTCGATTACGCTCTTATTTCGTATATCTCCTGCGTTATAATGTATCATGTCGTAGTTCATCTCCTTTAATACGTTCGCCACAAATGAGGTCTTTCCCGACCCAGGATTGCCGTATAGATATATTCCTCGTTTACATAAACAATTCGTTTTATTCTTGTCTATGTCATACAATACACGTTTTATTTCATTACTCATATGATCACGATTTAAAATAGTATTAAGATTATCCTCCCCATTGCATTTATTATAATATTTAATATTATTTTTATTCATATTTATGTTCGAGATATTTATTCTTCCTTTCATAAAAATGAATAAATTGTATTATATTTAACATAGATTACTATTTATATTTATATAGTTTAGTATTTTCACAACTTATGAACTTGTCTCGGTATCACATACCTTTGAGTTATTCGTTATTCCGTCCCATGTCAAATTACATTGTTTAGCCCATTTACTTTTTCTACAATCACCTGACTGACCCAGCCATTGGGGTTCATCGAAACTTTTACTTTTCTGTTCTGGGCAAGTTCCCAAGTTTTTCGTATTTATGCAATTTGACTTATTATTACCCATTGCGTCCTGTATTTGGTGATCCAACCAATAATCAGGACAACTAGCTACAACAGGAGGGAATTCTTTAGAGTAGGAGTCATTGTACAATACATAAACTATAAATATTGCTGTCAAAACAAATAAAATCGTTGACACCAATAGTACTTTCCTTTGGAAATTCATATTGCCTCTCTTAACTATAAATTAAGATAAAATAATAAATATTAAGATAAAATAAGATAATTAAGTATATAACATATATATACAAAAGTTTTTAATCAGGTAGTGTAAAATAAAAACATTATACTAATATAAGAACTACCTGATAATTTATCATTTTCCAATTCAATTAATATGGAGTGCAACAGTACTAATGGACGAGTTGACATTATGGATCAAGCGAAACTAAATCTATTTGCTTTATATGATAAGATTCCTGTTGAGCAATGTACCTCTTTTAATGATGCACTAGTCGGAAATTTCACTTGTTCGGATCTTTCAAGTGCTTTTTTCTCTAAAGCGAATATCCAAATTATACAAAATGGTATTCGTAATGGAGTATACCATAAATCAAATGACCAATACGTTGTCGGTGAACAAAGCTGCGACACCATTAAAATAATTATGCGAAGTGTCTATTTACAAAACTCTATGAATCTTCCTGAAAATATACCTTCCCAAATATCTGCACTAAACGAAATAGTCGTTAACTATTGTGTTAAGCAAGTTTACAGTGAAGCGCAATCGTACATTCAGTATAGATATGACGCCAGTCACATGTACGATCCAATAGATCGTCCGGTTCAAGTTGACGTGAACGACAAGACTTTAATCGCTAAACCGTGGTTCTAAAGCAAGGATATAATAATTAATACCTCGTATATTTTTTGTGATTCTTTAATTCTATAAAATATATTTTACATAAAAAAATAGGTTCAATATGAAGTAGTGTACAGTCAATAATATAATAATATTTATTTATGAGTTATCACGTATATATGTATGTTTTACTTACCTAATTGTCCTTCCAACTCTGTTAGTTCATCAATCCACATATTCTCTATTGATTGGTTCATAACTTTTTCCAGTTCTTTTTCTTTATTTTCTTTATCTTTCAACAATTTATTTACATTTTCTTTGCTAACGCTATCCATAGACATCTTCAGCAAATACTTGTACTCGTCGTCCTCCTCGATTATGTCGTACTTTTTGGAAACCAACATCTGAATGATATCGGTCTTTTTCTTGTTACGTAACTCTATTGATCCGTCTAGAATCTCTAAAATGTACTTTGCTTTATTTGACAATAGCAACAACTCCTTTTCAAGAGATTTTATTATATACTCCTTCCTTTTCGCATAGTAATTTAATCGGATTGGATAATACTTCTCTATGATTTCTTCTTCTGTATTGTATTTCAGTAGTTTCTCTTCGTGATCAAACAAGTGCATGTTATTTGTACTAAATGTGGAATACAATTTCAATGTTTTCTCAACCTTATTCGTCATACCTCCATTTGAAGATTCTGGACCTTCATTTATAGATTCGTGAAAGGTAATGTCCATTTCCACGATTTTATCCGTACTTAAATCACTGTAATCTTTTATAATCGGAGTAACCTTTTTACCTACCTTCTTGCCTTTCAACTCATCCATATTAGATGAAGAATCTACCTTGGTTAATTTCTGTATTTTCTTCTCAGTTGATTCATTAACAACCATCAAAGACTCTATATGCTGTTTGAAATCTTCTGTCCAATATCCTACTGGCAATTCGGTAACCTTTATCTTCTTATCTGACAACTTTGTATAACGTCCTTTTGTAACAAATTTCTTTTCATCTACCCTTTCATACGTACCGTGGAAATCACGATAGTAGGGGAAGAAATCTATCTTTTCTGAGACTTCAGAAGCTTGCAATTTATTTTTCAAATACTTTATGAGATGATCCACATGATAAGACAAAATATCTGTACTGAAACCGGTCCCGATACCTTTACCCCCATTTACCAATATCATTGGAACAATGGGAACATAAAACTTGGGTTCAACAGACTGACCGTCGTCATCCAAATATTCAAGAACAGGGTCGTCTTCTTTTCGAAACACATACCGCGTCACTTTATTCAATTGAGTGAATATATATCTCTCACTTGCAGAATCTTTTCCACCTTGAAGGCGTGTTCCGAATTGTCCGTTTGGTGTTAATAAATTTATATTGTTGCTTCCGACATAATCTTGAGCCATCCCTACAATAGCCGCATTAAGACTAGCTTCACCATGGTGGTAACCTGAGTGCTCAGAAACATAACCACTTAGTTGCGCCACCTTGATTTCTTTCACCAAGTTTTTCTTGAAAGAACTGAACAATATTTTCCGCTGACTAATCTTCAACCCATCCATTATGTTAGGAATAGATCTCTCACAATCGTATTTGGAAAAATGAATAAGTTCTTTGTTGATAAAATCTGTATAACTAACGTTGGGTTGATTCGTGTCCAAATAATTCTGACTATCATAATTAGACAACCATTCCTTCCGCTCTTCTGTTCTCTTCTTATTGAATATCATATCTATCACATCATCACTAGTATTACCTTCATGCTCAAAGTACACTAACTTTTTATTGGCAAAGTACTCCTTGAACTCCTTCCCGGTGCTCGTACCCAATCCTTTATAATACTTGATATCCCATCCGGATGGATTTGATTCTTTCCATGACAAATACTCTCCATCATTGTAAAATACCATTTCCTTCCCTTTATTGGGAGCCGCAACCTTTTTGGCTTTTAGTATAGGTGTATTCATGAATCCCAAAAATCGGGTATGGGTGGCGAGGGAATTCCATTGATCTTGGAAAAGGTTCAAACCAAGTCCTTTAATATGTGAACCGTCTAGATCCTGATCAGTCATGAACAACACGGAACCGTACCTTAATGTACCTATGGTTTCTTTACTGTATACTTTTCCCGCTTCCAGACCTAGAATTTGTTTCATCTCTATAATCTCTTTATTGTCATTTATTCTTTTCAATGTCTCTCCTCGTGTATTGAAGATCTTCCCTTTCATAGGATATACTCCAATGGTATTTCTGTCCTCCTTAGATAAACCTGAAACAATGCCCGCCTTTGCTGAATCTCCCTCGCACAAGATTAATGTACATTGCCCAGACTTTTGGGTACCAGCATAATTAGCATCGATTAATTTCGGAATACCTCGAATGCTTTTGCACTTTGATCCATCAGTCTTCTTTACTGCCTTGTTTTCTTTTACAACTGTCAAGGCACATGCAGCTGTCATAACACCCATCTTTGCTATTTTTTCTATAAAGCTATCCGACACTGTACAAGTACTTCCAAACTTGGCTACTGCTGTGCCCAATTCATCTTTGGTCTGACTATTGAATGATGGATTCTCAATGTCACAACGAATAAAGATCATCAACTGCTCTTTTATGGATGTCGCTTTTACTTCGACCTTTTTCTTTAATTTTATATAGGCTGTCAACTTTCTTACTATTTGATTCATAACATATTCCACGTGCTTTCCTCCGTTGGATGTAAATATACCATTGACAAAACTAATATGTTTAAACTCTTCTTCTGGAGACAAACATACTGCATATTCCCATCTCCCGTTTGGTGCTGATTCATATACACGCTTCGTATCACCCTTCGATCCTATATACAGATCTATGTACTGTTCAAAACTCTTGCAAGGAATCAGTTGCGAATTCAATTTCACTTTTATACTTTTACTTGTTACTGCAGAGATGTCATACACACGCTTCTTGAATAACGATATCATATCCTCGGTAAGTCCATCTATGCCTAGCCTTTGGTAATCTGGACGGAAAGACACCATTGTATATGGTTTGATCTTCGTCTTGGTTATTTTAGGTTTCTCTATTACCGTAAGATTGTCTTTAAATTCTTGGACATACTTCAAACCTCGAATATGATCGACTGTCTCCACGCGACCCCAGGTCGACCAAATAAGAACCAATTTGAATCCAAAACCATTTTTGCCTCCTACTATTTTTTCTTTCTTCTTCTCGTCATAATTCGTGGATGTACGCAAATGACCAAAGATCATTTCTGGAATCCATATTTTATATTCAGGGTGTTCTGCAACATCTATTCCGTTACCATCGTTGAACATATGAATAGTTCCGTCATTATCTAAGGTAATATCTATATTTGTTACAGGTAGAGCACCGTCTACTTTATCCGCTACTGCCTGCTGTTGACGAATCACATGATCACGACAATTTACAATACCTTCGTCAAACAATTTATACAATCCCGGAATATACTGAATGTCTTTTAATTCTATTCGGCATTGTTTATCTTCTTTATTATTGTTATCCGTGGGGCAACATTTTTCTGATACTATCTCCATGTCTCCATCAGAATCAATATCTTCTTCCTGTTCAGATGTATCATCGTTTACTGGAGGATTAGTAATATATTTGTTTTCCACAAATACATAATTCGTATGTTCTGTATTTTCTATCGATCCAATATAGGTATCCGGTTTCTTTAATATATGTTCTCTATCAGTAAGCTTCTGATACTTGGTAAGATTTGATTTAGTTTCATCCGTTTCTTTCGACATTTCTGTATCAACACCTAAACAAACCGAAATATTCCTTTTACTCATAAACTATAGAATATGGAAAAGAAAGAAAATTGTATTGTTTAACTATATAAGAAACATATCACTTAAATCAATTTACTTATCAATTTTGTAAATTGTTCCGTTGATCATGCCACAACCCAAATACAATTGTAATGAATGCGTAGTTCATCCTATTCCAAAGCCTCTTCCTATGTACAAGCGTATATCTAACATTGTAAATACCTCCTCTTTTAGGCATGGCACGCAAAGACAGGTCGTTCCAAACACCAGTGGATTATATACATCTAGAAGTGGACTTCGAAGTACTGTCCCAATTCCCAGAAACAAATTCTAATCATATAGTATACTATTTAAAGTTATAGTACCTTTTATTATGACCAGTTTACACACAAGTGCTTCAACCGGACTAGGCGATTTAAGTCTAGGGACAAAACCATCACTGAAGCGACAATATACGAAGCCAGAGGATCCAATGGAAACGCCAAAAAAATCTAAACCTACTCCAGACACACCAGGAACAGTACGTGTAGACGATGATGGTAACTTCCTACCGGGTCAAGAAGATCTCATTAATGAACATGATGAATATAACAAGAGGAAAAAATATAAAATGGTACCATACAGTTCACCTTTCAATGCTCAAAACATTTTTGTAAAACAGCCAGATGGCTCATTTGTTCCTCTTATAATAAAAGGAAAGATGTTCTTATTAGAAGGAATGAGTAAAGAAGATTTTAAACGAGGAATTCAACCGTATAACTATAAAGGGGTAAAAATGGAAAGTGATAATTTGTTTGGTGTAGGAGGATTCAAACAGGAAAGAAGGACGAGAAGAAAACGATCTTCTAAAAGGAAACACAATAAATCTAAGAGAACAAGAAAGTAAAGTGGCGACGAACTTTAGCGCGTACTATTATTTTCTTATTATAAGTTATAACAGTAAATATTTATCTTTTTATATATTCACAATGCCAGCCAGACACACAAGAGGAAATGACAAGAAGTACCACATTAACGGTAAAGTTTATGAGGAATTAGACGGTACAAGAGCTAAGGTTATGCACCACACTGCTTACAGAACCACTGGTGGTCTTAAGCGCAAGGACTTGATGTACAACAAAAGCAGACACATTGTTTCTGTCAAGAAGCACAATAGTGCCAAGAAGGAGAAGCGTCTCTTGAAGCATGGTTACACCGCAAAGAAGGGTAAGTTTGGTGCAGTCAGAGTTGGTACTCACAAGAAGAGCCATCACAAAAAGACCCACAAGAAGCGTGGACGTAGCCACAAGAAGAAGTAAATTGTGAAATGGATATGATCATGATCATTATTCTATTTCTATACAGTAAATAAGTGAACAACATAATTATTTAACATTTTGTCATAAATAATTATCTATCTATAAGTATATTATATACTGTACAACTGTTGTAGTAAAATAAACAATCAAGTAAAAATGGTAAAGAGACATGATAAACACGCTGATGGTAAGTACCACATAAAAGGAGAAATATATGATGAATTGATTGCGTCTAGACCCAAGGTGATGCACAAGAAAGCGTACAAAACTCAAGGAGGACTTACCCGAGATGACTTAATGTATAATGCAGAAAATCGTATTGTTTCTGTCAAAAAGCATAACTTTGAAAAAAAGGAGAAGAGACTTCTGAAACATGGTTATACTGCGAAAAAAGGGAAATTTGGTGCAGTAAAAGTGCGTGGTCACAAAAAGACACAGAAGAAACGCGGTCGCAAACAGAAAGGCGGTATGGATTGCAATTGCAGTTCTGGTTGAATTCTAACGGATATTTATTGATTGATTATTTCATAATAATTATAATATTTTATGAAATAAATTATGTATTCACATAACTTCAAAGGATTGTACTTTTATGAAATTGGTGTTGGTAATGTATAAAGAATACTCATTGTGTAAGTATCTCTCGAAATATCTTTTGCTTGCCACATATTTGCATTTATGGTGCTTGCTGTAGAAAGCGTACAATTCTGAAATAGGGACGCTATCTATCATGAATTCTTCTCCTTCATCAGCATCTCCTTTAGTCTGCTTCCTATCTTGGTACTGCTTTAAAATTTGTGATATGTCTTTCTTCTTATCCCACATTTTCGAACGACAATTTACCAAGTATTTGTTATCTTCTATAACTACATTTGTCCAATAATGTTTGATCAAGCTGATCATGGTTTTGTCAGTAAAATGAATCTTTGTGGATGAATAGAACAACAAACATAACTCATCTATTTCCAATTCCTCTTCATTCATTTCAGGTAAATCCACATCTATTAAATCCTTCCAAAACAATAAGAAACGACTAACATTCGGTAATAACTTACTAGTCACACCTACGAATACGTCCTCAGTTTCGTCATATTTCATAACCTCACGGAACTTACCTTTAAGGTTACTCGTGAAAATTACGTTGGGCAGTCGTTCGATTTCAATATATTGTTTCCATAAATACATCATGTTCTTGGAAGATATCTTGTGATCATTCAAGTTATACTCATCACTCTTTTCAGGTATATCTATAAATCGATTGATAAATAATTTGATAATATTATCTTCCGTGTTGTTCTTCAAGAAAAATGTATAATTATTCAAATCTATATCATTACTATGTGTCATTATGAAATTATCTGCAGAACCGAAACGCGAGGAGTAATGAGCAGCAACACAAAACAAATCTATTGCGTGTTCATGTTGAAAGTAATTAATCCAAGAGTCTGTAAGAGTAAATGTTTTAGCCGGATTAGACCATACATACTCGCACACATCAACTATTCGGCAATCAGATAATTTATGGTCATAAAACTTATATTTGAAAACGTTCGAGAAACTATTTGTATTGAATAACCGACACGCTAACTGACTCAGTTCATTCAGGAATGTTTTCAATTTAGGTGTAACAAAATAAACAGAGGTAGACTTCTTTAAAATAAGGTCTCCTATAATTGTAAGAAAGTATTTGGCTCGTTCTTTACTTGCCACTATCGTTGGATAAAATCTTTCAATTACATTCTGTATAGTAGAAGATTCGGGTATAGCTGCCAAAACATCATTCTCACGTATTTTCTTCATGATAGAGGATTTAATTTTGTATTTCCAATCAATCAACATTTTGTTATTATAACTACTTATAGATGTCAATATGTTATGCAATATGTCGTCTTCTTTACATAATGAAAATTTTTCATTGTTATACACAAAAAATAATTCGGTAGAAGTGTTGTAATAATATTTGTTCTTTTCCAAATAGTTGGAAATGTATATCATACTTTCTTTATTAAGCATATCTTTCCGTTCTTCCCTAGCAATGTTAGCATTGTTCAAATTACACAGAGTTTCAGGTAGTTGATTTAATATGTAGTTTTGTAATTTGCTGTATACATTGTTATTATCATCATATGTATTGATAAGTTCATCTAGCTTTTTTCTCATAAGAGTATTTGTTTCGTCCTTATTATCAATCTCCTCATTCATTTGCACATTTTCTACTTTTATGTTTTCTTCTTCCATTACTATAAAAATATATAAGAGTCAAATAAAATTGTATATAATATCACACGGTATACGTTTATATACAATTTTATTTATTTATTTTAATATTCTGGGGTATGCTTTCTGAAAAGGCAACCATGTTGATCGACTCCGCTATCCGTGTTTATATCATTAGGATTTTGGTAATCACATGATTTCATCCATACCTTTAATATGCAGAAATTCTTTTTCGGTGATATAGTTACTCCGTTTATACTTGTTTGTAATGATACGTTTTTTGACAAAAATTCACCGGTTACAGCATAAACGATGTTTTTCCATATACTGTATACTTGCTTATTAGCTAATTTATATGAAAAGCATCCACCTTGTCTGTTTTTTACATCTTCCCATAATGGCGTAATTCCTTTCCTCATCACAAACAGCATGCAATTTTTCACAAAATTAGGAGTCATCGCAGCACAGATTTCCACCACTTCTTCTATGCTTTTGCATGTATGTATAACTTTATAACTTTTCAAAGACCAATCTGTATCGTGAGGTAAATGAGCCCAAATACACCACTCATCGTTTAAAGAATGAATCTCTGTATCACAATCATTTGTTGTCATATTCTTTATTCTATACTTTTATTGTAACAAATCAACCTATTATCTA
>Ga0233439_10006362_pt1 | contig 10568 bp, 8 predicted proteins | sample SI_123_September_6_FD_182713 | JGI IMG/M metagenome (GOLD analysis project Ga0233439, IMG submission 182713) | Seawater microbial communities from Saanich Inlet, British Columbia, Canada - SI_123_September2016_100_MG | ecosystem: Environmental > Aquatic > Marine > Inlet | place: Canada: British... | reverse complement strand
ATGACGACTAACAAACCCTTTGGCACATTGACGCCAATCAGCGAAGAAGCTGCCTGCTGTGGCGACGATTGCTGCGGCGATGGCGAAAGTACCGAGATTACTCATGCACAACTTGACTCGATTACTGCGGCTGTTCAACACGAATATGGCGCTCTCGCGGATCGGGCAGGTGAACGAGCTTCACAGACCAACAAGGCTACTGATCGGCTCTATACCGAAGAGCAACGCGAGGTACTCACAGATGAGGCTGCCGGTGCTTCAGCTGGTTGCGGGAACCCGGTTGGAATTGCCGACGCCAAGACTGGCGAGACTGTTCTCGATCTTGGTTCTGGAGGCGGTATTGACTGTTTCCTTGCCGCTAAAGAAGTTGGACCAACGGGTTCGGTTATCGGTATAGATATGACCCCGAGAATGCTTGAACTTGCAAGCACTAACGCAGAAAAACTCGAGACGACAAACGTGGTTTTCAAGCTAGGGCACATTGAGCAGATTCCTCAGGAAGATGACTCGGTAGATTTGGTGATATCGAACTGCGTGATTGCATTGTCCGAGCAGAAAGAACGGGTTTTCTCGGAAATTTTCCGGATTCTCAAGCCCGGTGGTCGGTTTGTGATTTCCGACATTGTTACCGACAAGCCGCTTCCTGACGACGTTCGAAAATCGGCAGCCGAGTGGGTAAGCTGTGTCGGCGGTGCCGCTGTGATGAGCGATTATCTCGCTATGGTCGAAGAGACCGGTTTCGACAAGATTGAGATTCTCGAAGATCGGAAAAGCACGGGTGGAACTGAAGAGTGGCGATCGTCAATGATCAATCTCACTCTACGAGCGTTCAAGCCTGCTGAATAAATTAGGCAAGTAAACAAAACTCCCGCTTCGGATTATCTGTGGCGGGAGTTTTCGCGTTCGATTGCACGTGTTGGTTACTTCGAGTCGAGTATTTCGACGTCGCCGATGTAGGTTGCGAGGCGGGCATATTTGTGTGGTGATGAAGTACGATACCTACTAGTTCCATCGATTTTGGAGATTCTCAGTTGGCTGAAGCCCGCAAGTTCGTTTTTGTCTCGCCCGATTACGGTAGTTCGATTACCGAGAACGGGTGCTGCGGATCGGGCTGCTGTGATTTCGAAGCCGTGGTACTTTCTGGCAATGCGAAAGACCTCACGAACGCTGTGAAGCAACGCTACGGCGCCCTCGCCGAGCGCGCCGGTAAACGTGGGCTTGAAGCTTCTGAAAACAAGGCTTCGGACAAGTTTTATTCCGATTCGCAATGCTCGATCATTCCCGACGAAGCCGCTGGTGCTTCGACTGGAAGCGGTAATCCTTTGGCTTACGCCGATGTTGTCGCTGGCGAAACGATTCTCGATCTTGGATCAGGTGGCGGTATCGACTGCTTGCTGCTATCGAGCTCGGTTGGCGACTCGGGGCGAGTGATCGGTGTCGATATGACGCCTCGAATGGTCAGTCTTGCTCGCGACAATGCCAGGAAGCTCGAATTAGCCAACGTCGTTTTCAAACGAGGTCATATCGAGCAGATTCCTCAGGATGAGACTTCGGTTGATCTCGTTATTTCGAACGGCGTTATTTCGCAATCGGAATGGAAACACATGGTGTTCTCCGAGATGTTCCGAGTGTTGAAACCCGGCGGTCGATTCGTAATATCCGATCTTGTAACCGACGAATTGCTCCCTGACAGCATCCGAGATTCGACAGGTCAGTGGGTTGAGGGTGTCGGTGGTGCGGCCGTTCGAAGCGCATATCTTCGTATGATCGAATCTGCTGGATTCGTCGATGTTGAGATTGTCGACGAACGACCGGGTCCGAACGGGACAGAAGAGTGGCGGCATCTGGTGAAGAGCCTGACGATTAAGGCAAGCAAGCCGCTCGGATAATATGCGAGCGGACGCACCCGAACTTATTCCGCACGTTTATCGATGCATGGCTACACTAGTCACTAGCCATGCTTATTAATCCCTGGGTTCGAAACTACGAGAAAGACGACCATGCCGCTTTGGGTCGCGTCCGTGAATGGGCTGCGAACAAACTTGGCAGCAATGTCGACTACGGATTCGGTTATGGAACGTGGGTTTTCATAGGCAACGAAACGGTCATCAAGATCGACCCTGAAGTTGGACGTTCCGAGCGATTCAGTCACGAACTCGCTGTGAGCCAGATGGAATTACCGGGAGTCGCCACTCCTCATGTGCTTGAAACGGGTGCATTAGAGGGCAGGGCGTGGGTGATTCTGAATCGACTCGAAGGTTCCAGCGGCTATAACGTTTGGCCAGGTTTGGATCAGGCGGGGCGAAGCAAGTTGACTGGTCAATTGGCGACTGCTTTGGGCCATATGCAGCAGTTCCAACCAGACGAAGGCATGTTGCACGCTGAAACTCAGGACTGGGCGGCGCACATTCGGAAGTCATTCAATCGAGCGCTTCGTGCCGTCGATGCCGTAGTGCCGGGCCGAGTGCTTACGACCTCGCAGGCAGCGTTTGCGCAGTGGGCAGAGGCGTTAACGGATCGACCGCGGGTGCTGTGTCACGGTGATCTGTGGTTCGGCAATATATTAGTCGGCAACGACGGTAGTTTGTCGGGAATTCTCGATTTCGATCGAATGGCATTGGCACCTGCCGACTACGAACTCGATATGTTGCTCAGGTTCTGGCGATACCCATGGAATTTTGTGCCAGAGCAGCTGGAAGAGACCTACGACGATCCTCTGAATATCGAGCTGATGAATCCGTTCGTCGAGCTGTGTCAGGGCGATTTGAGCGATGACGCGTTATCGGCTCGACTGAGTGCGTTGGAGCTGATCTACCGCCTGAATCTCGTAAATCGTTTCGGTTGGAACGATGAATCGGCTGAGATGTTCGAGACAGTGCTCGGTGGCGACTGGGCTGCGGGCTTGGTTTAGGGCGTTAGTCACTGATTCTCACTTCTAACTCCTTCTCCCTCAGGGAGAAGGTTAGGTTGAGGGGGCATGAAAATTGTTCAATGGCATCGGTGTGCGAGCCAGAGCACCGATGCCGTCGCCGGCATTCCACCTCACCTAAATCCTCTCCCCGAGGGAGAGGGCCTTACCGTTGGCACAAGCGAAATCTCAGCAAACATTCCGATCTCTGAAACGTGCCAATACCAGCTTTCTCTCTGGACAAACTGCAAAAGCCGAACCATAGTGTGCCGAGCAAGCAAGTCAGTTCCGAGAATCACTAGGAGATGTCGCTATGAAAGCCGTTGTATACAAAGAGCCGTTTAAGGTTGCTGTCGAGACGGTTCCAGACCCTCAGATTCTCCATCCGAACGATGCGATCGTGCAAATCACGTCTTCCTGCATCTGTGGATCCGATTTGCACATGTACGAAGGTCGTACGGCAGCACAGCCCGGCATCGTGTTTGGTCACGAGAACATGGGCGTGATCGTTGAAGTTGGGCCCGCCGTTAAAACTCGTAAGGTTGGCGACCGAGTAGTGATGCCATTCAACGTCGCTTGTGGGTTCTGTAAGAACTGTCTGGGCGGTTACACCGGATACTGCACAACGGTGAATCCCGGATTTGCCGGTGGTGCCTACGGATACGTTTCGATGGGACCGTGGGTCGGTGGTCAAGCCGAGCTAATGCAGGTTCCGTTCGCCGATTTCAACTGTTTGGTGCTGCCTGAAGGCACTGACCATGAAGCAGACTTTGCTTTGCTCGCCGATATTTTTCCGACCGGCTACCACGGCACAGAACTCGCCGGAGTGACCCCGGGCGAAAGTGTTGCGGTGTTCGGGTGTGGTCCGGTCGGACTGATGGCTTCGTATAGTGCAATTTTACGAGGTGCATCGCAGGTGTTCGCGGTAGATCACGTTCAAGAACGACTCGACAAGGCTGCTGAAATCGGAGCCATTCCGATTAACTACGACGTGGCAAGCCCGGTCGATCAGATCAAAGCACATCTAGGTGGCGAAGGTGTTGATAAGGGAATCGACGCTGTCGGTTATCAGGCGACTGCTGCCGGTTCGTCGGCTGTTGGGGGCGAGCAGGACGAGGTGCCAAACATCGTTCTCAATCAGCTAATCGATGTGGTTGCTCCGACCGGTGCGTTAGGAATTCCTGGCCTTTACGTTCCTTCCGACCCTGGAGGAGTAGACGAGCGCGCTAAGAAAGGCGCGCTTTCTATCAACTTTGGACAGCTTTTCGAGAAGGGTATTCGTCTGGGAACTGGTCAGTGCAATGTGAAGCAATACAACGCCAACTTGCGAGATTTAATCATTTCCGGTCGGGCGCTACCAAGCTTTGTCGTATCGCATGAGGTGTCGCTAGACGAAGCGCCTGATGCCTACCAGAAGTTCGACCAGCGAGTTGACGGCTACACCAAGGTGATCCTGCATCCGTAGAAGTTCTTAGACAACACAGCCCTGAGTCGCTTGGTTCGTTTGATTGAACGTGGGCGAGCACAGGGCTGAGTGGTTGATTCTTTTCGTTCGTGCCGGGCGTGCTTTCGCACTTGGGCACCACGCGAGCTCCGCGGGGAGTTGTCGACTTCGCTTAAGACACGCCCTACCTATCGTCCTTCGACTGGCTCAGGATGACATTAGGGCGATTCAGGCTGATGCGATTACGAACCAGAACTAGTCGGCGACGTTTGCTGTTGGGCGGGCGTCTAGGAGGTCAATACCACCTCGGACCTGACCAAGCGTGTCGGCGACTCGTTCTTCGAGCGTGAACAACACTTCTCGAGCGTAGTTGTCTGCGCCCTTGCGACGTGAGTCAGCTGAAGTTTCAGCGTCGTTCAAGATTCCGTTTACGCGACCTTCAGCATCATCGATCAACTTACCAGCGCGCTTCTGTGCGTCGGCTTCGATCTCTGTTGCGTTTTCGTTAGCCATTCGGGTGATCTCAGTGTCCTGGATCATCTTTCGGGCTTCTTCTTGCGAAGTCGTAAGCAGTGTGTTCGACTGCTCTTCGGCGAGCTGGCGAATCGTTGTTGCTTCTTCATCGGCGTATGCGCGAATTCGGCGGGCTTCTAGTTCAGCCTGCTTGATAATCGCGTCTTTCTGACGAACAACGCCCTCGGCTTCGTTCAACTGTTCTGGCATTTCACCCTTCATCTCATCGATGACTACAGTGATTTTGTCCAGGTTCACGAGCGTTCGAGCTGTTCCGGGTACTCGACCTTTGACGATCATCGCCTCTAGGTCTTCGAGTTGTGACATAAGTGTCATTTTTATCTCCATGCGTGTCGACTGACGCGTGCTACTAACTATTGGTTGCTGCTTGTTTTCGCTTGGCGTCGAGCCTCTCAACCAGAGGCCCCCAAACGTTTTTAGGAACTAGGTCCGACACATCGGCGCCGAGTGCCGCTACTTCCTTCACTCTCGATGAACTCAGGATTTGATATTGCAATGCGCTGAAAAGACAAACGGTTTCGACGTCCTCAGCCATCCTGCGGTTCATTAGTGCCATTTCACTTTCGTACTCAAAATCGCTTGTGATCCGTAAACCACGAATGATTACGGTTGCTCCGATTTCTCGGGCAGCGTTGACGGTTAGGCCTGAGTACGCCTTCACCGATACGTTGGGCAGGTGTGCCACGGCATCGGAGAACATTTTTATCCGCTCATCGACGTTGAACATAGTTCGTTTCGATGAGACTTCGACAACACCGACCGTCAGATGATCGACGGTATGTGATGCCCTTTCGACAATATCCACGTGCCCATTGGTTACCGGGTCAAACGTGCCGGGATAGATCGCTCGTGCCATCTATTCGCCCTCCGGGTTCGTTGTATGGGTTGGGGTGGTTTGAGATTTGTAAACCGAAATTGCGGTATCGCCGTAGAGTCGGTGGGTAGATAACGTGAGTCCGGGAAGTGAATCGGGGAGATCGGTCATCTTCGAATGTTCGAGAAATGCGATGGCGTGAGGTGCAATTAGATGGGCTTTGTGGACGAGTTCGAATAGTGATTCGAACTCGACGAGATCATAGGGGGGGTCGGCAAAAATCAGGTCGAACTCACCCTTCAGTCTTCCGACTGCGTTGAGTGCGCTACCTTTTTGTACTGAGCCTTGTATTGCCAATTTGTGCTTTTCCAGAGCCTTTTTTATATCTGCGCACCGGCGACCGTTTTGCTCGATGAACGTTGCGCTTGTTGCGCCACGTTGTAGAGCTTCGATTCCTAGTGCTCCCGTTCCTGCGTAAATATCAAGTACCCGCATACCCTGAGGTCCAGCAGGCCCGAGCATCGAAAAAATAGCGGATCTAACCTTGGAGGTTGTAGGCCTGAGGCCGGAACCAGTATTTCGACGGAACTGTGACGATCCTCTTCGATTGTTGCTCATCGCACTTTCGATCCGCACTTGAAACCCCTGAATTTCTCCGGGTGTCCGTAAAGCCATTACGCAAAATGGGACAAACTCGATTATTCATGGGAATCGCTATTCTTAACCATCGTGAGTTATTACCGGTTTTGGCGTTTTTACACGGAAGCGGTGTCATGAGCCGGGCGAATCGATGGTCAATCCGTGGTGGGTGAATCACAGGCGGTTAGATAGCTGGCTTAGAATGAACTGCTGCAAAGTTGGCATGCGGATATTCGCTTCGCCTATCAGCATCAGATGAGAGAAGTGCTGCACGTAGAAACCTGTGGCACGATACGAGTGAACGCAGGCAATTTCTGCGCCGGAAAATATGACCAACCAAGATCAACAAGAACAGCCAGAGTCGTTGCCAGATTCTTTGAACGACGCCGAAGTGGCGGCAGGCGAACAAAAACTCATTGAGGATCGTCTCGCCAAAACGGCTCAGATACGGGCGAAGGGCATCGACCCTTACCCAGCGCGCTTTGATCGAACGCACACATCTGATGAAGCGACAAAATTGTTCGAGTATGCCGAGGTAATGGCTGGCAACGGTGTTGGTGATGATCCCGAGCACCCGCGAACAGAAACCATTCGAATTGCAGGCCGGGTAATGGCTCGGCGCGGCATGGGTAAGGCTGCGTTCATCGATCTGAAGGACGGTTACGGATCGATTCAGGCGTTTGCTCGTCAGAACACTATGGGCGACGACGAGTACGAAATTTTGAGCTTGTTGGATATCGGCGACATCATCGGTGTTGAAGGTTCGGTCATACGCACACGCCGCGGTGAAATCAGCGTTGAGGCTGCCAAAGTCACCGTACTCACCAAGGCCATTCGTCCGTTGCCCGATAAGTGGCATGGTTTGCAGGATCAGGAAATTCGATTCCGACAGCGGTATCTCGATCTGATTTCTAACGACAAAGCGATGAAGAACGCGCTGTTGCGTTCGAAGGTCGTGCAGTCGATGCGATCGTTCATGCACAGTGCTGGATTTATCGAAGTCGAAACTCCGATTCTTGTGCCCGTGGCTGGTGGTGCTCAGGCGACTCCGTTCGAGACTCACCATAACCAGCTCGACCGCGATTTGTATTTGCGAATTGCAACAGAGCTTTATCTGAAGAAGCTGATCGTCGGCGGTATCGAGCGAGTATTCGAAATCGGTCGATTATTCCGAAACGAGGGGCTCGATCACGATCACAATCCAGAGTTCACGACCATCGAGAGTTATCAGGCGTACGCCGATTACAACGATGTGATGACTATGGTCGAGAACTTGGTTTCGACTATCGCCAAAGAAACGACCGGCTCTATGGTTTTGCCGGAAGTGGAAGGCGTTCGACCAGAGATTGATCTGACTCCTCCTTGGCCTCGACTTGATCTGCGTGAAGAAATCAAAACGCGAACTGGTATCGATTTCGTTGAGACCCGGGATACTGAGTCGCTGTCTCAGGCGATGCGTGAGCGTGGAATTCACGTCGAGGTTGGTTCAGCGTGGGGACGATTGCTCGACAAGGTTATTTCGTCGGAAGTTGAGCCTCACTTGGTACAGCCGCATTTCTTGGTCGACTACCCGGTCGAGATGTCTCCGCTCGCAAAACGTAAGCCGGACTCCGACGAAATCGTCGAGAGGTTTGAAGGCTTCGTTATGGGAACTGAACTTTGCAATGCGTTTACCGAATTGAACGATCCGGTGGACCAGCGCGATCGATTTGAGCAGCAAGAGAAAATGCGCTTGGAATTTGGTGACGATGAAGCCGATCGATTGGATGAAGACTTCCTCGTTGCGATCGAGCATGGCATGCCGCCGACGGGTGGTCTGGGACTAGGTATTGACCGACTCACGATGCTGATCGCTGGCGAGGTATCGATCCGAGAAATATTGCTATTCCCAGCTATGCGCAACACGTGATCTAATCTCTTTTGAGTCGTTTCGAATTTACTAATTGAGCTTGAGTAAAAAATGCTTTCACTGGAACAAATAGTCCGAGATCCTGAAAAATTTCGAGCCGCACTGGTTCGCCGCGGAGAAGATCCGCCTATCGACAGGATTATCGAACTCGACTCTCGACGAAAAGAGTTGATTCAGGCGGTCGATGTCGACCGTGCAAACCGAAATAAGGTGAGCAAGGCTATTGGTGACGAGAAGCGGAAGCCAACACCAGAAGAGATCGCAGAAATGAGGGAGACTGGCGATCGAATCAAAGCTGTCGAGGCAGATTTGGCAGCCGTTCTCGAAGAGCTGAATGCCACTCTGCTGCCGATTCCTAATACGCCACTTGATGATGTTCCAGACGGACTTGATGAAGAATCAAACATCGTAATTCGTACTTCGGAAGGCCCTACCGAGACACACGGCAATGCACACTGGGATGTTGCTACCGAGTTAGATATTCTCGATCTTGAAGCCGGTGCGAGCATTGCGGGCGCACGTTTTTACGTGCTGAAGGGGAAGGGCGCCAAGCTCCAGCGAGCGTTGGCTTCATGGATGCTTGATATTCAGACTGAAGTCCACGGCTACACCGAGATCGACCCTCCTTTGTTGGTTCGTGGCGAGACGATGACCGGTTCAGGGAACCTGCCTAAATTCAAGGACAATCTCTACCGGGATGATGAGTCGGATTTGTGGCTTGTTCCTACCGCTGAAGTGGCGCTGAACGGTTTGCATCAGGGTCAGATAATCGACCCTGACAGGCTCCCACTGAAGTACGTTGCTCAGACTCCTAGCTTCCGTAAGGAACACACGTCGGCAGGACGAGACGTCCGTGGAATCAAGCGGGTTCATCAGTTCGAAAAAGTCGAAATGTTCCGCTACGTCGATCCTGAAACTTCTGACGAAATGTTGGAAGAGATGGTCGGCGAGGCAGAATCGTTGTGCGCTCGACTTGGGTTGACTCACCGAGTGCTACAGCTTTGTGCCGGTGACATCGGATTCCAGTCGGCTAAAACCTACGATATCGAAGTGTGGTCGCCGGGTTGTGCCGAATGGCTTGAAGTCAGCTCGATTTCTACTTGCACCGATTTTCAGAGCCGACGAAATGGCACTCGGTATCGTCCAGAGGTGGGGGCTTCGACGAAGTTGCCGCACACACTGAACGGATCAGGCCTCGCGTTGCCGCGCATTTGGATTGCGGTTATCGAGAATGGCCTACAAGAAGACGGCTCGATTGTCATTCCTGATGTACTAGTTCCATACACCGGCTGGGATCGCATCGAAGCGAATTAGCTACGGTCGGATTTCTAGCGTGTAGTTCGTTGGCGACGTAGATTGGCGATTCGTTGCGCTGATGATAAATACTACGAGATCGTCGTCGCCGACGTTCTCGACTGTCAGGTTTCCTGCACCGTTCGAATTGACAGGAACTTGATAGACAACCGGATCGCCAACGTCTTTTTCGTGAATAACCTGAACGAGATACTGCGTTGGGATGGTCTCTTCGACTCTCACGAATCCGTCGGCGATCCAGTCGGCTGTTGTCGATGTGTCGTCAGTCCATCCGAGTTCAGGAATTTCGAAATCGTCGAAGCACGCGCCTGTTGAAAATACGGCGTCATCGGTGATGTATTCAAACCTGAGTAATACCTGTTCACCTGCGTAATCAGAAAGATCGACCGAATCTTGAACCCAGCCGAGACTTTTTCCCGTAAGTCCGGCGCCGTAGCCATTGCCGTTTGGGTCGAAATTGATGGCGCGCTCGGTGTCGAGAATGTCCCAGGTGCTGCCTTCGTCGTTGGATACCATCACATAGGCATAGTCCCAAAACTCTTCGATGTTGTAGTTGACCCAGAACGTTAGTGAGGCTGAATCGACCGACCTAAGATCGACATTTCGAGTCAATTTTGTGTCGATAGAATCGCCGTGGTTCGACCACCAGCATGTGTCACCAGAATGCGGTTCAGTGTCTAGTAGCGATGTCGTCGGCTCGCCCTGAAATTCGATTGACATGTTGCCCGAACCGCTCGAAGTCACAACATAGTTGGCGCCGTAAGACTTGACCGATCCTGTGAGTGAATCGGGAGCGCGTTTGTAGACATTTCGAACAGGCGGAACGAAGTGATCCTTATACGAGTAGGGGCCTTCGCTCGTGCTGAGATAATTGGCGACGAGCCAATCGGCGTACACGTCGTTGGCTGTTACATCGAACCCATGTTCGGCAAGAGTGAGATCAACTGACTCGATTCCGTCAGCCTGATTTTGGGCAATAGCCGCGATCATATCGTTGCCACCATAG
>Ga0233439_10006359_pt1 | contig 10574 bp, 11 predicted proteins | sample SI_123_September_6_FD_182713 | JGI IMG/M metagenome (GOLD analysis project Ga0233439, IMG submission 182713) | Seawater microbial communities from Saanich Inlet, British Columbia, Canada - SI_123_September2016_100_MG | ecosystem: Environmental > Aquatic > Marine > Inlet | place: Canada: British... | reverse complement strand
TCGCCTTTCATCATTTTCATCATCTTTTTGGATTGTTTGTATTGTTTTAGAAGTTCTCTGATGCTTTGGATGCTAAGGCCTGAGCCTTTGGAGATTCTCTCGATTCTTAGGGCGTTAATTGTGTCGGGTTCTTCGAGTTCTTTTTTAGTCATGGAGTCCATGGCAAATTTCCATTTTTCTAATTTGCCTTCTTGTACGTCTAAAGCGCCTTTGGGAATTTTCATTGATCCCATTCCTGGAATCATGCCCATGATTTTTTTAAATGAACCCATTTTTTTGAGGGATTTCATTTGTTCGTATAAATCGACTAAGTTGAATTCGCCTTTCATGAATTTTTCTTGCATGTCTTTTGCACTTTTTTCGTCAATTACTTCTTTGGCTTTTTCCAATAGTGTTTCTAAGTCGCCCATTCCTAGAAGTCTTCCTACGAATCTTTGCGGATGAAATTTTTCCATGTCATCTGGTCTTTCTCCTACTCCGATAAATAGAATTGGTGCTGAGGTTACGGCGCAGGCGCTAAGAGCTCCTCCTCCTTTTGCTGTTCCTTCTAGTTTTGTTACTATTACGCCAGTTACATGGCATGTATCGTGAAATGCTTGAGCTTGCTTTTGTGCTGCTTGTCCTATGTCTGCTGAGATTACTAAAATTCTTTCGTCGGCGTTTACTAATTCGTTTAATTTGTTTAACTCTTCAATTAGTTCTTCTGATAGGGCGTCACGTCCTGCTGTGTCAACTATTACTAAATCGTAATTTGATAGTTTGTCTTCAAAGTGTTTGTAGATTACACTGGGGTCTTTTTCGCCTTTAATTCCTAAAAAATCTACACCAACGTCGTTTGCTAATTGTTGTAATTGTTCGTAAGCTGCTGGTCTCCAAGTGTCTGTTTGCATTACTGCTACTTTAAAGCCTCTTTTTTTGTAGTATTTTGATAATTTTCCGGCGTGAGTTGTTTTACCTGATCCAAATAGGCCAACTAGCATGATTTTTGTTGGTTTTTTGTCTATTGTGATTTCTTTTGGTTCTTTTCCTAGAAAGTTAGTTAGCTCTTCGTAAACTATTTTTATTAAATGTTCTCTTTGTGTTATTCCTGGAGGAGTTTTTTCTTTGGCTCTTTCTTTGATATTTTTTGATAAGTTGAATACTAGTTTTACGTTAGTGTCTGATTGTAATAGGGCTCTTTGAATGTCTTTTACTAATTCGTTAATTAGTTTTTCATCTACAAAGATTGCTTTAGTTATTTTACCAAATGTGTCCTTTAAAGATGTTGAGAGCTTATCTAATACCATTTTTAAGGTTAAAAAGTGGCTCTTTATATAAAATTTGTTGATTGATTGGCTATATTTTAAATTTAGGTGTTTTTGACTTTGTTTTTGCTTGTTTTGATATTTGTAAATATGTTCTAAATGTAATTAGCAAATGTGTTTTTTATATATCAGCTTTAGAGTTTTTTTAAAAGTAGAGGGAGTAAACTAATTAAGTTGACTTGTTTTTAAAAATCATATCTTAAAAAAAATAAAAATGGGCAATGATATTAGTCAAAATGAAATTGTTTTAATTGATAAGGATGGCACTTTAGGTTACTTTTATTATCTTGCTTGTGGAATGTTTGATGGGGCTAAAGAATTTTTAGAAGGGCAAAAAAAGTTAAATAGAGACATATATGTTGCAACTTGTGCAAGTACTAAAAAACGTGACCAATTAATTGCAATTGAAAATAATTTAGATGGGTTCTTTGGAAATGAAGATATAGATGTTATCACCAACCCTTACTATGAAGATGAGAGAGGAAAACTAAATAAAATTTATGATGATTTTGTTAATAGAGAGAGGACTTTGTCTTTAACTCAAAGAGTTGAAATTAAAGAAAAAATAAATGAAAGAGAAGAAGAGTTTGAGAAATTAATTGAATTGGCAGATTCTATTAAAAATAATTCTAATTATTGGGATAAGGATAAAGAGATTAGAAGATTAAACTCTATCATAAATAAATTAGATTTTGAAAATTTAAAAGATCAGATATATCTAAAACAATTAGTCCACAAGAAACATAAAATTAAAATGAACCCAGCTAGCATTTATAGAAACCCAAACTGTAAAGCTATTTTTTCTAAAGATATTAATTTGACTAAAAGATTGATTAGCCCAAGTGATTATGAATTGTTGAGATGCGTTATGGTTGGTGATGAAAAGGATGTGGTGGGAACTTTAAGCGATCCTAAAACCCCATTAATTGTGGTTTCTCAAAATGTTAAATTGGGTGATTGGGGACTTGTCGAGTTAGTTGTTAATAAGTTGTTTTGTGATAGTGATATTGAGCCACATGAAGTTTTTGATGAATTAATCGGTAGTGATATTGAAAAAAAAGTCTTAATTGGAAATAGAAGATTTACTTTAAGAAGAGAAGGTTTAGATGAATATGAGTATAAGGAAAAGGGTAGAGTAATATATTGTCCGTGATGAGTATTTTTGATTATTAACAACATTTATATATACATTTATTTTTTATTTTAATAGGGGTGTTACTTATGGAAGTTAAAATAAACCAATCGGTTGCAATTTTATGTGATGGAAATAATGTAGAGAGATCTATACATGAGCTTACTGGTACAAATAATTCTATGATTAATTTTGATACTCTTATCCCTAGGCTTTTAAACAGAAGAGGTTTAAATAGACTAATTTATTTTAGGGAAGGTAAGAATATTTCATCGAAATTAGCAGAAAGATTACACAATAATTTTTATGGCTCTGTAGTTCCATGTCACAAGTCAGCTGACATTCCTTTATCTATTAAAGCAACACAACTAGCTTCTAAAATAGATACTATAATCATTATGTCTGGAGATTCAGATTATATTGATTTGGTAACTCATTTGAAGTCAGAAGGAGTTAGAGTCGAAATTGCTGCGGTAAGAAACAATACTTCTAGGATGCTTATTAATGAAGCAGACTATTATTACCCTATTGTTAAAGAAGATTGTTTTATTTACTCTAAAAAGAAAAAGGAAGATGAAGAACCGGTTAAAAAGGAAAGTGCAATTAAGAAGACTTTTAATAAAATTAAAAATAAGTTTATTAAAAAGAAAGAAGCTTAATTTTTTTATTTTTTATTTCTATTTTTTTATATTGATTGTTTTTGAATGATGATGCAATGTTTTTTAGTTTTATATTCTTTGAAGAGCTAGGGCAGCATCATGGAGATCAGAATAATTTCTTCTTTGTGGGTCTAGGTTTAATGAGGATAAAAGAGAGTTTCCTACCGCTCTTTTAGCTGCTCTTGGAAGGGTTAGCCTGTCTACAAAATCATATATTAAGTTAAATCTAGTTGAATTTCTAAAATTGAGCATTGTTTGAAGTTTTGGTTTTTCAAAGGCATCTTTATTTAATAATAGTTCATATAACATGATTCCAAGAGAAAAAAGATCACTTTTTTTTGTGCCAGTGGTTTCCATTTTTGCTATTTCAGGTGCCATTCTACCATATCCACCATAGGTTGTGTCCGTAAATTCTAAATCTTGTGAAATTATTTCTTTTAAATTTTTATCTAAACCTAATTTTTCAAATTTTACTTGTTCTAATTTATCTTTATCTATTATTTTTGAAATTCCAAAATCAATTATGACTATTTCTCTATCATGATTGATTAAAATGTTCTTTTGATTTATATCACGATGAATTATTCCTAAATCATGAATTTTTTTAAAATTAGTTACTATTTTTTCAAATACTTGTCCAAGACATCTTAAATATCTTTTTGTTGTTTTATAAAAATGTCTTGAGAATTCTCCTACTGTTATTCCATCAAAATATTGCATTTCTCTTTTGATGCAAAAATTATCTTCTTCATCAAAAATAAATCCGCTTCGATGTAAGTTTACTGTAGCAACACCATTTTTTGATGCTATATCATGGGCTGCTATTTCTGTTAAGTATTGCCATAAATGATTCAAACTATATTTATTAAATACCACATGCCTATCATTAATATTTAGGTATGATTTTCTCTCTTGAGTTCCCAAGTATTCAAGTTCGATGCTATCGCTTCCAGGATCATTTTTAAAACGAGGTATTTTTGATATTACTCCGATTTTTGTCATTATATTATTTTTAGCATCTAGATATAAGCAGTTAAATTTTGAACAAAAATAGGGAGTTCCTAAACTTTCAAGTTGAGGAAGACTCGTTAGAAGAGATCTTGCTGATTGATAGATCCCATTTTCTTCAAAAAGTTGTTTTTCTAAAGACATTTTATTGCTATGTTTTATAATTATATAAATATTACTTGAGAGTAATACTTACTTTTCTATATCTATAGTAAATATATGTAATTTTTGAGAAAATGTAATGTTAGGATTATATTGGTTTTGTGATAATTGTTTATTGAAAAAAAAGTGAGCCCATCCGGATTTTCGTTACAATTTAATGCAATTCGAACCGGAGTTTACTGGTCCGAAGCCAGCCGTCCTATTTACCTTGTTTAAACATCCAGGCTAGACGATGGGCCCATAGGAAATAGAATTGAGGGTTTGTTTTTAAATTTATCCGATATTTTGGCTAATATGGATTATTTAGTAGAATTCCAAATGTTATCAAAGTAATCTATAAATTGGTTAGCAACTTCCTTTGAATGGATTAGAACAGCTGTTATAGTATCGTCCCATGAAATGATAAGAGTTTTATCACCAATTATATCAATTGTTCCTGGAACTGGGAAATCAACGAATTTTATTTTAACGTTTTTTGGAAGTGTTAGTTTTTTTGGTTTGAATTTTTTGTTTCCAATTCCTCTTAAACTAATGCCTTTTTCTTTGAATTTGGGATACATTCTTTTGTAGAATGTGGATGCTTGCTCTGAAGGTTTTGGAAAGAAGAATCTTAATGTTTTATCTTCGCAGTTTAGTAATATTTCACTAGCTGACCTTAATCCTGCTGTTCCTAAGAATACTTCTGATCTGGATTGTTCGTGTTCTCCTGCTAGCTGTTCTAGATTTATTAAGATTTTTGATAGATGGGTTTTTTGTTCATTTATCTCTTGTTCTTTTTTTTCTAGAAGTTCTTTTAATCTAAATGGTTCTAAGGACCTGAAGTGTTTTACATTTTTGATTAAAGTTGTTGAGACTAGTCCTTTTTTAGTTAATCTATCTAGAATATCGTAAACTTTTGAGTATGAAACCGATGAATTTTTTACAATTGCTCCAACTTTACTTGTTCCTAGTTTTAGAAGAGCTAAGTATACTTTACTTTCTCCTTTAGTTAAGCCTAATTTTTGTAAATCTTCTATCATTTTATAAGGAAAGATTTTATTGTTTTTAAAGTTGGTGGTTTGGTTGGCTAGAAGGCTAAGTACTTTAATCCGACCATTAAAGCTAATCCTGCAAACATTGCTACAAAGTGCCATACGCTATCTTTTAAATTACAGTCTTTGTGAAGTTCTGGAATTAGGTTTGATCCTGCAATATAGACAAATCCTCCTGCTGCAAATGGTAAAATAAATTTTTCTATTATATGAGAACTATCGCTAAATGTTATTACAACTACTGCTCCAACTATTGATACTGCTGCTGTTAAGAAATTGAATAATAAGGCTTTCCATTTTTCCATTCCTGAATACAGGAGTACTCCAAAGTCTGCTATCTCTTGAGGGACTTCATGCATGATTACTGCAATTGTTGTTGCGATTCCTGCTGGAATTGATACGAAATAACTTGCTGCGATCACAACGCCGTCAAGTAAATTGTGAATAGCGTCACCAAATAGGTTTAATGGTGCTAGAGCTTTATTTTTATTGTTTTCTTTATCGTGACTATGGCCGCATTTATGATGAATGTCGTGTTCATGGCCATGACAATGGCGCCAATGAATGAATTTTTCTAGAATGAAAAAAACAATTACCCCAAGTAAAAGTAGAAGAGATATTTCTAAGGTGAAACTTCCTGCTTCTTCGACTGCTTCTGGAAGAAGATGTAAAAATGCGCCTCCAAATAAAGTTCCTGCGCTCAAACTTACCATTAATAATAAGAAATGTTTTGATTGTTTTTTTCCCATAAATGAGAATATTCCGATAAGCGAGATTAGAGATACTAATACTACACTGCTTATAATATATAATATAGTAGATACCATTATTTATTTTAAAATAGTTGTTGTTTATTAAAGTTTTCTAAATGTGGAATTTCATAAAGTTTATAATATGGTTTGAAAACTATGCTTTTATGGATAATTTATGTAAAAAATTTAAAGATCTTGATTTGAAAATAAAAGGAGCTATTGTTGGCTCCATTGTGTATATCGGAGTGTTCCTTTTGATGCTTCTTGCCTTTTATATAACTTCTTTAGTTGAAAATGCAATTACTTTAGGAATTTCTATGTTTTTTATGGTGATTAGTATTTTTCCATTTGGACCTATTTATGGCGATGGTGTTAATAATATCCTGCTTTTTGTAAGTGAATTGTTGTTTTTTGCATTAGTTGGATATGTTGTTGGGTGGATTATGGTAAGAAGGAAGAAGAAGTAAGTTTTTTTTTGTTTTTAATTGTTATTTTTAGATATATAAGTTTATTTGATTAATTTTCTTATGGCCATAGTTGCGTAACTTGATTTTGGAAGAGTGAATGTTAGTGTTACTTTCTTTTTGTTTTTGTTTAGTTCGTCTGGTTGTGGATCTTCTAGGATTAAATTTTCTATTTCTATGAATGCTTGTTTTAGTTCTCCTTCTAAAGTTATTTGAGGAATTTGTTTTATTATGAAATGTTTGTTTGTTAAGTTATCTTGTTTTAGTAGATTTGTTGCTATGGTGTTTATTTCTTGGTTTTTTGATTGAGGTGTTGTAAATCCAATTAGAGGAATTGTAAGGTCTTTAATTTGTTCTATTTGTTGGTCATTTATGAAAGTTAGAGCTCCTTGCGAATATTTATCTTGTTTAATAATGTCTTGCGTGTGGTTGTTTTTTAGGAAGGTTGAGAGAGTTGTATTGAATAAGTAGCTTTGATAGGAATTTACTAGAAGTCTTAGGAGTCTCATTGGGGCTTTTTTAATTGCTCCTATGGCATCGTTAGGATGGCTTTTTAGATGTTCTTGTACTTGTCTTTGATCTATTAAGGATGCTGCTAATTTGAAATCTTTTGTTAGAAGAGCTTTTGCTATGGTCGTGTTGTTTTTTGAGAATCTTTGTTCATCGAAATAGTTTTCTAAATATTTGAATTTATTGATTAGTTGATCTATTGGTTTGTCTTCTAAGTTTCTAATTGTTATTTTGAATTGGTTTTTTTGGTGATCTCCAAGAGAGAGTGGTTTGTTTGATTGATGTAAGAATTCTAGTTTGGCGTTGATTATTTTTAGTTCTTTTGCTTGATCTCTTTTGAATGGAATTGAGATGACTTGCGTCGTAATTGCTACTTTATCTTTGGTTCCACTAAAGCCGATATCTTTTGGTTTTAGATTTAATTTTCTTGCTATTTCTTTAATTACATCTAAAGTATTTCTATTTTCTTTGGTTAGTAAGAAGTAATAGTATTTACCTTTTGCTTCTTGATGGTTGAAGATCTCGTTTACTACGAAATCAGATGGAATTTGTTTTAATTTGTACATTGATTAGATATTTGATTGGATGTTTTTTAAATTGTTTGTTTGAAAATTGGCTAGTTGATTTTGATTTTTTGTTTTTTAAATAATAAAATCGAAACATTTAAATATCAATTGAGATTTATTAGTATCAAATGATTAAAAAAAGTGTCAAAGCCAAGATTAAGGAATTTTTTTTAAAAAATCCAACCATCAAACTTAGAGTTAGGCAAATTGAAAGAGAAGTTAAGGTTCCTTTGCCTGGAGTTATTAGATATGTTAAGGAACTTGAAGAAGAAGGGATTTTAAAGAGTTTAGAGATTGCTAATATTAAGGTTTATATGGCTAATAGAGTTTCTGAGAAGTATTTACTTGAAAAAAAATTATTTAATGTTAAAGAACTTTATGAGGTTGGATTAATTGAGAATATGGTTAAGGAGTTTAGTAACCCAACAATTGTTGTGTTTGGATCATATTCAAGAGGAGAAGATGTTGAAAAGAGTGATATTGACATTTATATTGAATCTGTTTCTAAAAAAAGGATAAAGTTTGAAAAGTTTGAGAAAAAATTAGAGAGGAAAATTCAAATTTTTGTTTATAGAGATATTTCAAAAATAAAAAATAAGAATTTAGCTAATAATATTATTAATGGAATTTTATTAAATGGATTTGTTGAGGTTTTTAAATGAATAGGGAAAGTTCATGGGAAGAGTGTATTTTGAGTAATGCTTCAATAAAAGTATCCGTAGATGTTGCTAAGGCTAAATCTTTACTTGATACCGCAAAAGGCAGATGTGATTTTTTGAAAACAAACAAAGTTAGTAATGAGAATGCAAATTATATTTTTGAAGGGTATTATTCGAGTGCACTTGAAATATTACATGCTTTATTAATTTCTAATGGATTTAAAGTAGGAAACCATATTTGCGTTGGATATTATTTGAGAGATGTTATAAATGAAAATGAATTGTTTAGAATATTTGATGATTGCAGATATAAGAGGAATTCTTTAGTATATTATGGAAGACATATGGATTTTGATATTGCTAAGGAAGCAATAGAAAAATGTAAAAAATTGATAATAGATGTTAAAAAGAAGATTAATTTTGATTAAATTGTTTGCTTGAAATAGAGTTAAGGAAAACAGACCACTACAGTAAAGATTTGATATAGGTTTGTAATATGTTCTATTAGTAGAGTCTGTTTTCTGACTATTCTTTTTTCCATTTGATGTTTTATTGAAGACTAACCGCTAATTAATATTTATCTTTGAAAAAAGAATATTTTATTGGCGTTTGTAATGTTATTAAAGAAGATTGTTGCTTTACATGATTTGTAGAATTTGAATCCTGCGCCTCTATTTTTTTTGATGTTGTAAGTTGCTACATTTTGAGGGTTGAATGTTTTGTTTTGCTCGTATTCTATGATGTATGAGGAGTTTGAGAGGTAAAGAGTTATGTTTTTTAGTTTATTTCCATATAATCTTGCGTTTGATCCTGCTTCGTTTAAAAAAAATGAGAGTTCGTCTTCTTTGTTGATAATCCAATTGTATTGGTCGTGTGATTTGTTGTATCTTTTGTTAATTTTTTGAATGATTTGTTCTTTGGCGTTGTCGTAATCTTGCAAAAAGTTGATTGGAAATTGAATTGTGTTATTTATTTCTAAGGTGTTTTTTATTTGTTCTAATTTAAGATTGAAGTCAATCATTGATAGGGTAAGATGTTGTTTTTTAACTATTTTACTCTAAAGATTTATAAATAATGATTACTACGAGGTAGTTCATGACGATTGATGAGATAATTGCGAAACTTCCAAAAAGGTATTCAATTGTAGTTGTTGATGATAATGAAGATGATTATTTATTATTATTTGGTAAGTTAAAAAGAATAATAATTGGAGATTTTGATATTGCCCATTATGATTTTCCGCCAAATTTTCTTAATGAATATAGAGAGAATAAATTAAACCCAGACATTATTTTTATTGATACAAATATGCCACGTATTGAAGGGTATGATCTTTGTAGAAGGATAAGAGATGGCGATGATGAAAGAGATGGAAATGAAGATGTTGTGATTATTGGTATGTCTGGTGATAAAACTAATGAAACAAAATGGGAAGAATCTGGACATAATAGTTTTTTTTATAAAAAAAGATTTCAACGTGGTTGTAATTGCGGAATGAGTGTTCAAGAGATTATAGATAGATATTTAACTAAATGATTTCTAGGAGATTTTAATAATGTTTAAATTCGATATTGTTCATAAGGAAGAGAATTGTAAGGCGCGAATAGGTGTCATTACTACGGCGCATGGGAAGTTTTCTACGCCAGCGTTTATTCCAGTTGCTACTAAAGCTACTATTAAGTCACTTAGCGCGCACCAACTTAGCGAGATTGGATTTGAAGCTTGCTTATCTAATACATATCATTTGTATTTACAGCCTGGAGAAGAGATAGTGTCTAAACTTGGTGGGTTACAAAAGTTTATGAGTTGGAACAAACCCATGTTTACTGATTCTGGGGGTTTTCAAGTTTATAGTTTGAATAAGAATTTGTGCAAGGTTTATGATAATCATGTTGAGTTTAGATCGTGTATAGATAATTCGAAGCATATTTTTACGCCTGAGAAATCGATGCAAATCCAGCATAAATTAGGAGCTGATATTATTTTTAATTTTGATGAGTGTATTCATTTTGATGTTGATAAGAAGAAAACTCGTGATGCTATGGATAAAACTCATAAGTGGGCTAAGCGGTGTCTTGATGAGTTGAAAAGGTTGGGGTCTGAGCAGGCGCTTTTTGGAATTGTGCAAGGTGGGCAATTTTTAGATTTGCGTGAAGAGAGTGCTAAGTTTATTGCTTCTCTTGATTTTCCGGGCTATGGTATCGGAGGGATTTTTGGCGATCCTAAGAAAGCTTCGCAGGAAATTGTATCTCACACCATTGGATTTTTGCCATATGACAAACCTAAACACATGCTTGGGATTGGGAGTGTCGATGATTTGTTTTATT
>Ga0233439_10006354_pt1 | contig 10587 bp, 8 predicted proteins | sample SI_123_September_6_FD_182713 | JGI IMG/M metagenome (GOLD analysis project Ga0233439, IMG submission 182713) | Seawater microbial communities from Saanich Inlet, British Columbia, Canada - SI_123_September2016_100_MG | ecosystem: Environmental > Aquatic > Marine > Inlet | place: Canada: British... | reverse complement strand
CGCCTCAGGAAGCCATGAAAGAGGTGCTTTCTGACTCTAAAAAGCGGCTTGAGACAATTCGTAAAGCATTTGGAATTGAGGATTACAGTATTGCTCAAAACAATGCAAAAGAAGTATTATCTGAAATAAAAACAAAATCAGCAGTAATTGCTGAAAGATTCAGCGATATTACTCAATTAGAATCAGAAATTGCAGAATCACAGAAAATTATCACATCATTAGAGACAGAGATTTCACAAAACCAAAAACAGCAAGTAATTCTACAAGATGATGAGAAAAATAAACTCCAGGAATTAAAACAATTACAAGAAAAAAGTAATGAGAAAACAAAACTAGAATTAAAAAAAGAAAGTTTGGAGGAAAGAATTCAATCAGATAAAAAAAGAGTAGAGACAATAGAGAGTGAATTTGTAGAATTTGAAATAGAACTAAAAGAAAATAATAAAAAGTTTGAAGAATTATCAGCCATAGAAAACCCTGGAACTGAAAAATCAATTCCAGAAATAGAAGTAGAGATTAAAAAAGTTCAAGGAAATAATAATGAATTAATAAAATTAGAATCAGAAAAAAATAGTATCACATCAGATATTACCAGATTAAAAGAAAAGTTTGGAGAAAAAATAGAATCAGATATAAATTCCATTAGTAATGCATTAAAGGATTTAGAAACTGAAAAAGAATCTCTAATTAAATTTGAAGATGAGATCACAGAAAAACTAGAGAAGGTAAAACAATCACAAACACAAAAACAAACACTCAAAGAGTCAATTCAAAAAGAGATTAAGAAATTTTCTACCCTAGGTAATGCATGCCCCACATGTAAACAAGAGATTACAGATTCACATCACCATAGTTTAGTAGATGAGAAACAAAAAGAAGTTGAAGAATTAAGTAAAGAATTAAAATCAATTACTGATTCATTTTTTGAATCAAACAAAAAATCAAAAGAAATTAATGACAAATTAGAGTCATATGAGCACGAAATTGAAGAGATTTCAAAAATATTACCAGGAATTGAGGAATTTAATTCAAAATCAGATAAAATGAATCAGTTGGATTTGAAGATAACAGAATTAGAAAAACAAGATAAAAATTCAGAGTATGGAGAAAATCCACTAGTACTTTTAACAGCCTTGAAAGATGATTTAGTTCGATTTGAAGGGGTTACTAAACAGATGGTGCAAATTGCAGAAGTAAAACAAAAGATAGAAAAGAAAAGTGGTAATTACCAAAGAGAAATTGATGTAATTGATACTCAAAATACACAGAGATTATCAAAACTAGACGAAATTCAAAAAGAATTAGAATCAATTAATATATCTGGAGATATTTCAGATAAAGAAAATGAATTAGACTCGGTTAGAAAGGAAATTTTACAAATTTCAAGTGCAATAGCTGCAACATCAGAGAATTTGAAAAATCAAAATGAAAAGATTAAACAAAATGAATCCAAAGTTGTAGAATCTAAAAAATGGGAAACAAAATACAAACGATTTGATCAGTTTGGACAATGGTTTGAGAAATTTTTTATTCCAACTGTATCTCAAATTGAAAAACAAGTATTACTATCAATATTACAAAATTTTAATGAAACATACACCAGATGGTATTCAATACTAGTTGAAGATCCAACTAAAGAGAGTAGAATTGATGAGAACTTTACACCGATAATTAATCAAGATGGGTATGACCAAGAGATAGGATACTTGTCAGGTGGGGAGAAGACAAGTATTGCACTAGCCTACAGATTGACTCTAAATTCTCTAATGAGAAAAGAAACTGAATCAATGAAGTCTAATTTATTAATTTTAGATGAGCCAACTGATGGATTTTCCAAAAATCAATTAGGAAAGATTAGAGAGTTACTTGATGAGTTAAAATCAGAGCAAATCGTGCTTGTTTCTCATGAAAAAGAGCTTGAAACGTATGTGGATAATATTTTCCAGGTTTCAAAAGAGAATGGATTATCAAAAATTGTTAAAATGAATTAAAAAAAATAAATTGTTTTATCAAAGGTTGAAAGAAAAGAGTTATGGAGATTGTTTGCCAAAAATGTGGGAATTTAGGACTACTTTGCTGTGATATCATCATTTGCACCAATGAAAAATGTAAACATGAATGGGGATATGATTTAGATGAGAATAATAACAAAACTAACTAGTTTGTGCAGGATCTAATCTATTCAACCACTTTACTGCTTCACGATTTGCTTGAGCAGGTGTAACCAAATTTGCTTCAGGCAATATTCCATCAACTGCACAATCTGCCAAGGTTTTCTTGTAATTAATTCGCCCCATTTTCAAATGATCATATCTGTAATCCACAATTCCTGCCAAAATATGGTGTATTGTCACTTCTTTTTCCTGGCCTGTCCTTACAAGTCTACCAATAATCTGTATGTATTGGGCATTAGTCCTGACTAATACTGTTTATTCAGATCTTTTTCACTAATAATTATCTTATATTTTTTTATTGAGTTTGTTTTTACAGTTATATCTATAATACCACTTATCTAATTCTTGTTAATGCAAATTATTAATGAATTACTACCCGAAATTAAAATTGCAAATACTGTTTCTACAGCTGATCTAAATCAAAAAGTGAATATTGCATCATTTAATGAATATGAACATCTACATTCTGATTTGGAACTTTATCGTTGTGGATATGTTAAAGATAATAAAATGGTTGGAAGAGTTACTATATTTGGAAATGGAAAAATGATCTCAGTTGGAACTAAAAGTCCTAAACAGTCATTTAAAGAATTAAGAAAGGCTTTGAAAATTTTACATGAACATGGATTAATAAAATCTCGTCGACTTAAACCCCAAACTAGAAACATTGTTGCAAATACTGATTTCAAAAAATCTATTGATATTGAACAATTAGCAAGAAGTCTTCCAAAATCAATGTATGAGCCAGAACAATTTCCAGGATTAGTCCATAGAATGCACCACAGTGTTGTTGCTTTGATATTTGCTTCAGGAAAAGCTGTAATTGTTGGTTCAAAATCAATTGAGGACATTAATTCTGCATATTTTGATTTAAACCAATTTTTCAATAAAATGTAGATTTTAAAAAAATCTATTGATATTTTGAAATAATTCTATATGTGATATTTCTTGCATTACACCATTTTTTTGCAAATTCAATTTTTTTCTTTGTATCTGGATTTTTTAGTAGATGGGTTCCTTTCATTTCTACAAGTTCAATAGATCCATCCATTTTTTCAACCAAAAAATCAGGAATGTATGTTTTAAATTTATTGTCTGAATTAAAATATTTAATCCGTAATCCATGATTTTTTGTCCACTTAGCAATAGAATCATCTGCTTCTAATTCTTTCATGTATTCTTCTTCCCATGAAGAGTCATAATATTCTAAAGTATAGGGACTTTTTTTTGGATCTTCATACGCTGAAATTTTTACCATTAGGTACTCACAATTCCTGCTACGATAGATTTACTAAAATTTTTTCGTATTTCTGGCATCAATACCATTGCAAATTCAATATCATCATCATCAACATCACAAAGAGTTTTTCCAGAAAAAATTTTTGTTCTAATATGGTTTAACATTACACTGTATAATTTTCCACGTAATTTACCTCCAAATCCAGTCTCACGTAATAACCCTGCACAAATACTTAACAATTCTTGCTTAAACTTGTTTTCCAATACATCTCTAGGATACTTTCCAATCATTGCAAAATCGAACTCATCTGGGGCATCCAAAAGCTCTACTCTTTTATTTTTTAGACTCTTCATTTCAACTGAATCAATTCTGGTTTTAGCAATAGTCCAAGTTTCTCTTTCATATAATACACGTTCTAAAATTGATTCCCAATCTTCTTCTATTGTGTCATCTGGAATATCATCTTTAATTTTTTTAAAATCTACATCAACATCATATTCTGGATCAGGAATTTTGATTATTTTATCAGGTCTGATTAAAGTTTGAATAATAGGTTTATCAGGTAAATCTTCATCACCAAACACATCTTTATCAGTAACTTCTTGATTTACTTTACTTACTGCAACTAAACGCCATAACCAATCATGTTCTAATTTTGGATGATCTACAACTGCTAGAATTTCTCTTTCTGCTTGATTTCTAATAATTTTTCTCAATCCTCTACCAATTACTTGTTGACCATATACTGGAGAAGAAAATTTACGTAAAAGTAAAATGGTTGAAACCTGTGGAACATCCCATCCCTCTCTTAACATTAAGACACTTACAACAGCTTCATACTCATTATCTTGATTTCCAATTAATAGTGCGTCTTCTCTTTGTTCATCATCTGATTCTTGTGTTACAAGCAGCGTTTTAACTTTAAATCGTTCATCTAACATCTTTTTTGCTCTTTCACCTTCAGCGATACTCATTGTAACAATGAAAAGAATTGGTTTGTAACGATTTTTTGCTCTAACTTTTTGTTCTTCATGACGTTGCAAGGAAATTGCAATTTGTTTTTTCATTGGTTCATCATCTAAAATCCAATGAAATGGGGCTAACCCTTTTTCTGCTTCTTTGAATTCTGCATCAAGTTCAGTAACATCTTTTTTTTCACCTGTTTCAAAATTTGTATATGTTAATTTCAGTAACTTTACTTCAGGTTCATAAACAACTATTGATTTAACTATTCCATCTTTAAGAGCGTGTGTAATATCATAATGATAGATCATCTCAGAGTCAGGTTCTTGTCCATCAGCTCTATCTGGAGTTGCAGTTGTATCTAAACGAAATTTTGCTTTTTCAGATAATAAATTTAAGATATTTGTATATTCTATTGCAGGTGTATTGTGTGCTTCATCATTAAAAATTGCAATATCTCCAACAAATTCTTGAATATATGCCAGATTTCTTTGACCACTAACATTTGTTGTATACATTTGTTGTATATTCCCAAGTATTATTCCTGAGTCAAGCATTCCTTGAGGTTGTTTTCCAGATTCCAATACATGTAAGTCTAAATCGTTTAATAGAATTTGATTTTGTTTTGTTGCAAATTTAAAATTTTTAAAGACAACTCCATCCTTAAAATCCTGAACCAGTCTTGCTCTTACTATTGTATTTGGTGTTAGAATTAAAAATTTATTGATATTATGAACAGATTTTAGCCAAAAGATAACGGCAGCAATGATTGCTGTCTTTCCACCTCCTGTTACAATATTTAGTAAGCAATTTTTTTTCCCTAAAACTTCAAAAGCATAGATTGTTCTAAGAAAACCTTCGAGTTGATGGTCCCACATTTTATACTTTTTATCTGGTTTTAATACATTGTCAATAAATTCTCTAGTTTCTAATTTTATATCCGGATATCCTGAATCTCTCCAAGTTTCATAGTCTTCAACATATTTTAAAAAAGAGTTTTGCATTATTTCACCTGTATTACTTCAACGTATATTTTTTCTCCTCCTAAATCATCTTGAACACGACAAGCTATTGTTGTTTTTCCTAAATGTTCAAATTTGTATTGTACATTGAAAAGAGGCTTTGATTTTGTATCTCTACCATAAGCAAATCCTTTTGTTGGGGTGAATCTTCCCAAATATTCAAAATCCCATTGAACATTAACTATGTTTGAATTTTCATTGATAGGAATTGATTCTGATGCATCAAATTCATATTTCATTGATCCAAGTCTCTTATGATTTACAATTACTTCAGGTGGTAAAATAAATTTCAAAAATAATTCATATTCATTATGTAATTTTGTTATATGTTTTCTAAATTCAGGAGATTCAATATCTGTCAATGAAATCTGAATTAGATCAACACTTGGATCACCTTCTCCTAATAATTTCTCAACAGCTGTTCTTGCAGATTTAGCAAATGACCACGCTAACATTATACCTTGATATTTTCCTTTAGTTGATGAAATTTCCTTTGCAAAATTTATTACATCATCTTTTGTAATTTGAACATCTTGTTTTGATGAACCTACAAAAAGAGGTGTATCACGTTTATACCCATGAATAGTTTCACCCGCACTTGAAGGTCTTCCACCAAATGCTGATACTACAAAATCACTAAATTCATCCTGAGATAATTCTTCCAATGTGGGAACTTCGTAAGTTCCCCAATATTCAACTGAAATGTCTGGAACTATATCTAATGTGTGTTGATTACCGTGACCTTTCTCATACATTGATTCTAACCTGCTTTGTGTAATGGATACGGCAACTCTTGATTGATCAGAAGCTATCCATTTTCTACCTAACTTTTGTGCAACAGTTGGAGTTGTTCCTCCACCACAGAAAAAGTCAGCTACAACATCTCCTTCTTCTGTAGAAGCTTCTATGATTCTCTTTAACAATGCTTCAGGTTTTTGAGTAGGATAACCGATTAATTCTTTTCTATATCTATCCCCAGACCAAATATCAACCCACCAATCTTCTAATAATTTCCCCTTTTTTTCCATTGAGATTTTCTTTTTTTCATCACCCTCTTTGAATGAACCAAAGACTTGACCTGTATTGTGAACACCACTTTTATGAGCAATACGTGGTGGTGTGAATTTATAATCTTCAGTTTTTCCATAGTATAATATTACATCGTGTTTTTTAGAATACGCTTTTGGTGATTTTCTTGGTCCAGTATAACACCATATAATTTCATTAATTAAATTATCATAACCAAAAATTTTATCCATTTCAATTTTTACATAATGTGATGCATGCCAATCTAGATGAACACAAATACTTCCTGTAGATTTTAGTAATCGTTTCATTTCTAATAATCTCGCATTTAACCAAATCAAATAACTAGGCATACCACCTTCCCAAATATCTGAAAAAGATCTAATTTCATTTTGATCACCAAACAAAACATTATAGTTAGATCCTGAGAAAAATGGTGGATCAATATAGATCAAGTCAATAGAACTAGAAGGTAACATTCTCATTACATGAAGATTATCACCCCAAAACAATCTATTAGGATTTAGTTTTGAATTTCCAAATGATACCCTGTCTGCTTTTTGAAATGGAAGTGGAATTCTTGGATATATTTTATGATATTGATATTCAGGATCACAACCTAACGGAAGTTCATCAATAGGAATTGAACCAAATCTTCGTGGAATTTTGTAAAAGTCCCTCTGTTTTGGAATTTCAGTTTGAGCAACTAATTCCTCTATTACTTCAGCATCAGTGTATTCATCTATTCTACTATCATCATTCTTCGTCTTCATAGATCTATGAGGTATTGTTCTATAATGATTACTTTAATCTTACTTAAACTGCATAACTTATAGATCATTTTATAGATTTTTTCATTCAAGATTTTTTATTCTGACAATATTATTACATAACATTAAGTCATCACAGTTGGGATGATAGAATTAATTTACTTTTTAATATTAAATATAATCCACATTATATCTAATTTTTAATTAGTATAACTTATGAGGACATATTATGTCTTGGCGCCCAATTCCAATGAAATTCCCTGCTACCTGCATTGTATGTAATCAAAAACTCAAAGTAGGTGAAATGGGATTATGGGCAAAAGGTTTAGGAGTAAAACATGAAAAATGTTCAAAAAAACTAGATACAGAAATTGAAGAAATTAAAATTCCTGAAAGTTTTCTAAAAGATTTTGATGTTGATTCATCATTAAAAATTATTGAAGATGAATCAGAAATAATTACATGTCAGAATGTACTAATTGATAATTTACAAAAACATTCTTCAACACATGGAACAATTAGAATTGGTTTACCAATATCTGATAGATCTAAAGGAACAACTGTAGATTACGAAGATTTTGAAGTATTTTGGCTTGAAAATGAGAATTTTTGGTGGGGATTTGAAAAATTAGACAATGCAACTTATCCTCGATTTAGAAATCTATTTGGAAATTCTAAACCAAAATGGTTTGAAACTGATGGAAGAAGTAGAAATCATCAAGTTTGTGAGATAAACCCATCTTTGTCGGGAGATATCAAAGTCAATGGTGCTTTTCTAACTGATGGTAATAATACATTTCTTGCAACATGGAGAATTGGTGGAGAGTTTGGCAGAGGTGGACACATTAATGAAATTGAACAAATATTTTCAGAAAAATCAAAATCATATACCATTCAATCACAAAATAATTCTAAAGATTACTTTTTAATTACAAATCTGAATTCTTCAGAAATTATCTCACAGATTTCTTATTTTGTAAAAAATTTGCATCAACTAAAATCACGATTCGAACAAATTGATAGATATTATCCTTCAACAGGTGATTCAATTTCATTATTAGAGAATTTAGAAACCAAGGGAATAACAAAAACTCATACTCAAATTTTAAGAAAATTTCTTGTTTATGAAAGTCAAAGTATTACAGACAGTACAAAACTTCGTGGAGTTAAAGGAGTTTCAAAAATTCCTGCTGATTCTATTGTTTCTGAACCACATTATATGCATAATTTGGTTAGAGGTGTTTACAAACCTGAAGGAGATGATTACGCATTAAGTATACAAATGAATCCGCAATCAATTTGGGGTTCAGAAATAATTAATTTTGAAACTGGAGAATGGAAAATAAATTATGATTTTGGTGATGAAGGAAAATATTCTAGTGACATAACATCTATGAGAAAATGTTTTGATTCTGATATCCCTATTGGGGTAATTTACAAACCAGAAAAAGGAGTTAACAAGATTTTAGGATTGGGAAAAATTTCATCTAATGATGGTGCAAAATTTACTATTATTCCGTATGAAATTGAAAATAAATCATCTCAAGTTGAAAATCTATCTTCTTCATATGCAGGTGATGAAATATCTCATGGTGATTTTTCTGCCCAAGGCTCAGAATCCACTGTTTATGTGCGTGCCAAACAAGGAAAATTCAAAGAAATCCTACTACAAGAATACGATAACAAATGTGCTTTTTGTGAATTTAACGAGCCTGAATATCTAATTGGAGCCCATATTGTTCCATATAGTGTCATGCGTAAAGAAGATCCAAAAAATGCAATGAATCCTTCTGATGGAATATTACTTTGTAGATTGTGCGATAAAGCATTTGAAGATGGTCATTTACAACTAAAAGAAAACTATGAAATAATTGTGACTGAAAAATTAAGAAAATCTGAAAATACTACTGTTAATTCATGGCTTTCAAAAATTAATTCTAAAATTCCAATTAAATCAAATTCAAAATTTACGCCTGATAAAGAATTTATTCAAAAAAAATTAAAATCTATCTAGAGTTTCAATATTTTTTAAATTAAAATAATAGTTATCTGAGAGAAATTTTTTTCCAGCTAGAAGATGATTTAGATACCACCGTTCTGGTTTAAGAGAATTATTAATTTTAGAACGATTTGCAATATACACAATGCAATTAATTGATTCTTGATTGTTATTTTCTATTGACACGGTTTCTTGTAAATAATCATCTGGAACACCTTCACGTCTATCTAATTTTTTAATTCCATCTTCATTTACTTTGTAAATAATTCCTTCCACCATTAAACCTATTTCAGGCTCAATATTGGCATATCCTGAACCTTTTTTCTCATCTTTAATTTTATTGAAAACAAGTTTCCAATCCTTTAAGATTCCTTTTTGCATTTCTGTTTCTACAAATTCAACTTTTCTGTTAATCATACGCTCTTTATCCATGTTTGATCCAAAAGCAAAATAATACAAAGTCACATAATTAAAAGTCCATGCTTTGATTTAAAATCTTTAGAAAGTATAGTGTAGACATTCAGTATTATTCCATCAATAATTAATTCATCATACAAATTGATATAGTATGAAATTAATTTTAATAGTATTCAAAGTATGCATACTATTGCCATGTATCATAATAATACAAAATCCCTACCCATATCATGCAAGAACAAACAATGTACCCAAGAATTATCAGAGAATTCGCAGACGAGAGAGACGAAGAGCCACTCTTTTATGCCTAAAATAAAGGGATAATCATATCTTAGGAGAAAAATATGGCACAAGAAATCAAACTATCTGCAGAACAACAAGAAATTGTTGATTCAAAAAAAGATACCATAGTAGTATCAAATCCGGGAACTGGAAAGACTACCACTTTATCATTTAAGGTAATCAAATTACTTGAAGATAAAGTAAAACCTGAAGATATTCTCTGCATCACATTTACTGAAAAAGCTAAAAAAGAAATGTTTGATGCAATTTACGATAGGGCAAAGGAGAATTTTTCAGATGCAGATATTATGAAGATTAACATCCATACATTTCACAGCTTTGCATACAACTATCTATTAGATGCAGGACTAATTTCAGGTGATATTGTAGGGAATAATTTAATGCGTTTTACGATTCTTAATAGTTTTGATACAAATCAAGCACTCAACTATGAAAAAGATTACATCATAAATTCTATAGTTCCAAAAACTGAAAACTCTATTCGTTACATCAAAAGTTTTGGAATAACTCCAGATAAAATTGATATCAAAAAGGCAACCAAAGTTCTAGAAGATGTATTTGATGAAAAATCATCAAGGTACACATTAGAGGAATTAAAAGCATTCTTGAAATATTTTATTGCAGCATATCAGACATATGAAGAATCAAAGGGTCAAGCAATAGATTATTCAGA
>Ga0233439_10006353_pt1 | contig 10590 bp, 9 predicted proteins | sample SI_123_September_6_FD_182713 | JGI IMG/M metagenome (GOLD analysis project Ga0233439, IMG submission 182713) | Seawater microbial communities from Saanich Inlet, British Columbia, Canada - SI_123_September2016_100_MG | ecosystem: Environmental > Aquatic > Marine > Inlet | place: Canada: British... | reverse complement strand
GGTGTAGCCCTGTGACCCCTGGTATCCCTGGGCTCCTTGGTATCCCTGGGCTCCTTGGTATCCCTGGGCTCCTTGGTATCCCTGGGCTCCGGTGTAGCCTTGAGCTCCCTGGGCTCCCTGGGCTCCCTGATAGCCCTGCGACCCCTGGTATCCTTGGTATCCCGCTCCCTGAAATCCCTGGGCTCCCTGGTATCCCTGGGCTCCCTGGGCTCCCTGATAACCTTGTGCTCCTTGCGGCAATGTAAAGTTAAAGTTGAATTGAGGAGCACAATAAAGCCCCTGCGGCCCCTCAGATACTGTGATTGTTACCGAACCCTGTGTACCATCTACGATGGTCACATCGCCAGTTGCGGAGATATCCGGACATGGGCCCTCTGGTCCCGTAAAACCTTGGTAGCCTTGTGCTCCCTGAAATCCCTGAAATCCCTGGAATCCCGCTCCCTGATATCCCTGAAATCCCTGGGCTCCCTGATAACCTTGCGGACCTTGTGGTCCCTCTGGTCCCTGCGGACCTTGTGGTCCCTGCGGGCCTTGCGGACCTTGTGGTCCCTGCGGTCCCTGCGGTCCCTGCGGTCCTTGCGGTCCTTGCGGGCCTTGCGGACCTTGTGGACCTTGTGGTCCCTGCGGTCCCTGCGGTCCCTCTGGTCCCTGCGGACCTTGTGGTCCCTCTGGTCCTTGCGGTCCTTGCGGTCCTTGCGGTCCCTCTGGTCCCTGCGGACCTTGTGGTCCCTGCGGGCCTTGCGGACCTTGTGGTCCCTGCGGTCCCTGCGGTCCCTGCGGTCCTTGCGGGCCTTGCGGACCTTGCGGACCTTGTGGTCCCTGCGGTCCCTGCGGTCCCTGCGGTCCCTGCGGACCTTGCGGTCCCTGCGGACCTATGCCAGGGCACGGGAACTCGATGTCCAGTCCCAGCACAAAGGTACAATCACCACTTTTGTTAACGGTAAGTGCCGCAGACCCCTCGCCTGTAGGGTCACAGCTAGTAGACACATTTGAACTATCACTACCATCCGACAAGCTTGTAATAAGTGGACACGGAAAATCAATTTCCAAGTCCATGTCGTAATCACAGCAGTCACCCTTCACCAGCGTGAATATTGCCTTCTCCTCGCCAATCGGCACAACACGCGTCTGTATCTGAATCTGCCCTTCTTGCGGATTTTGCGGGCCCACAAGTCCCTTATCTCCAGGCGGTTGGTGGCCGAACGTGAGTTGCGGGCAAAGCGGTTCCGCCTCCAGCAGCGGAATAGGTAACGCTGGGCAATCACTAATGTCGTCGGGAGCCGCGGGTACTTGTGGATTAGCAAGCCAATCGCCGGAAGGGATTGGAAATATGCACGGAACATCACACTTCCAGATATCGAATATCGGGTCTTGCGGTCCTTGCGGGCATTGCGTTGTTGGGGCCATCCTTGCCACTCGCTCCTTAGACTGACTCAGATATGGAAATGGCAGACGTTGTACAAAGTGACAGGTCAATCAAATTCACATCAATGATTACTCTATGCGTAGATGCGTCTGCCGTGATCGCTACACCTGTCCCCGCAAAAAAGGTGAAGTCCGGCCCCTCAAGTCCGTTAAGCGTCCTCAAGGCCTGGTTACAATAAAAATCTCCCTCTAACAACGGGTTGGAGGCACCGATGGGCGGCGTTTCCGCGTCAAACAGTTTGACTTCTTCGCAAGGCACGCCGGACCCCGCGTTTAGTACCGCACCAGCCCGCACGGTATTGGTGGAGTCGCTCTGCGATAAACTTAAGTTGTAGCCCCCTTTTATTACGATAGGCCCCTGAAGACATTCTCGATTAATGTAGATCTCGCCCGTAGTGAAGTCCCATTCGTTAGGCGGGCAGTCTTCGGGACGTAATGCTCTTGTCCTATCCGCGTTTGCAATGTTTAACGATACTGCTTGGCTAGCTGTTAAATTCTGCACTAACGCCTCATGAACAAGAACCTCCGTGTCCGAGCTTCTCGTAACCGTGCTGCCTACGCTTAAACGGGCAGATAGAGACCCTACAGAGCCTGTGACCAGATAACCCGACCAAAAAGGCTCACCGCAAACAATATTAAACTCTGACTCTGACAACGATAACGATAACGATTGGCTGGCTGGCAAATACTCCGGGATATCGCTCTCCTGAAAGTCAGTTATGTAGTCCGCGTCAGTTACCTGACGGGCGAAGATTAGTGGCGAGCTTACAAGAGCTGGAGCATCGCTGCGAAACTCGTAATTGATTTGCGTCGCACTGACTTTGGAAATCTTATAAAGGTAGATTGTGTGCGTGCCCTCTACATACCCAGATTCTGGACCCATAATAAACCCGCAGTCGACAATCACGTCATCCGGAAGTTGCAACATCGTGAAAATCCCGGATGATGGAGTGTCTACCCCTGCCGTGCTCTCTTCAAAGGGGAAGGTACGGTTTCGATTGTCATTAAAGAAGTTTGGCCGAGCCATTACAGTCCCTCCGGCGTGGAGCCTTCAACCATGATTACAATGCCTTCCGGAGACGTACGAAGCCGTAACGCGGCATCCGCGGCCAGAGAATCATTCATTTGAATGTTAAAATTACCCTGATCGTCGGGTTCGCAATCGTACGTGTAATCGTCATTAACGACGCGGATTGTTCTGATCGGGTTGATGGGGGTGAACAGCTCTTCCGGGTTACAAAGCCGCTGAAGGAAGAGTGGATCGCCCACCACGTCTATTCGCACCGTTTCAACGATGTCTCCCGAAGATGTGCTGACATTTTCAGTGGATAAGATAACCCCGTCCTCGCCCACCAACCAAATTTTACCTGTCAGTATATCGCCAGACGATAAGCGAATGCCTGTTACCCCGGGGTCTGCTACAGGAACCTGACACGTTACGCAGAATTCTGTTTGATCCTGAGAGAAGGTATGAACTCCGATACCCCAGGCGGAAAGTACAGCTAAACGGGCAGGCTCTGAGACTAAAAGACCGCCCGGACGGTTGAATGCGTCAACCAGACGAACAACAGGCTCAGTGATCGGAAGCTCTACTACGCCGCTTAATCGTTCCGGATTAGATTGATCCCCTATTACGAGAGTTATAGAAGAGGACGTAACGGTCACGCTGGCGAGGTAGTAACGAGAAGATCCAGCCGGAGCATAAAGGTGAGCATCCAAAAACGTACCCTCCAAGAAGCTGTCTGGGCCATTAGACAACGTCGCCGTGGGTATAAATGGATAAGTCGTATTCTCTAGCGACTTAATAAATTCTGGGTGCCTTATGCCAGTCACGGGCTCGCCTCGTCTATCCGCCAAAAGGAAAAATAGCTGCGTGACCTGCGAGCATACAGCCCCGCCAGCCCCGAATCGTTTCCGAACACGTTAGCAGAAACGTTGAGAGACATTGTAACACTAATTGAAGGATCGGTTATGCCGTCCAAAGTGGCTGTCATATCTACAGACGTCTGAGTCACAACGTTAGGAACAGCAGTTAGTGTAATTCGATACCAATCATCTTGCCGCACGTCCGTTACTTGAACATCCAGTAGCGAGACCAGCGAAACGCCGTTAAAGTAATAAATCCCGAACGTACTGGTATCAATATCGAGCCACGCTACAAAATAATTCGACAGGCCGGAGTCGGCTATCCTGTAATTTAATAGAATGCCCGCATTACTTTTCGAGCCGGAAATTCCCGCAGTAATTTTGACGTCAGTCGTGTACTTGCGATACAGACATTGAACGTCGGAAGCAAACACCGAAAGGTTTGTGCGAGCTTGTGAACTTGCAGAGATTGGTCCGTAACTCGAAGCTACTTCGATTATCGGGATAACGTGCCAGCTAACACTTAGACTATGAGATTGTGATATTGATTGCGAAGTGTCGCACCCTATAATGTGGCCCGACCCTGCTGCCGGGGGAGGCCCGAAACAGCAGGCGTCTTCTCCCGGGCTATCGTCCGATATAAAACCAAAGGCCGATGAGCCCATCACGTTAAAACCGTGAGCAAACCCGTCATCGAAAGTGTCGCAGTAAGGCAGTGACAGTACGGTAGTAACACTTTCACTAATGCTGATGTCCGGCCCGACCGGCGGTTCAGGGGGGATGACTGGCGGAATGATCACGGGATCCAACTCCGAGGGTAATTCCCCTGTCGCCAGGTTTGGCAAGTTAGGGGGATCGCAACTATCGGAAAGGCCCAGGTTGCAATCTATGATCACTCCGCAATCAGTGACGTTCCTTCCGATGACAGAACACCCCCTAAAATCCAGAGTGATAACTCCGTCGCAATCCGGCTGAATCCCGTTGATCGTTTCAACCGGCTGGGGATCAACACAAGTACGCGAACCCACGCGACGCCCGCAATCTCCTGCGAATGTCGCAAACACGGACTCTGTTGCCGGTGTTCCCGCAGACTCTGCTAAGCGAAGAACAACAACGTTATCGTATTCAACCCCCTGGATTACCCTGGTCTCTTTAGAGGCCGTGAGCGGGGCAACCGCTGCAAGGTTTATCAGACCAGTCATTTCCGTCGATGACTGCTCTATGCGTACGGAGGGGATAGGAGGCTGTCGAATAGCTCGTGCGGCTCTAGCCGTAAGCAATGTCTGTTCCGGCGACGAAAACCTCCCGATGTAGTCCTCTTCGGAACCAGAACCGAAAGTAACAAACCCTCCAACCTTGTCTTTAAACGTTTCTAGGGCGTAAGTTCTGCCTTGAGTTAGGTCGGTTTTCGGGATAGATACCCCTGCGATAAGAACCGCCGTGTTCGGTGAATTATCCACCGTTTGCGACGCTTCAATCATAATCGTGACCAGCCCCGGAGTTACCGAAGCCGCACTGACAAAAGCATAGCGACCTACAGCCACAGGCCACCGCAACCGGAGGTCAGTGATCAGAGACGAAGGCAATCGACTGCCGTCGTCACTTATTGCAGAAGCTGTGTCGTCGACAGGATAATCTCGCTGCTCGTTGAGGTTGTACCAGTCATTGTTACGAATAGCCACTAGACGCCTCCCCCGGACTCGCACTCACAACGTAGACAGTACGGGTTTTCCGGACTGATGGCCGTAAGCGGAGTAATCTTCTGGCTGCGACCATACGCAGGAACCTCTACACCCAGATCGCTCCAGACAGCAAGCACGTCTTCCGGGTAGTCATCCTCGACCAGCAACGGATAAGTGCAATCCAGCCCGCTCGCCGGATCTGAAGATGCATTTTCCCAACTTACAACAACATGCAGTTGAATCTTCAGTGCATCGATGTCTACATCTTTGCAGTCGGGGAAACAGAAGCGTTCTCGCAAGGTAGTAACTGTTTGGGGGTCAGCGTAATCCCACTCCGCTCGGGCGTATAAACCTGTAGGGTGAATGTCTAAGACAATCGGCTCGGCACCGTCACATTGAGCTGAACCGTCTATTTCGGCTTTATCACAGGAGTATCCCGCCGTAGCTGGCGTCGTCAACACGCCGTTCAAGTAATACAGAAAGGTTATGTCCGTTACTACGTTGTAAATACAGCAGCGAGAGGCATTGCAGTGAGCCAAACCCCAATTCACCTTGCAGTTACCGTTCATCGCCACGCGAATACGAATAGTGTCAACTTCTCGAATAGCTTTCTGTACTTCCCACCGATTGACGTTTTGCTGGTACAGATCACGAGTTAATTCAGCCGCGTCTGCCACTTCCTTGTAAAGAAACCATTGCCGCTTAATCCCTTGATACGTTTGGGCAAAGTAGGTGCAATCGCAGCAGTTCTGGCAGTCGTTCAGACTTTCAATTGCAGCCCTAGCTTGACCTGCCGGAAGAGCGAGTGACGCATAATCAAACTCTCGAGGATCCGAGCTCACGAGCCCCACGGGTCGTTGTGATCGGATACAGCCTTCAGCATCGTAAGTAAAATTCTGATATTTGTTGCCGGAGACGCGGTTAAGCGTCTTGACGGATAACGCTTGTTCAGCACATCCTGGCAAGACACCCAAACCCGCCCCTGGGACCACATCGACGGTTAACAGCGTGGACGTACGAGTCCCTGCTTGGAGGGTCTTCACAGCAGAAAATGCATTGGCAGTCGCTAACGCATTAACAGCTTTGCTAGGCGTTAGAGCGGTGTTGTAACCTTCACTGAAATTGAGAACGGTATTGGAAACTACAGTCTGTAGCCCCACCTGAAGCGACGTTACTCGCTTGGGCATCTTAAACCAGGCGTCTACCTGTAATTCACCATCAGTTGGTACAATGTAGTTGTCGTAACTTCTATCTATACCGGCATCTATATCTTGCTGAGTCCACTCTGTGTGCTTCACAACGCGACAAACGGCGTGCTTGTGGTGCTCGGGATACCCGCCAGAAATCTTCCACTCAAGTATGAGCATACGATCATCCCACACGGAATCCAGGAAGGTCGCAGCCGTCGTAGAGTCGAACACAACGAGATCGTTAGCGTCGGCAATTAGAATATCAAAAGCGTGAGTAGGTGTTGGATAACCTGGAGGTGCCAGAACTACGTCATCACCAAACCCGTATAACCATGCCACCTTTAACGGAAACTCATACGCATCGTTCAAGTCTTCGAACGATACGAACAGATCCCCTAGTAGGTGTTGAATGTCTGGAGACGGTTGCACAAACGGGTAGGCTGTTCCGCCGCCGGGTGCCTGGTCTACACCGATAGGCTGTCGCCCCCGCGGGTTTGCCATTAGCCTGGCCTCCCGGCTTGAACAATTTTTTCCAGCTTCCTTCTAGTTTCAAGCAACGTGACGGCTGCACTGATGGAGTCGGGTGCTTGCTTAACTGCCTTATCCATGCAGCTGATAAGAGCGTCAGCCGCAGCAGCGTCGAAATAGCAGTTGTTATCCGGAGCCTCGGCCCCTTCTGGTGGTAATTCGGCCACAACGCTTCCCTTCAATTCTAGAATTTAAGATTTGCAATTACTCGCAGGTCAAACAACGCCTATCCCCTAACCGAGCACCCAGCACGGTGGCCCCAAACGCACTTGCCTCCGCGGCAAGTGTGTTGACGAACAGCTCCAATGTACCACGCTGAGCATTAAACCGCTCCAGGTCTCGAGTGATCGACTCCAGCTCCTCGCAGCCGCAACACGGAGTGCAGCATCTGTCCGTTACTTTCAAGCCACTATCCGCAGCAGTGAAAGTTAAACAGTCATCGCCCACAAAATTGAAATTGCCGTCCGTGGCCGGAGCAATTCCGTTGATTGTTTTTATACACGGCACGTCAGAAGCCTCGCCCTCACAAACGCACTCTTCAATCGTTCCTTCGCCGCTTAACGCACTGATAACAATCTTCGTTTCTCCGGGGGCCGAAATCGAAGAAATTTGCATGTTTGAGCCTGCAACGAGTTCAATGTCTCCGTAAAAGACTTCGCTAGCTGTACCGGCGGCGTTAGTGACCCGAAAACCGGTTAGCGAGCGGACCATTGGTTGGATAACCGCCGGTTCCAGGCGTGACCCTTCCAGATCAAATGTATAAAGGCCGGTAGGTTGATCGCGGATCGTATCAAGCCTGCCGATTACAATTTTACCTACAGAGTCATCGAATGGGTCAATGCCCCCAACCGCGAAGACCGTATTACGGTCTACGCCGGTAGCAGGGATCAGTGCCGTACAAACATCATTTATCTCCGTTCCCGTGTCATAAGCAATCGTGAGCTGGTACCCCGACGCGAACGCACCTAACTGCCGGATAAAGAATCGGCCGGATTCCATGTCTTCGGCTGAAGACACAGGGAGGCCAAATCCGACGATGAAATCGTCAGGAATCGTAAAGGAGTTCGTAGTATCGAGCTTTGTGGAATCCGCCGTCAGCGGGTAGCTACGCTGGGCGTTGTGATTTAGGAACTCCAAGTTCCATTGCGATAACGGCATCCTTACCTCCGGTTATACTGACGTGAGCACGCCGACTTGCTGCATAATTCCTAGCTCGCCAGCATAAGCATCAGAGCCGCCCGCAGGAGTCCGCTCCAACTTAATGTATACGATGTCTCCTGGAGCCACAGCAAAGGCCGAGCTTGCCGCCTCCACAGCTTCGTTTGCACCAGCTAAGGTTGCAACTGTAACCATTGTAAGGGCAACATAACTTTGCGTTACAGCAATTGGGGTATTTAACCCGTCAGTTGGACGTCCTGTTTTGTAATAGCTTGCCGTTAGTTGCGGCAGCGTACCCGCAGTCCTGCCAAGAATACGGGTACGAAAAGTAAACGTTGATCCCGCAGGGGCATCGACTGGCACCTCAAATTTGACTACATAGCTTGTCGTTACATCGTTTGGCATCCCCAGGTAGAGTACGGGATAATTCTCTTCAGTTACCCCGTCTAACCGGACGAGTTGGCTAGAAAGCTCCTGCGTGTCTTGCGAAAGAACGCCGAGCCCAATAGGTCCATGATAGACCGTGTTTCCGGAACTGTCTGTTGTCTGCGACGGACTACTGAGCAGCACATTGCTTGAGGTGGAATAAATCCCCTCCGCAACTGGGCCCAAACTGAACGTACCAGTGGCGGCGTCGAAGCTCTTAAATGCGAGATAGCCCGAGACATCCTGATCGCCGATCATCAGTGTCAAATCGAGATCGATGTCCAGATCCCCTGTAGTTGCCAGGTCCGGCTTGTCTGCACAAGTAATTACCAGTCGATCGTCTAGCGACTTGATGCTGCGAACGACCGTGTTGTCTGTCGCAAACCCCACCCGGGTGTAGTAAAGCTTTAAGCTGTACTCTTTACCGCCGGGATCGCAATCGCCATAGCTGGCACTTGTAGAGCTATCGGTATCCAGATCGGTAGGCCAGGGCACCTCATCATAACAATCGCTCATCCACCAGATACCGTTCCGATCAATGACAACCAAATCCTCCATTAGCTGCTCGCCGTACCACTTACGCTCTAACGCAGTATCCCAGACACTGGGACGCTGCATTAAAATACTTGCGGATTGTAACGGCACCGGAGGATACACACCGTTCAACGTAGCGTTCTGCGTCAGGTTATAGCCGAACTTGGCACCCGCAGGTGCGGTGCTGTCAAATATAGCGTCATCCGCAGGCAGCCAGCCGGGAATGCCATCATTTGCTGCGGTAATCGTGTGAGTACCACCGACAGGCGGAGGGGAGACCGTGCCTGCTGGCACCATCTCCAGGTCAAAAACGTAATGCCGGTGATTCTCCAAGAAATCAACAAACGACGGGTTTACGAACACGCCGCCGCTTAAATCCGTCTTTAGTACTGGAATAGTTACAGGCGGTTGCTGCAACGTCAGTTGCCCCTCGCTGGAGCCAGAGAGGTACCAGGTGCCAGCGGGCACGCTGCTGCCAGGCAACTCCCCAATCGCTTCGGATATGTCGATGTCGGCGTACCCGAACAATAAGATATCCGCGAGTGTTGCGTTGTGCTTCTCTGCGGCAATACCCCAGACCTGAGCCTGGTCTGCCATTGTGAGATACCCGGTAGCACTGTCGGTATCCGTAGCAGCGAAGGCAGGCTCAAATTGAGCCGTTGTCGCATTCAAGTAAACTGGTTGCCCTACCTTCACGGTCGAAATCACTGCTTGAGATCGAGCGTATACGGTAGAACCCATCTCTGCGGCTTGTATCAGCTCCCAAAGGTAATTGATATTTTGATCAAGCTGCTGAAGCGGACGGTTGGGAGTGCCAGGTGAAACCGGCTCCCCCTCCTTGATAAATTTTATGAATCGTTCCAGGCTCATCCTTGAGCTTCTCCCTTATTGAAGTGCTAACTGCCACTCAAGGCCAACTTGGCTCGTCGAAAGCTTCTGCTGTTGATCCGCTACGGCAAAGTAATAGCTGCTCAACAGGAGATCCTGAGTTGCGTCGGTGCTGTCTACGAAAGCTACCAGCGACGCCCCAAAAATGGTCGAATTAACTGAGTCAGAAAACGTCTTTCCGTGTACCCCGGTCGTTCCGCTACTGCGAGCAAAGAAATCCATAAGTGTCTGCTCAGCTTCGTCGGCATAGGTGGTAGCGGTGAGGGGCACCCGCAAGTAGTCACGCACGCTACTCCCGGACAAATCATTGTAGTATGTGGTTGTTCGATCTCGTCCAAACGAGGGCACACTTACGGGATCCCCGGGACTTGATACGTTCTCAAATTCGAGATACATGCCGCCGATTCGGTATTTAGCATCGCCGGTCGATAGAAGCTTGCCGACAACTTCACCCCACTGATACAGCACCAGGTTGGGGTTTAACTCCGTGGTTGGCGTCCAATATTCTTCCAGCTCACCGCCCTGAGCCATTCTCAGCGAAGCGACTGTACCGGGCATGGCATCGACCCGGTATGCTCGAACGCGGCCGTTGACATTGCTTGTTCCAATTCGATCCATTGTTCATCCTCTAAATGCAGCGACCGCCGATGCTCTTGATCGCGATATTCTCAACTACGTACGTAGCGGGGTCCATGCTTTCCGCGATGGTCATCGCCGGGAAGCCAGTTAACTCTTCTTCGTATCCCGGAGCAGCTTCAGTTCCGGGCCCCTCCATGATAACAGGCGAATCCGCATAATCCAATTCGACTATTAGCAGCATCACCGTATGTGGTGGCTGGATTTTACGTAACTGGTCCACCGGAACGAAGGCTAACCGCCCTGCCAGCTGACTT
>Ga0233439_10006344_pt1 | contig 10605 bp, 7 predicted proteins | sample SI_123_September_6_FD_182713 | JGI IMG/M metagenome (GOLD analysis project Ga0233439, IMG submission 182713) | Seawater microbial communities from Saanich Inlet, British Columbia, Canada - SI_123_September2016_100_MG | ecosystem: Environmental > Aquatic > Marine > Inlet | place: Canada: British... | reverse complement strand
TTCCCTCAGTTCGTTTGGTTCAACCGGAACCAGTAGCAATCGTCACATAGAGGCCAATAGGAAATATCTGAATGTCAGGTCACTCTAAATGGAGCACGATCAAGCACAAAAAGGGTGCGGCCGACGCTAAGCGCGGTCAACTTTTCACAAAGCTTGCTCGAGAAATCATGGTCGCAGCCCGCGCTGGCGACCCCAACCCTGATATGAACTTTCGCTTACGGCTTGCGGTCGATAACGCAAAGTCGCTGAACATGCCGAAAGACAACATCGACCGAGCGATTGCCCGCGGATCCGGAGTCGGTGATGATTCAGTCATTCTCGAAGAAATCAGCTACGAAGCGTACGGACCCGGTGGTGCTGGCATCATCGTCCAAACGCTAACCGACAACAAGAACCGCACCGCTGCCGAAGTTCGAGCCAAAATCACCCGAGCTGGCGGGAATCTTGCCGGATCTGGAGCTGTTTCTTGGAATTTCGAAAATAAGGGACTAATCACTGTCGAAGTAACCGACGGTGATCCTGACGACGTAGCTCTGGAAATCGTCGATGCCGGAGCCGAAGATGTTGAAGTCGATGGCAACGTGGTTCAGATCACTGCGCCATACGAAGAGTTCGCACAGGTGAAGACTAGCGTTGAAGCACTGGCTGGCATCACTGTCGAAAGCGGCGATGTTGCCCTCGTCCCAACCTCTCTCGTCCCACTCGACGATAAGGGTGCAATGCAGACGCTAAGGCTCATGGATTCACTTGAAGAACTCGATGATGTATCGAAGGTTTACTCGAACGGTGACTTCTCAGACGAAGTTCTCGAAAAGTACGCAGAAGCTGAGTAACGAGGCATCGAAAGAGTAGATTCGACCCTTTCGACTTGGCTATTTAGTTTCGATAAAAATCATGCGGCAGTACAATTTCAAGGTTGTTGCCGCTTTTTTTATGGGATAGATCGGACGCTTGAACTAGATGTGTAGAATGACCGCCGGCCCGTTGCTTGCGATGATGGGCGTGGCTGGAACTGCAGCTGGGGTCGGATTGGCCGTTATTCGCGAACGAATCGACCGAAGGGCAGATGCCCGCGCCTCAAAAGAAGCTGCTGCTGATCAAGAGGAGAGCGGCCCTGAATCACCCCGCTCGACCGATTCCACTGACTCTGCTGGCTCAGACCAGTCCTAGCTGCTCACGCATCTCAGCCGCACTCGTAACAGGCAATCTACAGGCATAGTTTTCGCAAACATAAGCCGTCGCCTTACTGTCGACCTGATCTCGGCCTTCCAGTAATGGCGACCCACCAGATTCGCTTGAACCCGCTGAAGCGCCCGCCAATACCCGGTTCGGTTCGAACGCACTTCGAAGTTCACGTTTCATTTCCAAAATAACGGAATCTGATTCGTCGCCAATCAACACCACTTCTTGCGAGTTCGATCGTAAGAAATCGACCGCCGCAAGCCACGATGTAACCGCCGACGGTGATTGCTCCATGTGCGGAATCAATGCCTTCATCGACGTTTCGGCTTTCTCGGCGTATTCGACAGTCCCAGTGAACACGCTCAGGCGTTGCAATGCCATCGCAGCAATCGCTCCACCCGACGGCACGGCGTTATCGAGGACATCACGAGGGCGAACCAATAACTTCGAGTGTTCGAGTGAGGTGTCGTAGAACACACCCCAGTCTTTGTCCCAGAAACGTTCGATCATCTGATCGGCAATAGCCTGTGCCTCGCGAACATAAGAGAAGTCGAAGGTCGCCTCGTAGAGCGTCAGCAGAGCGTCGACCAAGTAAGCGTGGTCGTCGAGATACCCAAGGATTCTGGCGTCGCCCTCCGAATCGCTGGTCGCCTTCCATGTGTGAAGCAATAATCCGTTCTCGTCACGCACTTGATCTAGCAGTAGCCGAGCGTTCTTTTCAGCCGTGGCGATCCATTCACTGTTTTCGAATACTGCACCTGCTTCTGCAAATGCCTTGAGCATAAGTGCATTCCACGAAACGAGAATTTTATCGTCGATTCCCGGCGCTATTCGTTTCGATCGCTCTTGATAGAGAATCTCACGAACTCGCTCGATGTCGGCAATAACGTCAGTCGGCTCCTGCGCTGTTCGAGATAAGAACTCCGGCTGCGACATTGGCAGATTCAGGATGTTCGATCCCTCGAAGTTTCCGTCTTCCGATATTCCCCAGTAAGCCTTGGCGAGTTCGGCATCGGACGAATCCAGTACGGAATCTATCTCTTCCGACGTCCAGACGAAGAATTTCCCTTCGACGCCTTCGGAATCAGCGTCAGAGGCTGAATAAAAACCTCCGGCAGCGTGAGTCATCTCGTTGGTCACATATTCGAGCGTTTCCTCAACGACCCGTTTGAACAGCGGTTTTTTCCTGGCTTGATACGCATGGATATATAACGATACGAGCTGGGCGTTGTCGTACAGCATTTTCTCGAAGTGAGGTACGAGCCAGCGATCATCTACTGAGTAGCGGGCAAAACCGCCACCGATCTGATCGTAGATACCACCATGCGCCATTTTTTCGAGCGTTAATGTCACGATGTCGAGCACTTGTGAGCTACCGGTGCGTTTCCAGTATCGGAGCAATAGTTCATAGATCATCGGTTGTGGAAATTTTGGTGCTCCCTGCGATCCGCCATGCTCTAGATCAGCATTCCCGACCAGTTGCGTAAAACTTCCGAATATCAGCGATTCATCCACTGATCCTTCGATTTTCTTCGGAGTTGCTTGCTCGCGAATAGCATCCACAACCTGCTTCGAATTGTCGAGAATTTCCTGACGCCTGTTGGCATAAGCGTCCGATATCGCCGCAAGCACACGCGGGAATCCTGCCATGTTGGGTCGATCTTCAGGCGGGAAGTACGTTCCGCCAAAAAACGGCTGGCCGTCTGGAGCAATAAATACGGTTAAAGGCCAACCGCCTGAACCGGTCATTGCCTGCACTGCGGTCATGTAGATCGAATCGACGTCAGGAAGTTCTTCTCGGTCGACCTTGATGTTGATGAATCCAGCGTTCATCACTGCCGCTATCGATTCGTTCTCGAACGATTCGTGCGCCATGACGTGGCACCAATGACACGACGAGTAGCCGATAGACAACAATATGGGTTTGTCGAGCAACCTGGCGGCGGCCAACGCTTCTTCGCCCCACGGATACCAATTGACCGGATTGTCCTTATGCTGGAGCAAGTACGGGCTTGTTTCATTGGCAAGTCGATTGGGCATGTTCTTCCGATTCTCTAAGTGCTCGTGCCAGATTGATTTATGTGAGTTCGATGCGTGTCGATCAGTCGGCGGTGCAGCAAACTAGGCGACGGCTCGACAGGACGTTACAGACCGGTCAGATCCAACATGTAGACCTCTTTGGTGTCTAACTCCATAACTTTGATTTTATGGTTGTTGGTATCGGCGACGTAAACTCGATTTCCAGCGACCGCCACACCGGCTGGTTCACTAAATTGGGCGATGGTGCTGAAGCCGTCCATATCGCCAGCTATCCCCGAACCAGCGACGGTACTTACTTGCAGCGACCCAATAGCGACAGACTTGATTTTGTTGTTATACGAATCGGCAACGTAGATGACATCTTTGCTGACGGCGAGTCCCTGCGGATGCTGGAACAGAGCGTTTTTGCCGACTGCATCGACATCACCAAAATCAAACAGTCCTTTTCCGACCAGAGTTACCACCCTGCCCTCGTCTGCGATCGCAGAAACTCTGAGCGCGCTGGTTTCACTATCGATGAAAAAGACGGCGTTGTTCGAAACTTCGATTCCGTAAGGCTGGGCGAGTCTAGCGTTCGATTTGAGATCGTCGTGTATGTCTTCGCCGCCATCTCCTGCGAACGGACTCACGGTGCTTTCGGCTATGTCGAACGTCCAAAGCTGATGGAATCCCGCCATTGCCACGTACAGCACTCCTTCGTGAAGCGAGAGGTCGTACGGCGAGTTGAGCGGCGTTGTTAGAGCATCCCCGCCCTGATGGCGATACATGGACTGTGAGCCGGTGCCAGCGATCGTCTCAGCCGTTCCCCCAACAAGACCAACCTTGACGACGGTGTGCGTTCCGGCGTCGGCGACATACAGAGTTTCGCCATCAATGACGACACCCTGCGGATTGTCGAATAATGGTTGATCGAAAGCACGTTCGGAAAAGACGCCGGGATGTTCAATATCTGCCAGCGGAGATTCGCCATTGCCAATGACAGCTTCGACCTTACCGTCGAGATCGCTAACGATAAGACGGCGGTGATTCGAATCTGAGATCACTAGAATTTCCCGCTCGGCGTCGGCGGTGATTTTGCCGGGGAACGACAGCTGTGTTTCAGGTTGAGTCTCGGGAAGAAGGTCTAGTTTCCCACGTACAAAGTTGCCCAACGGCTCGTGCTCGTCGATCATTCCAGCCAGCACTTGATCGAGTGCGTCGACGGGGAACTCGCCTTCGTGTCGACCAATTACCTTGCCTGTTGGGTCGAGGAACATCAGCGTGGGCCAAGCTCGTGCTGCATACGACTTCCAAATCTCGAAGTCGGCATCGTTCACTACTGGGTGCCCAATGCCGTATCGGCGCACCGCCTCACGAACGTTCTCAGACGACTTTTCTGCGTTAAATTTCGCCGAGTGGACTCCGACGACGGTCAGAATATCGGCGTACTTTTCTTCCAGCTTCCGCAACTGCGGAAGTACGTGCATGCAGTTAATTCAGCAGTAGGTCCAGAAGTGAAGAATGACAAGCCGACCTCGCAGGTCTTCCAGTGTTAGCGGGGCCTTAGTGTTGAACCATTCAAGCTCTTCCGGAAACTGAGGAGCGTGGATCGTGCCTTCGTACTTTGTCGTCAATCATGGCCCCCAACTAGCGTCGTCCGAAAATTCCTGAGTACACGATTATTTCACGTGATATTGCCCGTAACTCACAGCCTAGTACGGAATTAGATCAGCAAATCTAACGGACTACTCACCGATGAACACTGGTTGCGACCATGCCCGCGTGCCGCGCGACGAATAGACAGTCGCCCGCACGTAACCATCGAGTCGTGTTGGTGAGTACGAAGGAGAAAGGCTCGTCGATTCGTAAAGCAATCGACCGTTCATTCCAGTGAACAAGGTCGTGTACTTTGCCTGGATACCATCGTTCGGGTTCGATTCAGGATCAATATCGAGCTTGATCTGCCGAGGGCCCGCAACCATGTCTCCAATAGTCACACCGGTCGATGCGTAGAACTCGCCGTCCGACATCGCTTCGTAGATATCTTGTTGTGCCAGCTTGGCTGCCTTGACCTGCACCCATCCTCTTCCCGGATTCGAACGATTGGCATTGAATTCGCCGGTGTAATGATGCGAGTCATCAACTGCGATTCCCCACACTCGACGACCGTGACTCAGGAGTCGATCCCAAATGCCGTCAGTACTTGCTTTGCCACCACCACCGGCGTTGTGGGTCTCAGGATGGCCGTTGAACACCTCCATGAACTTGTAACCCTCAACCTGCATCATCGCACCATCATCGAACGCCCAACGGAAGTTCGGGTGATTGATCGACGCCATGCCGCCAGCTGCAATGATCCGTTCAACGTTCTCTCGCATTGCGGTCACGATATCGGTTGAATCAGAAGCTTCAACAACTTCAGTGACTCCATAACCGTTCACGTGAACTGGCCCCTCGGAATTCCGTGAGGTTACTTCTTCACCGGTTACAAGTAACGGCCACTTGGCCTTCTCGGCGTCGCTGCCTTCAAGAATCGTCAAGTGATTGTGGTCCGAGAGACACAGCCAATCGTAGCCTTGTTCGTGATACCACTCTGCAACGTGTTCCGGCGATTCGTCGCCGTCACTGTTGGTCGTGTGGGTGTGAAGATTGCCTTTGAGCCAGCTTTTTGTAGTCATACCCGGATTTTACAGATCATTTGAAGTGACGGAGCGGTCGAATGTCGTTGACAGTGACTAAACATGACGAGAGACTCCCCAAATGTCTTAGTTCGTTTACCCGAATCGACCGCAATAGCGAACTTTATTTATCGATTTACAGCTGAAACCCGTCAGCAATTCATTTCTAGGAATTTTTCAATATGGCAAAACTAAAAGTGCTAATGACAGGTGCGAGTGGATACATCGCTTCGTTGATGTTGCCGACTATGCGGGACCATTTCGATCTGGTTCTTGCCGACGTTTCAGATACTGACCGCGAAGGCAACAATATCGAGGGAGTACATATTGCCGATTTCATCGATCCGGATCGATCGAAATACTCGCATCTGTTCGAAGGTGTCGATGCTGTAATTCACTTGGCATTCAAGCCACACACTGTCCGTGGAGCCGAGTTCGAAAAGGCGCCAATCGATAGATTCGATAACGAGCACGAAAATGTTCAAATGGCGAACAATATCTATCGTTCTGCGTACGATGCCGGGGTTCGACGTATTGCCGTGGCAAGTTCAAATCACGCCGCCGATTGGTATGAGCATTCGCTAATCCACGATCGCAAGATGGACATGGTTCGCCCGACAGATTTTCCGATTTCCGATAATTTCTACGGCTGGGCGAAGGCTGCTTACGAGCTGTTGTCGTATCCGTACGCATGCGGCATTTTCGGTCGAAAGCTGGAAACGGTGATGCTGCGAATTGGTTTCACCCGTCCTATTGAAGCTGCTCAATATCTATCGGCTGATTCGATGTCAGAACAAACCCGAGGCGGCTTGGAAGAGTTCAAACGGAATCTGGGCGCCTACATTAGTCCCCGGGACATAACGCAGCTGTTCACCAAAGCAGTCGAAGCACCGAACATCGAAAATGAACACGGCGTGCCGTTCGTTGTTGCGTACGGCTGTAGCGATAACACTCGGAGATTCTGGTCGTTAGAGACCGCTCGAAAGTACCTCGACTACCAACCAGAAGACGACACCGAAGTGATCTATTCACAAGAGATAGTCCAGCTAATCACCGGTGATGGCACAAACGTCCGAGGCGGCAAAGTCGGAATTTAACGGGAGTGCCGACTAACGCCAGATCGGTCCCCTTCCTTCGGGAAGGGGTTAGGGGATGGGTAGATTGCAGCGGCGACCAAGTCGTTCGACGACGCCCGGAGCAAACGAGACTGCGACGCGGAGCCGAGTCGTCCGATGACGACCGCGACTAACGAGTCCTCCCTCCCAGAGTGGGAGGGAGTTGAGTCGCGTGAAGGGAGTTCCGATAGTACTTCAGATAGCGTTGTGATTCGCCCGTTCAGTGGCTCTGGACGGGGAGTTCAACCCTCCCCCGTCTCCACCAAGAACACAAAAGAAGGCCTCATCCGATTGGGTGAGGCCTGTTTGCGTCCTGCCCTAAGTGGGAATCAGCAGGTCTAACTTTCAGCAATTGCATCTGACTGAACTGGATATTCTGCGTTAGTTTTTATCGAATCAGCAGTTGTAACGCCGGGAATTCGTGAAGCAACCTACAATTAAACCCCCCACGTGGCCAGGTTCTGGACGACCCGAAGACAGGCAGTACGGGCAAGACATTAACAGGTCTCCTCAACAAATGAGGAACGATGCTATTCTGCCCCGACGCTGAGTTCTGACAGAACCATTTATTCGGTGCTATTACTGTAACTAACAGAAAATCCCCCACATTTCTCCAAGAGCTAGTTACTCGTAATCAGCATCCAATGAGTAATCCCAGCCATCCCCAGATTGCCAAATAACCTCAGCTGCTGCTCCTGCCTGCCAACACCAACTATCATCCCACCAACGTTCACTCCAATTCGGTCCCCAGGTCCCCGGATCACAGTCAAAACCTATGCCACCACATACCCAAGCGTCTCCTTCAAATCGGTGAGCAGGTTGTCCATCGGGTGTTTCTGTTTTGTAGAAACTCAATGTCACATCACCTCTTGCAGATATGACACAAAGTGCATCACCGTATGCAAATCCTCGGATAGAGCCACCGTAAACATCGTCCGCTTCACTGGTGAAGTACCAAATTTCTACTTCACCACCGACATACAAGGAGAGCATGCATCCATCGTTGACAATTGGAATAGTTCCCAAAGCTCTGACATAAACCCCGGTCAAAGCATCTTCGAGCGGAACTCGTTCAACCAAATCTGCAAATCCGTGATTTATTAATACCGTTTCACTACTTTGATTAATTCGTCCAATCAAAATAGAAGCGCCTACTTGACCACCTAGTTCTTCTGTTAATTCCCCTTCTCCCATCAATCCCACGTATAGGACGTCTTGCCCTATTCCAAATACGCCAGATACCACATGCAGGTTGACTATCTCGAACTCCAACCCATCGTAATAAGTGACACCGCCATTGATGCCGATATTATTTTGAGCCGTACTGATGGTAAGCGTGAAGTCAGCTCTTTCTATGTCATATTCAAACATATGAGCCTGGACATCTTTTCCAGCTATTGTGAAATCTCCTGATTTGACATAGCTAAATGAGAGGTTAGATGTCTTGAGGAAGACATCCTCATCATCAGCGATTTTCATCCTTAGGGTGAGATCAAATCGATCAAAATCGTTACCCGGCCCACCTATGTTGTCGCTGAATAGAACATTACCTCTCACAAAGTTAAATTCCGTCTGATAGTCAGAATCATCAAAATCTAACGCTTTACCTACTCCTCCTCCCAGAGCAAGTAGAGCAGTTAATTCGTCCTCATTATTTTCTACAGCTATTTCTTGATCGATGACATCAACATCAAAACAACCCGTAGCATCTTCGACGGCGATATTTACACGCCCATATACCGAATTGTAATTCCAATCACCATCACCCCAGATTGCCTCAAGCACACTGGTACACCCCGGTGCTCCATCAACGTCTTCTGAACCCGTGTACAAATCGAATGTTTTATCGCTGATCGGTTTATCGTTACCTACAAATTTAGTGAACCAACGATCCATCCCATTTTCACCAGAAGGGGGTAATTCAGCATTCTCATTAATTGCTAAGGAATCAGTGACTGCTTTAACTACTGCAGGGACTGAACTTAGACCAATAAATAAGCCTGTATTTGACTCGACGCTACCCTGATCCAACTTTGATTCGATCACGGTAGAAGTGTCTAACGTGATTATTTCCAACCACTCTTCCAGTTCGCCTGGCAATACAGCGAGTCTATCGACACCCACCAGTGTTAGACCAAATCCATTATTTTTTGAAATCACTAATGGGTAGTCCAACTCTAATCCGGCTTCCGAAATCCATGTCTGGTTTGCTGATATTCCTGAACTTCCTATGTAGTCGCTACAAGTGTTACAAGAATTGTTGGTTTCGTCGTGATTAGTAAAGACATGTAATTCGATGTCTGCAGATTGGGGGTTATTCGTCGAAATAAGTTTGCCAAAGTAAGGCACGGTAATTGTGCCGTTGTAACTTATCCAACCAGGACATTCGAGGCAGTCAGGCCTATCGACTACGTTAGAGAACGTGTCGATTGCTGGTTCGGGATCTGCAGGAATTTCTCCTACTGCTGGATTCCTGAGCATCACCCCAGATTCTGATTTCAGAAGATATGAAATACCTTGAAGACTAATCAAGGGGATCTGATTAAATATTGTCTGCTTGCTTAGCCCCTCTGGTTCCCAGCGGGATTTTATGGGCGTCCATTCAACTTGAGTTCCCTGATCATTGACGTTATGAGGAAGTTTGATGCCGCCATTCAGGAATAATCGGTTCTGGTCGTTTCCGACTGCCAAAAACTCCGCTACAGCAGGACGCATCTCCAAGTTCCAATGATCAGCTAAGACCTCAGTACCACCTGATGCATTTGCGAATTCACCAATACAGCCATCATCAAAATCAGTCACGTTGCCACTGAACGTGAAATTGGCTGGATATGGAAGATCTACTTCAACTCCTACTTTGTGATATTCAATATCGCTATCAAGGAAGCCGAGGTCCACTTTCGACAACCCGAGCGTATAGCCATCAGGAGTTATTCCGCCAACTCCATCTTGCGCACTAAAAGCATGCGTAACTCCACTTTGACGTACATATAAGTCTGCCTCAGTTGGTATATCGGAGCCAATACAGTCCCAATTGATTCTTCCTATACCGGACAAATTGAACCCCGGCATAAGCCAATAAGGATCAGTATCAATGGGATCCCAAAGCGTTTGATATTGGTCGTACGGGCTGTCTAATTTAGTGAAATTGCTTAGAGATACGGGGCTTTTAGCGGGTAGTCCACTCGAATATAACGGCGGAATTACCAATGCGCGATTCTCAAATTCATCTGGATCAATCGCGAAATTTCCCCAATACCAAGATACTTCGGTAGTGGGTGTCACATCACCCGTAACTAACCCGCCGGAACCGAACTTGAGATTGTCAAATTCACTCTTTAGAAGTTGAGTGTTAAAGTCGGAGGGACCAGACGAATACTGTGTGGATGCTGAACCGGGATCAAGTGTCCCACTTACGATTGAACTGCCGTCCAAAGTGAACCGGACGCCTTGACTTTTGATGCTTGCTGCGTAAGGAATTGAAGGGACGTAATTAACAGCAGAATTAGAAATTAACTCTCCCTTGACGCCGTCAGATGTGATTTCAAACGATTCAACATTAAAAGTTGTGCTTTGAAAAACTGCGTCGTTGGAATTCACTCTGGTATTTA
>Ga0233439_10006342_pt1 | contig 10606 bp, 12 predicted proteins | sample SI_123_September_6_FD_182713 | JGI IMG/M metagenome (GOLD analysis project Ga0233439, IMG submission 182713) | Seawater microbial communities from Saanich Inlet, British Columbia, Canada - SI_123_September2016_100_MG | ecosystem: Environmental > Aquatic > Marine > Inlet | place: Canada: British... | reverse complement strand
TTTTGTTAATGCCATTTCTATTTCCTTTTACGCTTTAGCGCTTTAGCTTGTTATGCATCTTCCCAAGAACCCCAAGAATCTGTGAATCCAAAATCATCGTTCTCTGTGGCGGTCACGGGATCTGGTTCAACCGTATATGTTTGTTTTCTATTTGGTGAATTAACTGGTACATCAGCATACATTGAGGTATCAACTTTCTTAATAATACCAGATGATGTAACTGGACCATATAATTGTACAGAAGCAGTAAAACTTAGGGTATACACTATAGCTCTTCTTGTTGCAAAATCCCCCTCATACGAATCCTCATAGGATACGGAATCGAGTACAATAGGCACATCCTGTACATTTTTTAATTCTGACGAATCTTTTATCGTCATTGTATATGAAGGAGAGAATGCCGGTAGTATTTGTTCAATGATTTGTATACCATCATCTGAATTCTTTACCATCACAAACAATTCAAAACTCACATTATAAGGTACAGGGGAGAATTGCTTACTTACTTCTGAAGTATCTCCAACCTTTGGTATCTTTACTGTGTTGATTTTATTCAGTTTACGGGACGATTCATAACTAAATGAACCAAGTTCAAATCCTATTCGGGGAAGAGATATCGCCACGGACTTAGAAATATTAGGATCCTCTCTCAATCGTGTGAGGAATTTTTCCTTGGGACCATAGGATAGCGGTATTTTCATTTTCTGTTTAATGACACCACTCTTATCCTTTCTGATAAGATATATCTCATTGAACATGGAACCAAAACCTATGACAGTTCTTTTCAGTATTTCGTGATAGTAAGGATCAGCACCTAACATTATATTTCTCCAAACGGATTAGAATCCGTAAAATCTATTATTCCATCTGACTCCAATTGAAGCCATTCATTGATAGAACCCTTATCTACATCATCTATAGAATATTCTTCTTGCATCATGTTAAACCCATTTTCAAGGAATAATTCTCCAGAACCATCTTCAAGAAGAAAATCATATAGATCAATTGTATTAGTGGAATGAGTATCTTCGATCAAATCTATTTCAGCAACACCAGTATCAAGAGCTTCGTTTGAATACTCAAAGAGTTTACATGTCAATGTAAATACTGGAATGTTATGAAGTCTTTCAAAGTCCTCTTCCTCTACGAAGGTAATTTCAAATAATTTCTTTCTATGCTGAGAAGGAAAGTATATCAAATCCCCTTCATTTGGACGAGTAGAGGATATAAGGTTTTGATCAAGGGATATAAGTTGCTCGAATCGAAGTCTCGAGACCTGGAATTTAGCTTCATCTCTTAATTCAAGACCAAATTTAGACAGGGCATCTGCTTCACCAGCGCCAATTGATTCATTTTCATAATACATTTCAATGACATAAGCATCATTGAATGCGGATAGTATATCTTCCCCAAATAACTTATCTTCCTTAACCAACTTTCGGGGAAGGTAATAAACATCCTGACCAAATGCCTTTATTTGCTCTATGATTATTTCTTCGTAGAGACGAGATTCAGGTTTATATGAATGATTGAAGTAAGATGAGGTAGCCACGATCTATCCTATCATGAAATCAAGTGGAGCTTGATATGTAGATATTATCTTCTCTTCAAGTTTCTCAATTTCTTCCTGTGCCTGAGAATAGATAGTATCTGCATCGATCTCAACACCACCGATCATTGCGATACCTTTAAATTTCTGGAGGTTTTGACCCCACTGCCTTTTAATAAGTGCAGTTGCATATCTCTTGAGAAACATATCATTATAGAGTTTAACCGCCACAGAGGGATCGGTTTTTCTGTAACATTCAATTAATATGATATCATCCACCTTAAATACGTCTGACCATTTATCATCGAAGTATAATTTAGAAGCTAAGTGATTAAATCTAATTGAGGGTTTATCATTTAATAAGTTATCCAGCATATCAATATGAGTTCTCATAGTCTCGTAATTAGTGAGACCTTGATCTGAAGATAAGTCGATTAGTCCAGATTGATTTATGACTGCTTGATTATACCAGTTAGCACCAAATGTTGTGGATGGGTGATATACATTGAGAATAGATATAACAGAATCCGGAAGTGGAAACCAATTATTTTTATCTGTCCAAGTTGCAGAAACTGAATCCTGTGTTGCTACAGAAGAATTGATTGTTCCACTTCGATCTAAATCTCCCTGTGTAATAGTATGAGAGAGATAAAGTCTCTCAATACCATCATAGTGGAATTGACCAAAATATTCTAGGGACTCATCTATTCTGTCGGATATCTGATCTACATCGACATTAATATCAACGACAGGTTTGCCTAATTTCCTAAGACAATATTCAGATAATTCCGATTTTGTTGTTAATGCCATTATTGCTCTCTATGGTTTTTCTGGATATATGATGTTATTTATATCAATTTGTTGTTAAATAATCAAGGGGATAATCAACAGAAGCTAAAGCCATGTCAACGCCCTCTAGTTTAGGGTATGTTATACGTTATAGTCTCCGGTATTAGTTGATGGGTAAGCTCTAGAGCTAATTTGGTTGCCACCCCAAATAATCCTAACTGCGCCAGACGTACCTAAGTATCCACCACCTGCACCTGCATTCCAATTGGGTCCCCGCGTGTCCACCCCAGTAAAGGGGCTACCCACACCGCCTTGAGGCGGGGAAATACCTGCTCCTCCTGCGGTACTGGGCGCACCCGCACCATTAGCCCCTGCCCCACCAAGACCTGTGCCGCCGCCACGGCTGGCACTGCCACCCCAGCCATAGCCATTCGCTGAACTACAGCCACCGCCGCCTGCACCTCCTGATCCAGACGTACCGCCGTTAAACGTAGTACTATTTGTATACGTACCGCCATTACCGCCAGTACCACTATATCCACCAGCTCCCGCTCCGCCGGCACGATACCCATGATATGATGCAGATGTGTATCCGCCTGACCTGCCGCCATTACCGCCGCCGTCACCAGTTCCCCCAGACCCACCATTACCGCCATTACCGCCGGCATAACCCCCATTACCTCTACTATAAGACCCTACAGCATTAAATTGGCTATAACCGCCATTAGTCCAAGGAGAACTAGAACTAAAGCTGGCCATAGCACCAACTACTACACTGTAAGAATTTCCGGGTATTACAGTCATAGATGTTCTATATCTTAATTCTCCGCCGCCGCCGCCATTACCACAGCCGGAACCTATAGTGACCGCTGAGACATTCGTTATTCCTGGAGGAGCAATAAAGGTATAATTTCCTGGGTATGCATAAGCCGCTTGGCCTGCCGTTACTAACCCTTCTACAGGCCAAATACCCTCTTCATGATATCGCATGGCTGAATCCAATGACCACATTCCGGGGGCAACCCCTTCTTTACCAGGGCCGCCAGGAGCAGTAATATTTGGGTCAATCATATTACCCGGAAATCTCTTAGTCATGCTATCTCCACCCAGTTAACTATGTGTTCGTTCCATTTATATTTTTTATCTTCGTTAGGGTAGGGTATAGGTGGATCAAAATCTCCTCTAGCTTCATCAAATACCCACGACGGAAACCCTATAATCTCCCAGTGGTCTTTAAGCTCTTGTATTTTTCCCTCTTTTTCTTCTGCGGTCATGGCCCGTTTTTCGCCGTTTTTTACGGTATCACCATCAATAAAATATGGCATTTCTGTAAACACTTCGTAAAGACCTGTTCTTTGATCCACTCTTTCAAAATTCATAAACTCTTCAGGTAAATTACCCATGTCTATGCTAGGAAAAGCGAATTTAAAATTATCTTCTTGGATAGGATGCTCAAACGGCTCTCCATCTCTAATTTGTATAAATAATCTCATCATATTTAAACTCCAGTTTGTGGTGCGTTATTAGGGAATGTGTATAAATTTCCGGGATAAATTATACGAACTACGCCGCGCTGTGACCCGCCAGAAACGGTAGCGTTAGTACCTGCCTTACCACCACCATAATCTGCTGAACCATATCCTCCGCCCGTGTTTATAAAGGATCCGTTCTCCCCGCCAGAACCGCCCCCACCTCCGCCAGGGACATAATTAGCTGCTGAGTCATATATACCGGCTACTCCATCAGAGCCAATTCCGTATATTCCAACGCCGCCTCCGCCTCCGCCGAAACCTCCTGATGTGCTTCCCGCACCGCCTCCGCCTGCTCCCGATCCTGTGGCTGCGGCATATCCGCTATAGCCCCCTGAAGGGCCGCCGTTGCCGCCGTTACCGTTATAACCACCCGCACCGCCTCCGCCTGCTCCCGATCCTCCCCAATTAGGTCCACCGTTACCGCCGTTACCGCCTCCGTCACCTACAAAAGTGCCACCATCTGAAGTACTCGTAGCCCCTCCACCTTTAACTGTTGATGTGGATATAAAATAGCTATCACTGCCGTCCGACCCGACTACTACCGTATAGGAACTACCCGGAACGACAGGGATATCGTTTTTATACCCTAATCCACCTCCCCCACGACCGATTTTCTGGGTATTGATCCATACTTGTGTTGGACCTATACATAAGACTGATACCGAGTGTATGTTAGCAGGGGCCACAAAAGTAAAAGTACCATTTACTATGTAAACGGATTCCCCATTAAAACGAGGCCAATTTCCAGCCTGTTTTTCTTGCAGTTGATGTTCTGTTGTCCATATCCCTTTCGCTGTACCCCCAGCTTCATTTCCAGTAGGGGGAGTTATAGTAGGGGGAATGCCAGATATTACAGATCCTTTATAACGCATCAGTAAACTCCTTTACTAAACACCAAGTTATGCGGCTGAAATTTGTTCATAAGATATGGTGAAGGTTAAATTATTAGCCACGCCAGACGTTACGCTTATTGAAGTACCTTCTTCTAAATAAATAGCGCTAGTTTTATCCACGACAACCAGTGAAGCATTACCAGGCACTGCAATAGCATAGGCTATCGGATAAGCTGTACCCCCACTAGGGGCACTGCCTTGAGATGCAGATCCGCTGGTATACACCTCCACAGTGCTATTTGCCGCGGAAGCACTCGAGTTAGACGCTACTATTTGATTAATTTTGAACACCTTACCGCTTCCGGAAGCGTTAGGCAGCAATACCTTCGAAGTGGTTGCTGACGGTGTTAGGTAAGTTGTCTTACCGTAAATACTTGTTACTGCTACTATATTAGGGTTTGCCATTATATTTCTCCTAGAATCCCATTACCATCGCAAGTGCGATGCCTAAACCTGCTGATATACCACCTGGTGCGGGGGGTGAAGATACCCAAACCGATCCATCACTTGTCAGTACATTACCTGAAGTGCTAGAAAGTACGACATCTTCCTTTCCATCAAGCTGAGCTTGAATCGCTGATGTCACGCCACCGGCATAATTCAGTTCTGCTGCAGTTGATGTTACACCATCCAGTATATTCAGTTCTGCTGCAGTTGATGTTACACCATCCAGTATATTTAATTCTGCTGCAGTCGATGTAACACCATCCAGTATATTTAATTCTGCAGCAGTTGATGTTAACCCTAAATTAGTAAGTGCAGTTACCGCACTATCTAGATCTGATAAATCATTAGCAGATTTAACTACACCTGTTAAATTTGTACCATCATTACCCGCCAGAGTAATTAAATCTGCATCTTCGAGACTGGTATTCTTTATTTTGGTTAATGCCATTTCTTATCCTATTATGGTTTCTCTGGATATATGATGTTATTTATATCAACTGTCTCCGGAAGATCTCTAAGAGCTTGTCTGTATGTAGTTATTTCCCCCGGCATATTTACATCAGATAATGCGTGGAAATCGGTTTCCCCGAGTAACTTATTTCGTTGCTCTCTAAGATTTGCCCATGCAACTTCTGACTCCGTAGCTAAATCTTCTTCTGTCTTAGCGACTGCTTGGTGTGGAAGAATCCAGTGACCGGATACCAGTACTGGTACCCAGACTTTCACTAACTTCTCGCCATCAGCAAGCGTGGGTGTCACCTCTGTCACAGGGAACACGTTAAAGTCCCTTAATGTTTCTAGGCTAGGTTGCTTTGGAAATGTTGTGTTTACATTGTCTTTTCTCAGGCGACCTAGTGTGTACGGATAATGTACCACTTCGTCATTGATTGCTTTTAAATATAGCATTGTTATTTCTCCTGTTCTGCTATGCGTTAGGGTCTACATCAGCACCAGCGGTTACTGTGCCATTGACGGTGAAATCCCCACCTGTTCCTGAGTTTTTACCCAGGTCACTGATGTCATCGAACTTCATGTAAATGAGTGGTGAACTCCCTGTAGGGTTCGAACCATCTGAACCTAAGTCTTTCGGATAACCTAACTGGTCAACAAATAGATTGCGGTTCGATTCTTGTGAGAAGTCTGTGTAACTCTGATCAATATAAAAGAAACCCAATTTACCATCCATGACCTGTGTACCGCCATTTTGGGACAATATACCAGATGTATTTGACTCGGATAAAGCGAATGCTGTTCTTGTCTGCGACCAAGTACCCGTAGAGGTTTTATTAACCCCATTAACCCACGCATGTCTCTGACTAGAAGAACCATTACTTATCATAGACATATGTACGATATACCATCCACCGGTGGCAAATGTGCCACTAGGGTAATTCCACCCTGCATCACCAAACCCACTGCCTATTATTCCACCACCTGATGACTCGTTATAGCCTAGTATATTATTGTCAACGATATTGAACCAGTTCTTTTGTACACTTAGAGTATCAAAGTAAGCAGCGAAGACTAATGTAATATTTGCGCTGTCCACACCACCTGCTATAGTTGATCTGCTAAGATAGTTACCATTAGTCCCTGTTGTCTCAGCACTCCTAGCCCAAAACTCAGACCCACCCCTCGCTCCTGTGTATGGTCCAGAGTTGACAGTAAAGTCACCACCGCTACCTAGATTGTTCCCAGCATCATCACCTCTCATTGGTAATGCAATCAGTGGTGTTGTTCCTGTTTCTGAGATGACTTGTCGAACTGGTTTAGGACGGTTAGCATCTGCATCCCAGAAAACGTTTTCTGTGGATAGGTCTGTGTAGGTGGTGTCGAAGTAAAATTCGCCTATAGCACCACCAAATCTTTCTCCACCTGTACTAGAACCAGCAACATAGTAGGTAGATGGACCAGTAAAGTCTATAGTACCTGCTGTGGCGATATGCGAAAGGGATTTTTCTACACCGTTAATAAATAGAGTATTGGCATTAGTAGTGACGTTCCATTGAAGCGTTATATGGTAGTTGACTCCAATGACTGCTTGTAGAATATCAGTGCTTAATAAATAAGTATCACTACTGTCCCTTGCTCTAAGAACCAAACTGGTGTTGTTAGTGTATATCTGCCATTTGAAACTTGCAGCTTCACCGAATGAAATTAACATTTCATTCTGCGACACAGTTTGAATTCTGCGGTATGTAAATGAAGTCGTAAATACAGTCCCATTGCTTAATCCAGTAATACTCGACTTACTCAAATAATCATTAGCGCTATCAAACTCACTCGCAGAACAATTGAATTGATTCGGTCCACGCTGTGCCGTATCCAGTACCCCATTCACCGTGAAGTCACCACCAGTTCCAGAGTTCGACCCAGCCGTAGCCGCATCTTTCATGGGTAGGTAGAGAATGGGTGTTTGGGGGGTATCCTCTGGTAAACCATACGAGGCTGTTGTTATATCTCCTCCAACTAAGTTGTGATGATAGACTGAAGAATCAGACCCGAAGAACAAAGAATCGGATTTTATATATACTTGACCATAGATAGTCACTCCCACATATTTCGTGCCAACAAGGGTAAGCGTAGACACAGTATACGGAGTTGATAATGAATACTGTAAGATACCATTAGCAGCACCATTCAGATACAAACTATACCCAGTAGAATCAAAGTTGATAGAAAATATACCACTGATGGACGTAGATACTGCGGAGGTATACGAGGCTGTGCTTATGTCAAAACCCGTAGATAATGTATAGGTATAGATACTGGAATCACCACTACCTACTAAATACATAGTAGTACCTGTACTATTAAAAGCAACACACCTTGGGCTGGATAACTGGGACGAAACGCTGAAGCTTGTCGTTAATGATGCTGTAGATACATCATAATTGGTACTTAAAGCGTATTCACTTACTTTTTGTAAACCCGAATAAGATACAAATAGCTTACTCCCATTTGAGTTAAAACTAGCTCCTACGGGGTTATCATTACTATTAGTCTGTATCAGGTTAATTGATTTATTATCATAGGAAGAAGTTGTAATATCATAACTAGTGCTTAACGAGTATTGGTAGAGTGCGTCGTAATCGCTAGACCCATAATATACTTTACTACCATCACCATTAAAGGTAATCGTATTCATAGCCCCCCCACTACTCGCGAAAGCACTGGGGTAGGCATTAAAGGTATCGTCTAAATACTTATCAACACTACTCTGACCAGTAGCTGGCTTGCCGTCAGAGTCTATGAACAATCTGCGGTTAGACTCTATTGATAGGTCGCGGTAGGTGTAGTCTAGGAAAACGTGTGCTAGTCTGCCATACATCGGAGCGATACTATTTTTATTAGCCCCGATATTAATTAAAGAATTTGTGAAATTGATGCTATCGTTGGTGTAGTAATTCCATGTAGCAGACACAAGAGCATCGTTAATGTAAACGTGTCGGTTGCTGGAATTCGCTAAATCTACAGAAATCAGCGCGTGATTGAGCGTGTTTATCGCCCAACTTCCAACACCAGAAGCTATTTGCAAGATGCGTGTGCCACCTGAGTTGTTTGCCACTAATGAAAGCGACTGGTTTGACTCTGTGTTAGATATGTAAAAGTCACCATTAGACCCGAAATTTATTACATATGGCCATTTGCTCGAACCATCATACGCCACATAAACCCAAGCACTAAAAGTGAATGTCTTAGAATCAGAATTACCCGACAAGTCAGAAGTCCGACTCAGATAATCATTCGACCCATCAAAGCTAACACCCTCTGGGGTATCGCCTAAAGATAAGGAGTTACCTGCAGCCATTAATTCCTTCATACTCATACAGCACTACCTAGATAATAAATGTATAAAGTAGAACCTTCCATTTCTATGACAAACACATCATCAGCAGTAGCAGCTGGTGCAGCATTACCGGCAGATGTAACCCAAGTTGCCGTAGGCCAAGTGACAGCATGTGTATCCCCACCAACAATGCGTAGGCGTACTGATTGACCATTTGTAATAGATGAGGTAAAAGTTGGTGCCGAGCTCAAAGTCTTGTATTGTTTACCACCATTTGCAGGATCAATATCGAGACCTACAAGACTATATACTGTTTCTGTTGTTTCTGAAAATGTTTGATTGTCAGTAAAAGTATTGGCGACATCGTTCTTTGTTGTATCAGCATCATATCCCTGTACAGTTGAACCAATATCTCCATCAACTACTATCGTTGCATCATATGCCTGTACATCTGTACCAATCACCAGACCCAAATTAGTTCGAGCAGTCGCCGCACTTGCTAAGTCTGATAGATTATTAGCTTTAAGAGCCATGGTACCTAGTTGAGTTTGAATCGCCGAAGTAACCCCAGAAACGTGATTCAGTTCTGCAGCTGTGGAAGTAACTCCCATAGAAGCTAGAGTCTCTGTTGATTTAGAACTGAAACTAAGCGCACCAGCTCCATCGGTCGTTAATACTTGACCTACTGTACCATCACTTACTTTGAGCTGAGTTATACCAACTGTATTATCTGCAGCGGATATTGGTTGCCCCACATCAATAATACAGGTAATTTCAACCTCATCCAACACATCAAATGCAGATGAGAAAGTGATTTGTGTTAAACCCAAGGTGAATGCAGAATCGTGTTGCCCCACACCATTGACGGTAATGAACGTACTTGGTTCATTGAATGGAATGAATCCCAATGTAGAATGCGTTATAGCGGAAACGGCACCTGGTACACCAGTCCATCGTTTAATATTTGAACTTTTTAATTCAACTTTACCTAAGTATGGCATTATTATTCTCTATAGTTTGTCGATATATTACTATTTATATCAATATTATCGTGAGGACACCCAATCTTGAACCATCGCCCTAACTTCAGCTTCAGTTAAGTCAACACCATCCTCATTCTTCATAGGGTATAGTGCATGAATTGCAACCTGTCTATCTTCCAATTGAAGTGTAGTTAATGTGACAACAGTGTCAGGTGTGTACCATTCTGCGTTATCTCTTGCCCAACCAATCATGCTAAAGTCGTCTGGGTTGTAGAAATATCCCCCATCTTCAACCCAAAGCGGGCATCGCATCCCACCAGCGGCAGCCTCTAGTTTATATTCAAGTATCGCCATCTTTATTCTCCAAGTATAAATATTCGTCTTTTATTAATTCTTTAATCCCGATTCGTGCCAGTACATCTTTATGAGCATTGTGGAACGTATCCACCATCCTATCGAGGAAAGAGTACAGTCGATTGACGGTAGGGAAATTACCCTCCGCAATCATCTTGTCTTCTTCTGCTGCATAGTCTTTTATAATCTTCTGTGCGGTTTGAATGTGAATACCATACTGTTCCATGTATTCCATATTCCCCAAACCAATGCGACCTGTGTTCACAACA
>Ga0233439_10006341_pt1 | contig 10607 bp, 9 predicted proteins | sample SI_123_September_6_FD_182713 | JGI IMG/M metagenome (GOLD analysis project Ga0233439, IMG submission 182713) | Seawater microbial communities from Saanich Inlet, British Columbia, Canada - SI_123_September2016_100_MG | ecosystem: Environmental > Aquatic > Marine > Inlet | place: Canada: British... | reverse complement strand
TGCCTGTCGGAACGCATCCGGATCAGTGGCTTCGACAAAGATCGCTTTCCAGTTGAATTTCTGAAAGCTCTTGCCCATCAGATTGATACTACCCCCGTAGAGCTTGTTCGCGACGATCACTTCCTTCCCAGGAGACATCAGGGCAAAAAGTGCCAAAACTTCGGATGAATGTCCCGAAGCGGTACAGGTGGCTCCCCGCCCTCCTTCGAGTGTAGCCAACCGCTCCTCCAGCGCTGCCACAGTCGGATTCGTCAAACGGGAATAGATGAACCCGGGCGTCTGCAAGTTGAAGAGCGATGCGGCATGATCAGCGTCTTCGAACACGTAGGAGGTCGTCTGATAGATTGGAAAGGAACGCGCTCCAGTAGTTGCTTCCGGGGGAGTTCCCGCATGGATCGCTAGCGTCTCGAAACCGTACTGAGGATGGAGGGGCTTCTTCATCGATGCCTCCGTTGGCTGGAGATCACTCCGGTATTGATGCCTTGCCAGCCTAGTTCTCCCCAGAGACGGGAGTACTCGATCTTTGGGCAGCGATTCATGACGACCTGAAGGCCATTCCTTTCGGCAATCTCACGGGCTTCCTCGCTGACTACCCCAATTTGTAGCCAAAGGACCTTTGCCCCACACTGTACGGCTTCTTCAGCAATTGTAGGAGCTTCCTTCCCTCTGCGAAACACCTCGACCATATCAACTGGTCCTACATCGGCCAACTTGGCTTGCACAGTTTCTCCCAGCAGGGTCTGACCCGCAGCTCTTGGATTGACCGGTAGCATTCGGTAGCCCTTCTGAGAGAGGTACTTCATCACAAAAAAACTGGGACGTTTCCAATTGGTAGAGGCTCCTACTACCGCGATCCGGCGAACACTGCGCAGGATCTCCCGTAGTTGCCGATCTGATAGTTCAGTGGTTGAGATATTCACAATGATGTTTGATAAAGATTTAAATTGCGGGTACTTGCCCGTTTCAAAAAAAGAGACTTCCAAAAATAAGGGTAGATGGCTATCACCTCCAAAGCGAAAAGCTCAAGCCCTGTCGGTTGAAAGAAGTCGCACTAATCTAGTCAATACAAACCGTTGATATTGCGTATTCTTGCAATTTATCCCAGTCAAACTCCACTCCGTGACCAATCCCTTCAGGTGGCCTAGCCAGACCATTACTGAACCGGAACGGCTGGATTGCATATTGATCAATGGGGAAGGAGTGGACTTCCAGATAACCTGGATTTGGAACGGCTGCCAAGAGGCTCACATGCAGTTCGTGCATGCCATGTGAAGAGACCATCAGATCCCGATTCGCACAAAGTTGGGCGACTTTTAACCAAGGAGTGATGCCCCCGATCGTTCCCACATCTGGTTGTGGAAACCGCAACACGTTTGTCTGTAAAGCGGCTTGGAATTCGAGGAGTGTGTGAAGATTTTCACCCTGCGCCAGGGGAATCTGGATCTGTTCTCCAATCCTCTGAAAGGCAGCAAATGCATCTGGCAGCGTAGGTTCCTCAAACCAGGTCACCGACAGCTCTTCCATTGCCTTACCAATCCAAATGGCATCCTTTACATCCCACCTCATGTTGGCGTCCACCATGAATTCCACATCTGAAGGTATCAGCTTGCGGATGCTCCTCGTGCGTTGAATGTCTTGCTGCAGATCATCCAGACCAATCTTGATCTTGATGCCTCGGCAACCCTGTTCCAGTTTCTTAGCGATCACCTCTTGCTCGCGTTCCATCGTGTAATTCAAGTCGATGAGACCCGCATAGGCTCGAACTTCGGGTTGACTACCACCCAAGAATTTCCAGAGAGGTAGCTCTTCGGACTTCGCTCGTAAGTCCCAGAGGGCAATGTCCAATGCCGCGATGGCAAAGCTAGCAACTCCTCCCCTACCCACAAAATGAACGTGCCAGTTCAGCATTTCCCAGAGTTGCTCCACCTTGTCAGCATCCTGACCAATCAGTGTTGGCATTAGGTCGTCAACTAGCAGGCGATGAATCGCACTTCCACCCTTACCCCCCGTATAGGTGTAACCCGTTCCTGTCAGGTTACTCTCCAGCGTAATTTCGACAGTGATTAATTCAAAATGAGTGTGGCTCCCATGTTTGGCGTCATAGAGTACTTCTACCAATGGAATCCGGTAGTGTTCGGATACGATAGATTTGATCTCTTTGTTCAAGGCTTGGCTCCTCAAGCTCGTTCGAATGGCATTGTTTGCTCTATAGCTACTATCGGTTCATTTTGCAGAATCTGGTGTAAGCGGTAGGTCATCACGACATCCCAGGCGTTGTAGTGCAACAATCGCTTGAGCCAAAGAGAATTGCCCTCTCGTTGGTAGCGTCGCCAGAGAAAGACCGCATCCCTTCCACTCGACTCGTTCAGATAGGCGGGACTACGGATCTGCAGATTCTCACAGATTTTCTTCAATCCTCCACGAAGGCCTTGTTTACGGCTGACCTGGCAGAGGTCGGTGTGATCTGAGTGTTTTTCCACCCCAAAGTGCTCAACGAGAAATGGTTCGTCAAAGCGTTTACCGTTGTAGGTGATTAGTTCCGAGGAGGCCTGCCATGCTTCACAAAATTGTTCAGGAGCGTTTTCTCCGGCAATCCAGTGTCCCCAGCTCTGTGCTGCAGACCACCAGACAATCGTTGTGATCTGGTTCCGCGTTGGACTCAGTCCAGTTGTTTCAATATCCAAGTACATAGAATCGCTCTTCAACTGACCCCTAAAGAAATGTCCTTCAATGCAGGCTCCTGAAGGTTGAACTGCATGTTTTGCCAGAAGTTACCGCAGCCTGCAATGTCTCAATTCAAACCATTTCCAAGACTCGAACTGGACTGCGTAATCACTTTGAAGGATGCTGAAGCACTTGCGGTAGGAAATTTACAAAGTCATTGAAAATTACCTCACAAGATTGAGTGTCGATCTCGTGGAAAAAAGTGCATCGGTGGAAACCAAAGAGTATTAAAGAATGCTGTTAAAAAACAAGGAACGCTCCGTAGAGTTTCAAGGATGGCTGTTTGGAATGCTGGGGATGTTGATTTTCAGCCTGACTCTGCCAATGACCCGCCTGGCAGTGGAGTCGCTTTCACCCTATTTTGTTGCTTCAGGAAGAGCGATGCTGGCGGCTTTGGTGGGACTGCCAATCCTTTTGATCACATCACAGCCACGACCTACACGGTTTCAGTGGAAGGGACTCTGGCTGGCTGGCCTGGGTGTGATCTTTGGGTTCCCCGTCTTGATGACAGTAGCTATGCAGCTTGTGCCAGCTTCCCATGGTGGTGTGGTCTTAGGAATCCTACCGCTAACGACTGCTATCACCAGCACCATTCTATTACGTGAGCGGCCTTCGGTTGGCTTCTGGATCTGCGGAGTTTTGGGCAGTGCTGCTGTGATTATCTTTTCTCTCAGAGAAGGTGGGGGTTCCTTTCAAGCAGGTGACTGGTTGCTATTTGGTGCCGTGATCTCTGCGTCCTATGGCTACGTCAAGGGGGCTGAGATGTCTGCGCAACTTGGTGGTTGGCAAACGATCTGTTGGACCCTACTGTCCTGGAGTCCCATACTGCTTCCAGCGACCCTTTGGTTGGGTCAGGATCTTCCAGAAGAAGTATCCTGGTCGAGTTGGATTGGCTTCCTCTATGTCGCTTTGTTCAGCCAATTTTTAGGCTTCTTTGCATGGTACAAGGGACTGGCAATGGGTGGTGTGGCTCGAGTCAGCCAGACCCAACTGCTGATGCCCTTCTTCGTCCTATTGTTTTCTTGGCTGCTATTGGGGGAAGCCATTGGCTGGGAAATCTTCCTCTTTGCCGGATTTGTTGTTGGCACAGTGGCCATCGGCAAGCGGATGGCCATTCGGCGACAACCGAGTGATGATTGAAATCTAATGCTTCTCTGGAACAGCTACACGCTACTGAACAAATTGGACAAGCTAGCTGAAATTTTATTCATCTAGCCCAGCAGGCGAGGATAAAACGTAGGAAAACGATTTGGATTTTTCGCCCTAACAAAATTAGTAAACATTCTTCACTGAACAACTGCTACCGCACATTGACCTTGACCACGGTCTTCAGAGGCTTTAGTTTTTGTTCCTTCATTTTCAATCATTAGCCTTCCTCGCAAAGACGCATCCTCAAGAGTTGATACCCCATGCGCCTAGCCCGAGCATACATTCAATACATGGATCGACTAAATTGGGTGATTGGTCGTTGCACAATGTACGGGATTTTTCTCTTGATGGGCGTGCTCTTCTATTCATCGATCTCCAAGACTTTCTTTGTCCCATCTCTCTGGACTCTGGAGATGGCTCAGTTTGTCATGGTTGGCTACTATGTACTCGGTGGGCCCTATTCCCTGCAGCTTGGTTCAAATGTACGGATGGACCTACTCTACGGGAGTTGGCCGCAGCGTAAAAAGTCCTGGTTTGATTTATTCACCGTATTTTTCCTGATTTTCTACCTTTGTGTGCTGCTCTACGGAGCTATCGGATCGACTGCCTACTCCCTCGGCTACTTTGGCATGGAACCCTTCTCTTTTTTCACAGGACTACTAGATGGTTCAGAGAAAATTGGCATGCTAGAACGTTCCTCTTCAGCCTGGCATCCCTATCTCTGGCCTGTGAAAATGGTTATGATCATTGGCATTACGCTGATGCTGTTGCAGTGCATTTCCGAGTTCTTGAAAGACATTCTGCGACTGAAAGGTGAGCTGGTCTGATGTCCTACGAAATGATCGCCATGCTGATGTTCTCCTCGATGATGCTCATGCTGCTCACTGGGCAGCGGGTCTTCGGGGCAATTGGGTTCATCGCTGTAGTTTCGGCTCTGCTCCTGTGGGGAGATCGAGGAGGTTACGATCTTGGCTTCTCTGCCGCAATGAAGTTAATGAAGTGGTATCCGTTGTTGACACTACCGATGTTCATCTTTATGGGCTATGTGCTCTCAGAGTCAAGAATCGCGGATGATCTCTATCGAATGTTCCACGTCTGGATGGGAGGGCTCTCCGGAGGCCTGGCGATTGGCACCATCGGACTGATGGTGCTTATCTCGGCCATGAATGGGCTGAGTGTCGCAGGAATGGCGATTGGGGCCACGATTGCGCTCCCTGAATTGCTCAAACGAAATTACGATAAGCGGATGGTGACCGGAGTAATCCAGGCAGGCTCGAGTTTAGGCATCCTGGTTCCTCCTTCGGTGGTTTTGGTTCTCTATGCGATGATTGCAAGACAGCCAGTCGGTCAACTCTGGTTGGCAGGAATCATTCCAGGGTTGATGATGGCAGCCCTGTTCATCGGTTACATTGCAATCCGCTGCAAAGCCAATCCCAAGTTAGGACCTGCACTCAGCAAGGAAGAACGCAACGTGGGTTGGCCAGAAAAGTTACGATTACTCAGGGCAGGGCTGTTGCCTTTGGTCATCTTTTTCGTGATGATGGTGCCCTTTGTCAATGGCTGGACTTCTCTGGTAGAAAGCTCTGCATTGGGTGCAGTAGCGGCGTTCGTGGCTGCCGTGTTGAAAGGCCGGATGACCCGCAATGTGTTTGAGAACTCCGTGCGGCAAACCCTCGGGGTCTCCTGCATGTTTATGTGGATCATTCTCGCCGCACTGGCCTTCGGTGCAGTGTTTGATGGACTCGGCGCCGTCAAGGCGATCGAGAATCTGTTCACGACTCAGCTGAACCTCAGTCCCTGGATGATCCTGATCTTGATGCAACTCAGCTTTCTGCTGATGGGGACGTTTCTCGATGACACTGCGATGCTGGTGATTGTCGCACCACTCTACGTACCTCTTGTCGGTGCACTTGGATTTGACCTAATTTGGTACGGTGTTCTCTACACTATCACTTGTCAGATCGCCTACATGACACCGCCCTTCGGTTATAACCTCTTTCTGATGCGTGCAATGGCCCCTCCAGAGATTGGCATTCGCGACATCTACAGCTCCATCACACCCTTCGTACTTGTGATGGTTTTTGCCCTTGCGCTGGTCATGGTATTCCCTGAGATCGCGCTATGGCTTCCTAACTACATATATGAGAAGTGACCCCCAATTTCTCATGGAGCAATCCAAACAGCCAACCAAGGAGAATTCTATGAATTCGAGACGTTCGTTCCTTCGCAAAGCTGCATTAGGTGGCGCAGCTGTAGCTGCTGCACCAGCTGTCATCACAGCACAGGCCCCAATCAAATGGCGCTTCCAAACCTACGCCGGTGCTGCCCTTGGTGAGCATGTAACCAAGCCCATTGTTGATTACATCAACACCGCTGCCAAGGGTGAGATGGAAGTCGAACTGTACTATGCTGACCAAATTGTCCCCACTGGTGAACTCTTCCAGGCCTTACAGCGTGGAACAATTGATGCCGTTCACTCAGATGATGACTCAATGGCCTCTCCAACTCCACTGCAAAAATTTGGTGGTTACTTCCCTTTAGCAACGAAGCACGCTCTGGATGTTCCGGTTCTGTTCAATCAATATGGACTAGCCGACATTTGGCGCTCTGAATATGAGAAAGTGGGAGTGGCCTGGCTGTCCGCAGCGGGACAGGATCCTTGTAACTTCAACACCAAGAAAGAAGTCACCTCACTCGCTGACCTTGAAGGATTGAAGCTCTACACCTTCCCAACAGCTGGACGCTTTCTCTCCCAGTTTGGCGTAGTGCCTGTCTCCATTCCTTATGAGGACGCCGAAGTTGCCGTCCAAACAGGAGAGCTTGATGGAATGGCTTGGTCTGGAATCACGGAAGACTACACTGTTGGTTGGGCTAATGTGACGGACTACTTCCTGACCAACAATATTTCTGGTGCCTGGATTGGCTCTTTCTTCGTCAACCAGCGACAATGGGCTAACCTGCCGGAGCATCTGAAAGCTGTTGTCATGTCCGCGATCGAAGCTGGTCACACCTACCGTAACCAGTGGTACTGGGGTGGAGAAGCCCGGCTCCGTGCTCAGGGTGACAAGTTGAAGCTGCGCTCAATTCCACAGAGTGAGTGGAAAGCTGTGGAAGATGCTGCCAAGGTTTTCTGGAGTGAGATCGCTGAAGAAGGTGAACTCCACGCCAAGATCGTCAAGATCTTCCGAGATTACAATGACGTGATTGGGCAGGCCGGGCCTCCTTACAACTTCGGTTGATTGGACCTTGCTGGAGGTGGTCGCGTTATGGTGCCTCGACGTTTCTGTCAGAGATCCAAAATATGCTAAACTGCCTTACTAAATGACTCGCCAGTGGCGGGTCAACCCTATCGCTACTCCTGAGTCGTATGCTGGGAATCAACTTGGTCGGTTCCCAGTATCGATTTCTTCTCCCTATCCTCTAGCCCAAGCCGAATCATGGCCGGAAACCTGTCTTTCGAAGACCTCAAGTCCTTAGCGGCAGAAGGTTCCATCGACACGGTGTTGGTCTGTCTGGTGGACATGCAAGGCCGCCTGATGGGCAAACGCTTTCACGTGCAGAACTTCCTCGACAGCGCCCACAAAGAAACCCATTGCTGCGACTACCTGTTGGCCACCGATCTCGAGATGGCTACTCCCGATGGCTACGCATCTTCGAGCTGGATCGCTGGCTACGGGGATTACGTGATGCAGCCCGATCTAAGTACCCTACGACAGGCTGCCTGGCTAACGGGTACGGCATTGGTTCTGTGCGAAATTCTTGATCATCACACGCACGAGCACGTTCCACATTCTCCTCGAGCGATGCTGCAGAAGCAGATCGAACGTCTCAAGAAATATGGACTAACCGCCAAAATGGCGACAGAACTAGAGTTCTTCCTTTTTGAACAGGGCTTTGATCAACTGCGTAAGGCTAACTACCAGAACCTTGAGCCAATCAGCGGATACAACGAAGACTATCACATCCTGCAGACCACCAAGGAAGAGAAGATCCTGCGTCCTCTGCGTAACCATCTCTTCGCCTCTGGCATTCCTGTGGAAAACACCAAGGGAGAAGCCGAGACTGGTCAGGAGGAGCTCAACATCCGCTATAGCGATGCTCTGGAGTGTGCGGATCATCACACAATCGCCAAGAACGCCACCAAGGAAGTCGCCTGGCAACATGGACACGCTGCGAGCTTCCTAGCCAAGTGGAATCCAAAGCGATTGGGGAGCGCCACACATATTCACCTCTCCCTCTGGAATGAGGAAAAACCTGTTTTCTACGATCCCAAGGGCAATCATGGGATGTCCAAGTTGATGGGCCACTACCTGGCTGGACTTATCAAGTATGCCTCTGACTACACCTGGTTTCTGGCGCCCTACGTCAACAGCTACAAACGCTTCATGAAAGGCTCCTTTGCTCCAACGAAGACCGCCTGGTCAATCGATAACCGGACAGCCAGCTTTCGCCTTTGTGGCAGCAACACCAAGGCGGTCCGAGTAGAGTGCCGGATTGGTGGGGCTGATCTGAATCCCTATCTGGCAGAAGCCGCCTTGATGGCGGCAGGTCTCAAAGGTCTGGAAGATCAGCTTGAGTTGCCTCCTCCCACCACAGGAGATCTATATCAGGACGAAAACATCGGGAAACTGCCATCCACCCTGAGAGCCTCTACTGAAACTTTGCGCAACTCAAGAATGTTGCGTGATGCCATGGGTGATGGAGTCATTGATCACTATGTCCGCTGCGCGGAGTGGGAACAGGAAGAGTTTGACCGAGTGGTCACTGATTGGGAAATCAAACGTGGTTTTGAAAGGGCCTGAGTATGACAAAAATACTACAATGCATCTCACCGATTGACGGATCGGTTTACCTCGAACGCGAAACGCTGGCGCCTGGGGCTGCGTTTTCTTCCGTGGCTCGCGCCCGTGCAGCTCAGTCAAATTGGGCTGCTCGACCTCTACAGGAGCGAGTTGATCTCTGTCTCAAGGCAGTGGCCGAGGTAGGACAGACGGTGGACCGAATGGCCGTTGAACTAGCCCATCAGATGGGTCGACCTGTTCGCTACGGGGGAGAGTTCGGTGGCTTCGAGGAGCGGGCCCTTTACATGGCCAAGATCGCAGCATTCTCGTTGGAATCTCTGGTCGTAGAGGAGAGCAGCAGCTTTCGACGGCTGATTAAGCGGGAGCCTCACGGGGTGATCTTTGTCGTAGCTCCCTGGAATTATCCATACCTGATCGCCGTCAATGCGTTGGTTCCAGGCTTGATTGCGGGCAACGCTGTGATTCTCAAGCACGCCACACAGACCCTGCAGGTAGGTCAACGCCTTGCTGAGGCCTTCCACAAGGTGGGAATTCCAGAAGATGTTTTCCAAAATGTTTACCTTGATCATGAAACCACCATTGAGTTGATTCGCAATCGACAGTTCGACTTCATCAACTTCACCGGTTCGGTTGGAGGCGGCAAGAAGATGGAGCAGGCTACCGCTGGAACCTTCGTCCCAGTTGCCACGGAACTGGGTGGTAAGGATCCAGGCTATGTTCGTGCTGACGCAAACCTGGATGCAGCAGTCGATACGCTGATTGACGGAGCAATGTTTAACTCTGGCCAGTGCTGTTGCGGAATTGAACGCATCTATGTGCACGAGAGCTTGTTCGAGGCCTTTGTTGAAAAGTCCGTTGCTCTGGTCAAAGGCTACCGTCTGGGCAATCCTTTACTGAAAGAAACCACCCTCGGACCGATGGCCAACGTCCGCTTCGCCAAGGAAGTTCGTGAACAAGTGACCGAAGCTCTCCAGGAAGGAGCCACTGCCCACATCCCAACCTTTGCCGAAGATGATGGGGGAGCCTATGTCACTCCACAGATTCTGACCAACGTCAATCATCAGATGCGGGTGATGCGAGACGAAACCTTTGGTCCTGTTGTCGGGATCATGTCTGTCAAGGATGATGACGAGGCGATTCAACTGATGAACGATAGTGATTTTGGACTAACGGCTTCCATCTGGACCCAGGATACTGACGCAGCTGAAGCCTTAGGCGCCCGAATTCAGACTGGAACCGTCTTCATGAATCGTTGCGACTACCTTGATCCTGGACTTTGCTGGACTGGCTGTAAAGACACCGGCCGTGGGGCCAGTTTGTCCGTACTCGGTTACCAGGCGCTGACTCGGCCCAAATCCTATCACCTCAAACAGGCCTGACCCTATGAAACTGGTTGGAAACTGGTCGTATCCGACCGTCATTCGCTTTGGAGCCGGACGCATTGCTGAAATCGCGGATGCCTGTGCTACTGCCAAGATCCAAAAACCCTTGCTGGTCACCGATCGTGGTCTGGCCAACTTCGAAATTACTCAACGAACGTTGGAACTGCTGGAATCCGCAGGCTTGGGGCGATCTTTGTTTGCCGAAGTGGATCAGAACCCTAACGAAAAAAACCTCGAAGAAGGCCTACGGGTCTTTCGGGAAGGAGGTTTTGATGGAGTGATCGCCTTTGGTGGTGGATCTGGACTGGACCTAGCCAAACTGATCGCCTTCATGGTTGAACAAACTCGACCAGTTTGGGATTTTGAGGATATTGGAGACCGGTGGACTCGCGCGAATCCCAACGGTATCAAACCCATCATCGCAGTGCCAACCACTGCAGGAACTGGCTCTGAGGTTGGTCGTGCCGGCGTATTGACCAATACGGCAACTCAGGAAAAGAAGATCATCTTCCACCCAAAAATTCTACCAACTGTGGTAATCTGCGACCCA
>Ga0233439_10006335_pt1 | contig 10613 bp, 10 predicted proteins | sample SI_123_September_6_FD_182713 | JGI IMG/M metagenome (GOLD analysis project Ga0233439, IMG submission 182713) | Seawater microbial communities from Saanich Inlet, British Columbia, Canada - SI_123_September2016_100_MG | ecosystem: Environmental > Aquatic > Marine > Inlet | place: Canada: British... | reverse complement strand
TAGAGGAGGTCGAATCCACTTTGGTTCTGCCTGGAGGATTTCACCTACATGTAGATCGCTCCATGAACCTTATTCTGGATGCTACTTCATGAGCCGGGACAAAATTGATTTCGTCACCTGGCTCGCCCAACGCTTATCGGAACGCGGTATGCGCCATGCCTATGGTGTGCCGGGCGGTGGTACCAGCCTGGATCTGTTGGCCGCGCTTCGGGCACAGAATATCGAAACCGTCATTACCGCACGGGAAGATGCCGCCGTCATTATGGCTGGCGTCTCCGGCGTCCTGATGGAGGGCCCCGGCCTGGCTTTCACCACCAAAGGTCCCGGCCTGGCCAGCGCCACAAATGGTTTGGCGGCAGCCGCGTTGGACCGTATGCCGGCATTGTTGATGTCTGAATCCTTTACGGACGATGAGCTTGAATTCCTCTCCCACCAGGTTTTTGCGCAATCGGAGCTGGTGGCACCCTTGTTGCGCCAAGGCCAGGGCATGGCGTTGGAGCCGGAACAGGAAGCTGTCGATAACTGGTTGGATCAGGACCATATGGCGCCCGCCACGATGTTTTCAGGTTCTGCCGATCTCAATAAACCTGCCACTGTTATGCCGCCAAGAATTACGCCTGGCGTTGACACACCGGATGTTGCCCCTGCCCTGTCATTATTAGCCGACAGTAAACGGCCCGTTGTCGTCGTGGGGTTGGAGGCGGCACGATCAGGCCTGGCACCTATTCTGCGCGATTTTGTAAATGCCTTGGGCGCGCCTGTGTTGTGCACTTATATGGCCAAGGGCTGTATCCCGGATGACGATGGACATTTTGCAGGGATATTCACTGGCGGTGCGATTGAGCAGGATTGTGTGGGGTCCAGCGATCTCATCATCGCAATCGGTCTGGACCCGGTGGAACTGTTACGCAAACCGTGGAGCTTTACGGCACCTATCCTGGATCTATGCCAACGGGTCTATGATCCACATTATTATCAACCTGCGGAGAGGATTAGCGCCCCCCTGGCCTTGACGCTGCAGGCATTGTCCCATGATCTGGCAGCCAGCGATTGGCGTATGGAGGAGATCGCCGCATTTCGGGACGGTTTCCTGAACGGCATGGCCAGCGATGACGGCTCCGGCTTATCCTCCACCGCGGTGGTGAAAGCGGCGCGGGATGCCTTCACGCAACATCCGCGCCTTTGTGTTGATGCAGGTGCCCATATGTTTTCTGCCTGCGCCTTTTGGCCAGGCAAGGCACCGCGGGACGTTCTGATTTCCAACGGTCTCGCCTCCATGGGATTTGCCGTACCGGCTGCCATTGCAGCCGCCCTGCACGAGCCTGACCGTGGTGCCGTTGCCATTACCGGCGATGGCGGCCTGTTGATGTGTCTGGGTGAATTCAAGACGGCTGTTGCGATGAAGGCCAACATAACCATCATCGTCTTCAATGATGGTCGATTGTCCCTGATTGATATAAAGCGTGAGGATCGCCAGATGGCCGATTTGGGTTTATCCTGGACGCCACCGGATTTCGCCGCGATTGCACGCGGTTTCGGCTTCACTTCCTGGCAGGTCAAGGCGGAGGATGAGTTGGCCCCTGCCCTGAAACAGGCCGCAGCAGCGACCGGTCCGCGCTTGGTTGATATCCGTATTGATGCCAGTGGTTACCGCGAACAACTACGCGCCCTGCGCGGCTGAATGGCGAGACAAACATGAAAAACGTTGATATCCCCGTCGCAGAAATCTACGTCCCCACGGACCGGCGCAAGACATTGGAGGCGGACAAAGTTGATGCCATGGCCGAGGATATTTTGGAAAACGGCCAGAAAATGCCGATCCAGGTTCGATTGGGCAAAGACCGCTATGTCCTGATCGAAGGCCTTCATCGTTTGGAAGCGGTGAAGGCCCTGGGCGAAGAAACCATAGTAGCAATCGTCGTTGCCGCGCGGCGTCATTGAGGCAATAAAATCGGTTTCAGTGCCGCACCTTGAATGATCAGTTCAAAACCCCGCGCGCCCTCGGACAGGGGGAGCTGGTGGCTCATCACCGGTCGCAGATCGACCCTGCCTTGGTAAATCAACGGCGTTGCCTGTTCCCAGGTTTTCCAGATGCGGCGGCCGTGAATGTTGATGATACGGGGACAGCGAAGCAGCCATTGGGTTAAATCCAGTTCCATCGGATGGGCCGGCGCACCGACCAGGCGGAAATCTCCGCCCTTGGTGACAGAGGCCATGGCATTCAGAAAGCCCTGGGGCTGGCCCGAGAATTCAATTGCCGCATCAACGCCGTTGCCGTTGGTCACCTCACCTATAGCCGCCGGTAGTTCAACAGCGGTGGGATCAAAACCATAGTCTGCCCCCATCTGTTCCGCCGTGGTCCGGCGTAACGGGTTTGGGTCAGATGCAATGACTTGTTCAGCACCAAGGGCGCGGGCCGCCGCAACCGCCATCAAACCAATTGGACCGCAACCATTAATCAGGATGCGCTGGCCCGCAACACCACTGCCTTCCATACAGGCGTGAACGGCAATGCCGAATGGTTCCAGCATGGCGGCGATTTCGTGGGGCAGCTCCTTGGGATTGGGCCAGGCGATATTCGCCGGCACCACCACATAATCGGCGAAGGCACCGTTGATGGTGATGCCCGGGTAGCCGGTCTTCTCACACAGATGCGCCCGGTCCCGCATACAGGGGTAGCAGGTACCGCAGTAAATATGGCTTTCCAACGAAACATGATCGCCGATAGACAGGCCATCCACGCCGGTGCCCAGTTGATCGATCACGCCACTGACTTCATGCCCCAGAATACGCGGCAACTGCATCTTCCGGGCCATGCGCGGGGCCCAATGATAGATCTGCATATCCGTGCCACAAATACCGGCAGCGGCCACTTTCAAACGAATTTCGCCGGGCCCCGCCTCGGGCACCGCATGTTGGGTCAAGGCGATACCGCCCTCGCCCACGCTGACTTTCGACAGGCCCTTCATATCTGATGGATGTCCACGGCACCGTCGATCACGTCTTCCAACAGGACGATCTTTTTGGCCGCAATTGAAAGCCCCTCCCCCGCCCGGCGCAGTTGATATTCATACCAGCCGCCACGGATCTGTTTGCCCATGCGCGCATCAACGGACAGGGTCATCCATTTGGCAGAGGCAGAGACAACGTCGTCTTGGTCGTCGCTCAATAAGCGTACTGTGTTCACCAAGTGAGAGGTCTGGCTCAAAGGCATTTCCGCATAGGCCTGGCCCGAGCTGATACGATGCAGGCGGGCGGCAAGGCCAGGCTTGCCCACGATGTAGATCATGTTGACCTGCATTTCAGGGTCATCACCCAGTTCATCCTCGGACAACCAGGATGGCACCCAATAGACGCAGTCGTCAGTGTACAGCGCCAGCCAATCATCCCAACGCTGACGATCCAGCAGGTCCGCCTCCAAATACAACAGGTCGCGGACTTCGTCGCATAGTTTACTCAACTTGGCCCTCCATCCGCGCGGCCCAGTGTCGGAAATAGCCGTGATAGAGGGTCTCATGATCCCAGCGTTCGGCACTGCTGTGGACGTCCGCTTCGATCTCCTTGGCCAGCTTGTCCGGGCCTTGGGTCATGGTCGTCATGCCGCGCTCCATATCGCTCCACCTGGCCTGGCTGCCATGGGCCCCGATCTGGCAGTCTTCCAAAGCGGCCAGGTCATCGGGCGTGGCCATGCCGGTGACCATAAAGAAATCTTCAAATTTACGCAGGCGGGCCATGCGCGCGGTCCGGCTTTCCCCTTTGGGTGCGATGCAATAGACGCGGATTTCCGTCCGGTCAGGTGCGATGGGGCGAAAAACCCTGATTTGGGTTGAGGACTGATCCATCAGTTGCACATTGGGAAAGAGGTAGAGGTTGCGGCCACGGCGCAGCATCCAATCCACCTTTTCCTGTGAAAATCGTTGCAGCAAGTCCGCCTCGGCCTCAAATAACGGTGCCACTTTCGGACTGGCCCGGCCGGCCCAGATCATGTTGTGACCATGGCCGATATCGTAGCAGCCTGTCGGCACGCTACCCTTGATGCGCCCAGCTTCGGTGGGGCGTTTGCCGGCGTTGTCACCCAACGCCTCCCGTTTGCCCATGGCCTGGCCGAAGACACGATGCACGGTGGAAACGTGATAGCCGTCGACGCCGTTTTCCGCCTGCATCTTCCAATTGCCCCGGATAATATAGGTCTGTTGCCCCGGCACCACTTCCAAACCGTCCGGGGACTGATCGCACAGCAAATCGATAAAAGGCCGGGCGGAGCCAAGATTATCCTCCAGATCCTCGACCTCACCATTCAGGCAGCCAAAGATGAAACCGCGATAATTGCCAACCCGGGCCACGGGGGTTAAGCCATAGTTTTCTTTTTCAAGGCCATCGGGCCAACCCTCTGCCTCGTCCTTGACCCGGACGCAATCGCCTTCGGTGTTATAGCACCAGCCATGAAAGCGGCAGACCAGGGTGCGCGCCCGCCCCCGTCGGCGCGGGGTCAGGACCGCACCGCGATGGGAACAGGCGTTGATGAAGGCGCCGATACCGCCATCGCTTTGGCGAATAACAAAGACCGGTTGGCGGCCCATAAAGGTGGCGTAATAGTCGCCATGGGCTTCGACCTGACTTTCGTGACACAGATAGACCCAACCCCGTTCGAATATCTGCTTCAATTCCCGCTCAAAAACATCCGGGTCCGTGTAGATCCGCCGATCAACGCGGAACAGGGCCGGGTCCGCGCTCTCCATAATCAGTTGTCGTGTCGACATTGTTACACCCTAACTAGGCTTTACGGTAACTAGGCTTTACGGTTGTCGAACCGAATTCCACCATTGCTGGAACGCGGCCACATCATAGGGCAGGGTATCGCCAAGTTCACCGCTACGTTCCTGCCACAAGGGCAAGGCGAATTCCGGCACGGCGATCAACAAGGGGATTTCCTCGGCTATGGCCGCAAAAATCTCATCGCTTAAGCCCTGGCCTTTCTGTTCCTGTTCGCCGAATTTTTCCAAAACGATCAGGTCGGCTTTCTCCCGAATAGCCCGGCGGAGCGCTTCCGTAGACTCGGCCAAGGCATTTGTGTTGAGGGAACAGGTCTTGTTTTCCAGATTTTCCTTGGTCGGCCGGTTGATGGCAATGCGCCGTCCCGTATCCAACTCCACCATATCGATGCCGGTCATCGTACCATCATCATCGCGCAGAACCTCCTGCACCAATCCAGCCACGCGCACCCCCTGACCCCGCAGTTCAGCAGCGAAATCAGACAACGCATCACGCGCCTGCAAATCGCGGGCATAGACGGCAGCGGCAAAAGTCGTCTCGGTCATTTTGGCTCATCCGATAATAGCATTCATTGACACCTGCAAATCTACGGGAGTTCACTGATTGCATCAATACCAGGAACTAGAACGTCTTCGGAACATTCTAAACCAAGTCCGTCTTTACCTCAGAGTTGAATGCTTTTCAGCGAGGCGGCTCTATCAATATTGTTCGGGATCGTCGCACCTCCTGCGCCAAGGTTATGTACAAGGATGGAAATCTGGTCGATTTGTCTGTGGTTGCGCATAGGGACGCTGTCGGTAGAATGAGCCAAACCAATCGATACCATCCAACCAACGCACGATCCGGAGCATACCATGATCGAAATTGACCCCACGCGCCGCGATCTGGTTGCCGCATTCTGGGAAAACCCAAAAGGCCCCCACAGCCCTGAGCTGCAACAGCTGGTCAACAAGTTGCGCTTCGAACCCAGTATGAGAGACAAATATGTGGTGGTTTGCACAAAGCCCTACGAAGAATGGACCCTGGCACAGCTTCCCGGACAGCGCGGCAAGCCGATCCGCATGCACACGGATCAGGTGTTCAGCAACTTAAACGACGCTGAACGGGCGATTTTCAAGCTGCGGTGGGAAGCACATACCGGCCAGACGCTTGACTGACAGGCGAAATTGACAGGCCTGATAGAGGACATGACTTGAGAACATTATTTGGCTACAGCGATCAAATTAGCGCCCGCCCCGGCGACACGATTAACTTCAAGATCAGCAGTCTGAATGGGAAACCTTATCAGGCCGACATCGTGCGTTTAATATGCGGCGACGACAGCCCAGGCGGGCCCGGTTTCAAGGAAACCCCTGTACCAACGGCAATTGCCGGGGAATACGCGGGCCGCGAACAACCGATCTATGATGGATCATACGTCACAGTGCCGCACACGGGGGCCTTTGACAATATTTTCAGTTTCACACTGCAGGCCTTCATCTGGCCGACAACGCCTGACAAAGGCCGCCAAGCACTGCTTGGCATCTGGTGCGCCGACGACGAGAATGGCTTCGAATTATTCATCGACGATCATGGGTCGACGGCGCTTTGTCTTGGTGACGGCAGGGGCACTGTAGACATCTTACGCGCCGAAACCCCGATGATCGCGCGGGAGTGGTATTTTGTTGCCGCCGCGTTTGATGCCGACAGCGGGGAAATGCGGCTCTATCAGGAACCCCTGAACCCAGGACCCGGTATCGGCACCGAAATGGCCGTTCAACGCAGCGCATCTGTTGCCCCCTCCCAACGGGGTGCGACAGTGTTTCTTATGGCGGCGCACAATGTGGATCTGGATGGCAGCGTGATCGGGGGCCACTACAACGGCAAGATCGACCGCCCGCGGCTGGCAAACAAATCCCTTTCACGGGCGGAGATGGAAGCTGCCAAATCCGCAACCATCCCAGACGCTCTACGATCCCATATGGTTGGCTGGTGGAATTTTTCCCGCGACATCAGTGGAACATGTGCCACGGATATATCCCCCAACAGGCTACATGGCGAAATTGTCAATCTACCAACCAGGGGGATGCGGGGTCACAACTGGACCGGCCGCGAACATAGTTGGCGGCATGCGCCGGAAGAATACGGTGCCATCCATTTTCATGACGACGATCTTTATGACGCCGGATGGCAGACCGACTTTAGCCTCACCATACCCGAAAGCATGGCCAGCGGTGTCTATTGCGCCCGCCTTCGGGGCGCTGGCGATGAAGAACGCATACCCTTTTTCGTCCGCCCCCCGGCCGGAAAAATCACCGCCGATGCGGTTTTGTTGATCTCCACAGCGACCTACATGGCCTACGCGAATATGCAATGGAGCATGAACACGATCTTTGCCGAGCCGAAGGGCGGTGGCATCACGGTGCTGGGGCGGGATGATGTCTTCCTGCAGGAAAATCCGGGTTATGGCCTGTCCCTCTATGACAAGCATTCGGACCAGACCGGCGTTTGTTATACCTCGCGCCTGCGCCCGATCTTCAACATGCGGCCCAAAACCGGCGTCTGGAGTTTCAACGCCGACACCCATGTCACCGATTGGCTTGAAAAGATCGGCCAAGGCTTCGACGTGGTCACCGATGAAGACATTCATCAAGAAGGCCTGGCCGCGATTGAGCCCTATCGCGTGGTCATCACTGGCGCGCACCCTGAATATTGGACGACGCCCATGTGGGACGCCATGGTCGCCTATCAGGGTCAAGGCGGGCGATTGATGTATCTGGGCGGTAATGGGTTTTACTGGCGCATCGCCTACCACGACGCCCTGCCCGGCGTTCTTGAGTTGCGACGGGCAGAGGGCGGCATGCGTTACCAAACGACCGAGCCAGGCGAATATCATCAAAGCTTCAATGGTGAACTGGGCGGTTTGTGGCGTCGTTTGGGGGCACCACCCAATACCCTTGTGGGGGCGGGCACGGTCGGAACCGGATTTGATTCCGCTTCCTACTATCGGCGCACGGAAGATAGCCATGATCCCCGCGCAACCTTCATCTTTGAAGGCGTCGGCGACGATGAAATGATCGGTGATTTCGGCTCCCTTCTTGGCGGTGCCGCAGGCGTTGAACTCGACGGTGCCAACCGCAAACTCGGCACGCCGCCCCATGCTCTCGTCGTTGCCCGTTCGGAGGGACATTCGCAGCTTTATTTTCTTTGCCCGGAAGAAACACCATTCCATCATCCGGTCATGAGCGGGGCAGAGAACCCACGCGTTCGTGCCGATCTGTTATTTTACGAAACGCCGGCAGGTGGCGGCGTCTTCACAACGGGATCGATTTCCTGGTGCGCATCCCTGGCACACGACGACTACGAGAATAATGTCGCGCGCATCACCGGCAATGTCTTGCAGCGCTTCCTGGATCCGGAACCGCTTTAAGCGCGCTGAAATCATGTAAAGTCGTATGAGCCCGCTAGATTTTTCGGACTATGTAAATGGAGGCGCGCACATGAAAAGGCAGGCATTCTGGGAAGACAGATATAAGGGCGAAGGTTACCTGTTTGGTACGGAGCCAAATGATTTCCTGCTCGAGGAGGCCGGACGTCTCACGCCTGGCCTTCGAACTTTGGCCGTAGCCGATGGCGAGGGGCGCAATGGCGTCTGGCTGGCGAAACAGGGATTGGATGTTTTGTCGGTCGATTTTTCCGAAAATGGCCTGGCCAAGGCTCGGGCCCTGGCCACGGACAGAGGCGTATCTATTGAGACTCTGCAGGTAGACCTAACAAGTTGGGTCTGGCCCACCGCATCGTTCGATCTGGTGGTGACGTTCTTTATCCATCCACCAGCCCAGGAACAGGGCCCGTTGCTTGAAAATATGTTCCGGGCGCTAAAACCCGGCGGGCAATTGATTTTCGAAGCTTACGCAAAAGCACAAGCTGAGAATGAATTCGGCGGCCCCGACGACCCGGACCGCCTCTTTTCCAGTGACATTCTACGTCAAGCGATCGAGGGGGCCGAGATCCTGCTGTTGGAGGAGAAAACCATCATCCGGCGCAGCGGCCGTTTTCCCGGCAAACCCGCAGCCGTCGTCCGCCTGATAGCCCGGCATCCTTGATGTCTGGGGCACCCTATTTGCCCTGAACCTTCGGCATCACGTCGGATGCGAACCATTGCAATTGTTCAAGCATGACCTCCAGGGGCGTACCCATGGAGGATTGGACATTGACCGCCTCCAGTCCCGGATATTTCTCCGCCCGCTCCTGCAGGAATTCAACGAAACCCTCGGGCGGGCCGCAATACCAAGCACCCCGTTCGCAGGAAAATTCCAGGCTGGCCAGGCCGCTGTCGTCATAGCCGCCGCGCCGGCCCAATGCGTTCAGCTGCTCATCCTCCATAGGGCCCATAAAGCCCAGGGGAGCAAACAACTTGGCATGTTCTTGATAGAACGGCGTCGCCTCGGCAATGGCCTGCTCCTTTGTCGGGGCAAGATGGAAGGAGATACCGAAACACAGATCCGTCCCCAGGGGCACATCGACACCGGCGCGCTGCTGGGCCTGTTGAAAGGCGATAACGGAATTATCGGCCATCAGGGCAGAGCCGCCGCCGATGACGCCTTTGATGCCATGCTTGATCATGAAATCCAAGCCGCGCTCCGTCGCACTCACTACCGGTTGCCAGCATTCCACCGGCAGGTTCAAGGGCCGTGGCACCAGGGTTAGCTCTTCCATCTCATAGCCACGGTAGGGCACCTTTGCAGGCAAGATGTAGTGTTTGCCTTCGTGGGAGAACGCCTCGTTGTGGAAGGCTTTCAAGATGATCTCCACCTGCTCTTCAAACAACTCCCGATTGGCCTCCTTATCCAGCATGGGGCCGCCAAGGCTTTCCACCTCGCGGGTGTGATAGCCACGCCCGACGCCGAAGATGACCCGCCCCTTGGTCATGTGATCGGCCATGGCGAAATCCTCCGCCAGGCGCAGGGGATGCCACATAGGCGCGATGTTAAAGCCGCAGCCGATACGCAGGTTTTTGGTTAAATGGGCCAGATGCACCCCCATCATCATCAGATTGGGAATGCACTCATATCCTTCGCGTTGGAAATGATGCTCCGCCAGCCACAGGGTGTCATAGCCCAAGCCGTCCATGCACTTCGCCATGGCCTCGGTCTTATCAAAAATCGTCGCCAAATGGGCATCGGAATAGCGCCGCTCATTCGCCGGCGTTGCATCCGTTCCCATATCGCCAAGGTCCACATGGCCGGCGAATAAACTTGAAAATCGCTTAATCATGTTCTGTGCCTCCCTATTGCAATTGAATAGTAGCACCTTATCCGCGCTAGAAACAGATTGAGGGAAGCCGAACTTGTGGTTATCTTTTTCGTACTTGCGGCAATGGAGTTGCGACAATGGAGTTGGGATAATGGCGAATGATTATGCAGACGGCATAGTGCAGGGCAAGGCCGGCAGCCTCTCGATTGAGGAGATGGGCACCCAGATCAAAAAGGTCGCCCGGCAATGGGGCGCAACGGCAGTTGGCATCAGCAACTTAGAGTCCCTGGCGGGCGGTCCACCCTCGACCGATCTCAACTATGTCATGCAAGGTGCCCGCGCCGCGATAACCTTTGTGGTTCCCTTTGACGATGAAGCGATCCGCAAATACCTCGCCAAAGAGGACCGCACCGCCCATCAAAAGGATCAGAATTTCACCAATACCCTGGCCAGCGGCATCGCCAGCCAGGCGGCCAGCTATCTGGCCCAGTTCGGTGCCAGGGCAGAGGCCGTCATGGCGAACAACGTTTACCGCGATGGCAATGGCCTGCGATATATAGACCAACACCCAGATCTGTCGCACCGCTATTTGGCTGTTGCCTCCG